>Ga0209487_1000862_pt1 | contig 26676 bp, 16 predicted proteins | sample Poulit2012_FD_187524 | JGI IMG/M metagenome (GOLD analysis project Ga0209487, IMG submission 187524) | Agricultural soil microbial communities from Georgia to study Nitrogen management - Poultry litter 2012 (SPAdes) (version 2) | ecosystem: Environmental > Terrestrial > Soil > Agricultural land...
AGCGACTCTGCGCACCAGGCGGTCGGCGACCTGGACGTGAACGCCAACGAGCTCGCCCTGGTCTACCGTGCGCGGGGGATGTCTTCCGAGGAGGCCCAGTCCCGCGCCGAGGAACGCCTGGCCACGCACAACCCGGCCATCCCGCCCGCACGCAGCGCGGTGCACTCCCTGGAGGAGATCGGCTCCGCCTGGCAGGCGTCCGCATCCAGCTTCTGCTTCTTCGCCTCCGGTGCGATCATCCCGGTGCTGCCCTACCTGTTCGGGCTGACCGGCTGGGTGGCGGTCGCGGTGGCCGCCGGCCTGGTCGGGGCGGCGCTGATGGTCACCGGTGGGATCGTCGGAGTGCTCTCCGGTGCGCCGCCGCTGCGCCGGGCACTGCGCCAGCTCGCGATCGGCTGGGGTGCTGCCGCAGCCACCTATCTCCTCGGCCTCGCGTTCGGCACCTCGCTGGCATGACATCGGTCACGACCGACCACTTCGCGCACGCGGCACCCTGCGCGGGGTGCGACGCTGGAACCATGACAGATCAGACACCGGACGAACGGTGGGTCGGCGTCAAAGAGGGCTCCCAGGCATGGGCCGGCGCGGCCGCCGAGGTCCTGGTCGAGGTGGCCGGTCACTACCGCGGCCTCATCACCTACGCCGACCTCGCCGAGCAGGTCCAGGCACGGACCGGGTTGCGCACCCGCGCCTCGTACCGCAGCTGGATCGGCGGACTGCTCGCCACGGTCGTGGCACGCTGCCACGCGCAGGGCCTGCCGCCGCTGACCTCGCTGGTGGTGCACCGTGTCGACGGCCAGGCCAGCGCCGACGAGGCCACTGTGCACGCCCGGCTCACCTGCTACTGCCGGTTCGCCGACGACGTTCCCGCCGAGGTGCTGGCAGCCGCTGCGGCCGCTGCCCGCGCCAAAGAAGAAGCGGCCCGCGCCGAGCAGGAGGCCAAGGACGCCGCCCGCCGGCGCCGCAGCACCGCCCGCACCCCGCGGCAGCCCCGCGAGCGCCGCAGCCCGGCCGCCGAGGAGGCTCCGCGGATCTGCCCGACCTGCTTCGTGCAGCTGCCGGCCTCCGGCATCTGCGACGAGTGCGGCTGAGCACCACCGCGCCCTTCTCGCTGCCTATCGCACCCGAGCCCCCGCAGCACTCGTCGCCCCTTCAGCCCTCAGCCCTCAGCCCTCAGCCCTCGAACAGTGCCCGGCGCAGCTGCGGAGCGAGGTCGAACCCGTCCGCCCCGGTCAGCTCCGCGGACGGGGTGAACTTGCGCTGCTCACCGGGTTCGACCGTGGGCACCGGTGAGCCGTGCGCGAGCACCTGCTCACCCGGGGTGAGCTCGCGGATCGCGATGGCCGCCACCCGGTTCGGGTACTCCCGGGCGAACTCCCGGTAGATCTGCGGGTCGTGCTGGCCGTCGTCGCCCACCAGCACCCACCGGATGTGCGGGAACTCCGCGGCCAGCCGGCGCAGCGCCACCCGCTTGTGCTCCTGCCCGGAGCGGAACCAGCCGGTGTTCGTCGGCCCCCAGTCGGTCAGCAGCATCGGCCCGGCCGGGAACCCGTGGCTGCGCAGGAACTGCACCAGCGTGGGCATCACGTTCCACGCCCCGGTGGACAGGTAGAACAGCGGTGCTTCCGGATGGTCGGCCAGCGTGCGGGAGTACAGGCTGGCCATCCCGGGCACCACGTGCCGAGCGCTGCCGTGCCGCACGAACGTGTTCCACAGTGCGATCAGCGGCCGCGGCACCAGGGTGACCAGCGCGGTGTCGTCGATGTCGGAGACGATGCCCAGCCGGGCCTCGGCCGAGACGATCCGCACCCGCGCCCGCCGCGGTGGGGCCGCCTTGGCCAGGATCTGCACGTCGTGCCAGCCCGGACCCAGCCCGTGGTCGCTGACCATCAGGTCCAGGTAGCCGCTGCGGTCGGTCACCGTCCGGTGCTCGGTCTGACCGATGCGCACCACCACCGGCAGGTAGGACACCGGTGCAGTGACGTACGAGCGCCAGCCCCGCCGGGCCACCAGGTCCTCCTCCACCGAGACGCCACCGAGGGGATCCTGCACCGGCTGCTGCCGGCCGAGCACCACCCGGCCGAGCACCCGCACGAAGTCGGCGTCGCCGTAGCCGATGTAGCTGATCGTGCGCGGCCGCCAGCCACGCTTGCGCAAGAACGGAATGAGGCGGCGGTGGAAGCCGTCCTCGAAGCGGGCGGCCGCATGCGTCGCTGACATGTGCTCAAGGCTAGGCGAGGGGTACCGCCCGGTGCACCGCCACCGGTCCGGCCGGGCGAGAAGTGCCCAGACATGGGTTGAGGCCGGAGCAGGGGGTACACCGGCCTCAACCAACTGCGCTCCGTTGCGCAGGAACTGGACCCATCGTGGCCCAGATCACGTGCCAGGTCAGCCCCCGGACCCGGATTTCCAGGCAACGATTCGGTCACGATTACTGAATCGATGAAACTTCCGCGGGTTCCTGCGGCTACTCCAGGCCCGCCTCTCGGGCGAGGATCGCCGCCTGCACCCGGGAGCTGCAGCCGAGCTTGGCCAGCACCCGGGAGACGTGCGTCTTCGTGGTGGCCTCGGTGATCACCAGGGTGGACGCGATCGCCTGGTTGGACAGCCCCCGGGCGAGGAGGGTGAGCACGTCCTGCTCCCGGTCGGTCAGCCCGGCCAGCGGGGTCTGCGCCCGCTCTGGCGGGTTCTGCTGCTCGACGGCGCCCGGCCGGGAGGAGGCGAACGCAGCCAGCAGCCGCCGGGTCACCTCGGGTGCGACCACGCCGTCCCCGGTGGCCACCCGGTGCACTGCCGCGACCAGCTCCGTCGCCCCGGCAGACTTCAGCAGGAACCCGGCGGCCCCGGCGCGCAGCGCGGAGAACACGTACTCGTCCAGGTCGAAGGTGGTCAGCACGAGCACCTCCGCCAGCTGCTCGGCGACGATCTGGGTGGTGGCCTCCACACCGTTCAACCGGGGCATCTGGATGTCCATCAGCACCACGTCCGGGCGCAGCGCACGGGCATTGGTCACCGCAGCCTGACCGTCCCCGGCCTCGCCGACCACCTCGATGCCCGGGTCGGTCTCGAGGATCAGCCGCAGACCGGCACGCACCGCGGAGTGGTCCTCGGCGAGCAGCACCCGCACGCTCATCGTGCCTCCTGTCCGTGCACCGCCGCCGGGACCGGCAGCCGGGCCCGCACCAGCCAGCGGTCTCCGTGCTGGCCGGCGGAGAGCTCACCGCCCACAGCGTGTGCTCGTTCGGTCATGATCGCCACCCCGAGCCCCGAACCCTGGTGAGCGGGCAGAGCCGGGTGAGCTCCGCCGTCGGGCAGGGGAAGCACCTGCTCGACGGCGTTGCTCACCTCGATCTGGAGCGTCCCGGTCTCGGTGGTCACGGTGACGGACGTGGGTGCCTGGCCGTGCTTGGTCGCATTCGTCAGCGCCTCCTGCAGGATGCGGTAGCCGGCCTGGTCCACACCGGTGCCCAGCGGGGGAAGGTCGGGGCAGGTGATCGTCGCGCCGTGCTCACCGACCAGCCGGTCGCGGGCCGCGCGGTCGCTGAGCCGGGACGGGGCGCGCTGCGGCTGGGTGCCGCGCAGCAGCTCGATCATCGTGCGCATCTCGGTGAGTGCCTCCAGGCTGAAGGAACGCACGCTGGTCAGTGTCTCGGCCTCGGCCGGGGTGGGGCCGGCCACCAGGGCGGCCTCGGTGCGCAACGCGATCGCGGACAGGTGCCCGGCCACGGCGTCGTGCAGGTCCCGGGCCATCTGCTCCCGTTCGTCGCGGGCGGCTTCCTCGTGGCGCATCCGGGCCAGGTGGATCTGGTCCTCGGCACGGACCTGCGCGAGCTCGGCCAGCTCCCGCTGCTGGCGCACCGAGCGACCCCACCACAGCGGGGTGCCGAGCACCGCGAAGGACTGCAGCCCCAGGAACACCGCACCACGAGGCCCGGCCAGCAGCACCCAGCCCAGGACGGTCAGCAGCCCCACGGCGAGGGCGACCGCGGTGATCAGGTGGCGCAGTGCGGCGGCCGAACCGACCAGCGCCAGGGTGTAGAGCAGATCGATCAGCACCAGCATCACCCCGATGCTGCCGCCGATCAGCAGATCCGCGGCGAACACTGCGGCCCCACCGGCGAGCGCCGCGACCGGGGCGTCGAACTTCACCAGCATCAGCGTGCAGCCGGCCAGCAGCAGCACCGCGTGCCACCACGGCGGCGCGTCGATCCAGCCGGCGTCGGTCATCATGCCGCCGAAGCCGAGGGCGAGCACCAGCAGGCCGACCGCGAGCACTGCGCCGGCATCCACCACCGCCCGGCGCCGGGGTGTGGCGCGCAGACGACCCCACAGGGCGGTCAGCTGGTCCATGCCGACATTCTCGCTGGTGGACGCGCGCCAGGGAATGCGACGAAAGGCGGAGGTGCCCCCAGCCACGTGCCACCCACCCGGCACCCATCTCCGCGACGGATCCGCCACCCGTTCCCGCGACGGATCCGCCACCCATCCCTGCGACGGATCCGCCACCCATCTCTGCGACTGAGGCACTTTTGTCCGTTGGAGGCAGGAAAATCTCACCTCCAACGCACAATCGTGCCTCGGTGCGGTGCGGCGCGGTGCGGTGCGGTGCGCGTCCGCGGATTCGGGGCCGGCCGTAGCATCGGCAGCGATGACTGGAACCGAGCTGCAGATGCGTGAGCGGGAGCTGACCGGGCAGGTGTCGCTCACCCTGCCCGGCGGCCGGCTGAACCGAGGCGCAGTCGGGTGGGCGCGCCAACCTATCGTCGACACCTCCGGTATCGGGCGCGGCTGGGGGCGGAACAAGCGCTGGGAGTACTGGGGCGTGGTCACCCCGACCCACCTGCTTGGGCTGACCGTCTCGCACATCGACTACGCGGCCGTGCACGAGCTGTGGCTGCTGGACCGGACCACCGAGTGCACCTGGGGGCAGGGCGCCACGGTGATCCCGCCGCGCGGGGCGCAGCTGCCAGCAGTGTGCGAGGGCGGACCGGCGCGGGCGTCGGCGAAGCACCTGGCCATCGCCATCGATGAGCTCGACGGCGGGACTCGCTTGCGCGCGAAGGCTCCGGGGGTGCGGGTGGACCTGGTGGCGGCTCGCCCGGCCGGGCACGAACGTCTCGCCGTGGTGGTGCCGTGGAGCTCGCGTCGGTTCCAGTACACCGTCAAGGACGTGGCCCGACCCGTGACTGGCACGATCTGGCTCGACGACGTGGCCCATGAGGTGCCAGCGGGGGAGTCGTGGGCGGTGCTGGACCACGGGCGCGGCCGGTGGCCCTACGCCATCTCCTGGAACTGGGGTGCCGGCTCCGGCGTCAGCGACGGTCGGGTGGTCGGGTTGCAGGTGGGTGGCAGGTGGACCGAGGGCACCGGCTGCACCGAGAACGCGGTGCTGGTGGACGGCCGGTTGCACAAGCTGCACGGCGAGCTGGACTGGGACTATGACCTCGCGGACGCACAGCGACCGTGGCGGGTCAGCGGGCGCGGCTTGGACGCCCGGTTCGAGCCGTTCTACACCAAGCGCTCCCGGACAGAGCTCGGTGTGCTGTCCTCCCGTACGGACCAGTGCTTTGGGCACTGGTCCGGCTCGGTGCGTACCGGTGCCGGGGACACGGTGACGTTCGACGGACTGCTCGGCTGGGCCGAAGAGGTGCACAACCGCTGGTGAGCCCGGATCGATGAGCAGGGCGGGGCTGCGGAGGGCGGCGGGTGGGGCTACCGTGCCTAGGTGAGCCAGCACCAGCCCGCGGACCTAGGAGCAGGTGAGGGCACGCCGTCGGAGCACCACCTCAGCCTGACCGTGATCCTCGCGTTCGCGGCGAACGTGCTGATCGCCGTCGCCAAGACAGTGGCCGGGGTGCTGACCGGGGCAGCGTCGATGGTCGCCGAGGCGGCGCACTCTTGGGCGGATGCCGGCAACGAGATCTTCCTGATGACCGCCGAGCGCCGTGCCGCGCGCCCGCCCGATGCCGAGCACCCCACCGGGTACGGCCGGGAAGCCTACGTCTGGTCGATGATGGCGGCGCTCGGGCTGTTCCTGGCCGGCGCTGCCGTCTCGATCATGCACGGCATCCAGGAGCTGCTCGACCCCGAGCCGGCGACGAACTTCGCGATCGCGTACGTGGTGTTCGCGGTGGCGTTCGTGCTGGAGGGAATCTCCTTCCTGCAGGCCTACCGGCAGGTGCGTCAGGGGGCGCGGGACGCCGGCCGGGATCTGTTCGAGCAGGCGCTGACCACCTCCGACCCGACCCTGCGCGCCGTGTTCGCCGAGGACCTCGCCGCCGTGATCGGCATCGTGGTGGCCACCGGCGGTGTGCTGGCGCACGACCTGACCGGGTCGCCGGTGCCGGATGCGATCGGCTCGCTGCTGGTCGGGCTGCTGCTTGGCGTCGTCGCGCTCGTGCTGTTCGACCGCAACCGGGACTTCCTGGTGGGGGAGGTGCTCGACCCGGCGAAGCGTGAGCTGGTGATCGCGGGGTTGCGCGAGCATGCCGAGATCGACCGGTTGACCATGCTGCACGTGGAGTACGTCGGACCGCGCAAGGTGCTCCTGGTGGCCCGGGTCGACCTCGTGGGAGATGCCCCCGAGCACGAGCTGGGTGAGCGGTTGCTTCGCCTCGAGCGGGAGCTGGAGCGCCGGCCCGCGGTGGCGCGTGCCATCCTCAGCCCGGCCACGTCCGGTGAGGCGGAGCTCACCTGAGTGCCGTCGCTCAGAGCCGGGTGTGCCCGAACGGGTCCGATCAGCGCCCAGCGAAAACCCGAACAATTGGTCGGGATTGGTTTTTCGCAGATTCCCTGAATACGCTTTCCTTATGGCCGACGACGTCACCGACCCCACCTCCGATGCACCAGCCACACCAGACACACCGGCGCAGTCCGACGCGGAATTCGCGGAAGCCGTGACTGACGACGCCGCCGCACCGGTGGCCGACGGCACCGCTTCCGCGGAAGCGCCTGCCGAGGATTCGGCCACCACTGCGGAAGCCCCCGCTGAAGATGCGGCCACCACCGCGGAGGACTCGGCGACCACCGCGGAAGCCCCCGCCAAGCCCGCCCCCGCCAAGCCCGTCCCCGCGAAGCCCACCAGGCCGGACTGGCCGATCGGTCTGACGGTGCTCGGCTACGGCGGCGACTACAACCCGGAGCAGTGGCCGATGGCCACCCGCCTGGAGGACATCGAGCTGATGCGCGAGGCGGGTGTGAACTTCGTCAGCCTGGCGATCTTCGCCTGGGCGAGCATCGAGCCGCGCGAGGGCCGGTACGAGTGGGCCTGGCTGGACAACATCATGGACCGGCTCTCTGCTGCCGGGGTCAAGGTCGCCCTGGCTACCGCCACCGCTTCCCCGCCGCCGTGGCTGACGATGAAGCACCCGGAGATCCTGCCCCGGACCGCCGAGGGGGTGGTGCTCAACCAGGGCGGCCGGCAGTCCTATGCGCCGTCGTCCACGGTGTACCGCGACTATGCGGTGAAGATGGCCAAGGCGATGGCCGAGCGGTATGCGGAGCACCCGGCGCTGGCCCTGTGGCACATCGACAACGAGATCGGCTGCCACGTGCCGCACGACTTCTCCGACTCCGCCATCCGCGCCTTCCGCACCTGGCTGCGTCGCAAGTACCGCACCATCGAACGTCTCAACGACGCCTGGGGTACCGCGTTCTGGTCCCAGCGTTACGGCGCGTTCAAGGACGTGCTGCCGCCGCTGGCCGCGCCCACCTACGCCAACCCGAGCCAGCAGCTGGACTTTGCCCGGTTCTCCTCGGACACGCTGCTGGAGTACTACCGCAAGCTGCGCGACGCGGTCCGCCCGATCACCCCGAACGTGCCGGCCACCACCAACTTCATGGTCAGCCTGAACACCAAGTGGATGGACTACTTCCGCTGGGCGCAGGAGGTGGACCTCGTCGCCACCGACCACTACACGATCGCCGCCGACCCGGAGCGGGAGATCGACCTGGCCCTGGCCGCGGACATGACCCGCGGGGTGGCCGGCGGCAAGCGGTGGATCCTGATGGAGCACTCCAGCGCCGCAGTGAACTGGCAGCCGCACAACCGGGCCAAGGGGCCGGGGGAGATGCTCCGCAACTCGCTGGCGCACGTGGCCCGCGGTGCGGACTCGGTGATGTTCTTCCAGTTCCGTGCCTCCAAGGCCGGTGCGGAGAAGTTCCACTCCGCGCTGGTGCCGCACGCGGGCCGGGAGTCGGCCATCTGGCGGGACTCGGTCCGTCTGGGTGAGGTGCTCACCTCGCTCGCACCGGTGGCCGGCAGCACAGTGCGCGCCAAGGTCGCCCTCGTCTTCGACTACCAGGCCTGGTGGGCCACTGAGCTGGACTCCCACCCGAGCGAGGACGTCAGCTATGGCGACCGGATCCGCGCCCTGTACCGCGACCTGTGGTACCGCGGGATCGCGGTGGACGTGCTGCCACCCACCGGCGACCTGTCCGGTTATGACCTGGTGCTGGTCCCCACCCTGTACCTGGTCACCGACGACGGTGCGGCCAACATCGCCGCCGCCGCCGAGAACGGCGCCACTGTGGCGATCACCTACTTCTCCGGCATCGTGGACGAGAACGACCAGATCCGTCTCGGTGGCTACCCGGGCGCCTTCCGGGAGCTGCTCGGGGTGCGCAGCGACGAGTTCTTCCCGCTGCTGCCGGGTGAGCAGGTCACCCTGGACGACGGCACCAGCGCCGATGTGTGGACCGAGCGGATCGAGACGACCACTGCGGAGGTGGTGCGCAGCTTCACCGACGGCCCGCTGCCCGGCGGACCAGCGATCACCCGCAACGCGGTCGGCGAGGGCACTGCCTGGTACATCGCCACCCGCCAGGACGCGGCCGGCACCACGGCGTTGCTGGACGCCCTGCTCGCCGAGTCCGGGGTGAGCCCCGAGGCGGAGGTACCACGCGGGGTGGAGGCGGTGCGTCGCACGAGCGAGGACGGCACCGGCTACCTGTTCCTGCTGAACCACACCGAGGAGCAGGTCCAGGTGCCCGCGAACGGTACTGACCTGGTCACCGGCACCGACGCGTCCGGTTCGGTCACCCTCGCGGCGGGCGCGGTCGCCGTGGTGCAGGAGCCCTGAGACAGAAATTGCTCGTCGATCTGGTCACCCAGCGTGACCAGATCGACGAGCAATTTCGGGTCAGTAGCCGCGGTCGCGCGGGTCCCCGGTCTCCGGCGGACGGCGCTCCACTGTGTTGATGTGGTGGGTGCGGGACCGCTGTGCGTTGATCACCAGCGCCAGGATGATCGCCAGCACACCAGCGGCCATGCAGATGTAGCCGACCACGGTCAGGTCCACCACGTCCCAGCTGTCCTTGACCGCGAAGCTGAGGACCGCCCCTACGACGATCAGGAAGATTCCACCACCGACACCCATCGCGACCATCCTCTCCACCGGGCACCCCGCGGCGCCCTCGACGGCCCATCCTCGTGCCATCACGCCACCGGCGCATCCCGGGTAAGCGCTGCCCAGCGGCTGAACACTGCGATAGCGTGAGTCCGAGCACTTCCTTGGGAGAGAGGACCACGGTGCCGTCTGCGGTCGACGATGTCCCGCGCCAGCTACGCCTGGAGCGACGTGAGGATGCCACCTGCCTCGGTGCGCCCACCCCGATGCTGAGCTGGCTCCGGCCGGCCGGGTCCGGCGAGCAGCAGGCGGTCGAGGTGCACTGGTCAGAGGCCGGACCGCCGGGCACTGAGCGCACCTGGCGGGTGACCACCGACGAGTCGGTGTTCGTGCCCTGGCCGGGTGAGCCGTTGCGCAGCGGGCAGCGGGGCACGCTGCGGGTCCGTACTGAGCACGACGGCGGAGTCTCACCCTGGTCCGAGCCGCTGAGCGTCCATGTCGCCCCGTTGGTACCGGCCGACTGGACGGCGCAGTTCATCACCCCGGCCCTCGGCGGCGGGCTCGAGGACCCGGCACCGGTGCTCACCGGTCAGGTGCACGTCGAACCGGGCCTGGTGCACGCAAGGCTGCTGCTCAGCGCCCTGGGGACAGTACGGATGGAGCTGAACGAACGCCGGGTCGGCACCGACGTGCTCACCCCGGGCTGGACCAGCTACGACCACCGCATCCGGTTCCACGGCTACGACGTGACCGACCTGCTCACCGAGGGCAGCAACGACCTGCACGCCACCCTCGGCAACGGCTGGTACCGGGGCGCGCTCACCTGGGACCTGCGCCGGGACCTGTACGGCGAGCACCTGGCGCTGCTCGCCCAGCTGGAGCTCACCTACGCCGACGGGCGCACCGTGGTGCACGGCACCGACGAGACCTGGCGCGCGCACACCGGACCGGTGCGCAGCGACGACCTGTACGGCGGGCAGCACACCGACCTGCGCCGCCCCCAGCGGGAGGGCGAACCGCGCCCGGTGCGCGCCCTGGCGGTGGACCTGACCCGGCTGGTCGCCCCGGAGGGTCCGCCGCCGCGTATCACCGAGCGCATCCCGGCCCGCAGCCTCACCCAGCGCGAGCCGGGACGATACATCGCCGACTTCGGGCAGAACCTGGTCGGCTGGGTGCACCTGGCCGACGTGCCCGGCCCGGAGGGGTCGAGCAGCCCGGACCAGGGCGAGAAGCCTGCGGAGGGGAGCTCCGCCGTCGTGCGGGTAAGGCACGCCGAGGTGCTCACCGACGGTGAGCTGTGCACCCGACCACTGCGCCACGCCGCCGCCACCGACACCTACGACCTGCCGCCCGGTGGCAGCGATCTCGCCCCGGAGCTCACCTTCCACGGGTTCCGGTACGCCGAGGTGAGCGGGGCGGGCGACCTGCGCCCCGAGCAGGTCACCGCTGAGGTGGTCGGCTCCGACCTGCGCCGCACCGGCTGGTTCGGCTGCAGCGAGCCGCTGGTGAACCAGCTGCACGAGAACATCGTCTGGTCCGCCCGCGGCAACTTCCTGGACGTGCCCACCGACTGCCCGCAGCGCGACGAACGCCTCGGCTGGACCGGCGACATCCAGGTGTTCGCCCGCACTGCGGCGTTCCTGTTCGACGTGAACGGATTCCTCTCCTCCTGGTCCCAGGACCTGGCCGCCGACCAGCACGGCGACGGCGGGGTGCCGGTGGTGGTCCCGGACGTGCTGCGCAACGACAACACGATGGCCACCGGCTGGGCCGACGCCGCCGTGCTGGTGCCCTGGGTGCTCTACGAGCGCTACGGGGACAGCGGCGCGCTGATCCGCCAGCTGCCCTCGATGCGGGCCTGGGTGAACCGGATGGTCAGCGAGATGGACGAGCGAGGACTGTGGACCACCGGGGCACAGTTCGGTGACTGGCTCGACCCGACCGCCCCGCCGGAGGACCCGTTCGCCGCGATGGCCGATGTGCACGTGGTGCAGCAGGCTCACCTGGTGCGCTCGGCGGTGCTGGTGATGCACGCGCTGCGCCGGCTCGGCCAGGACACGCTCGCCGACCACTACGAGGACCTGGCCGACACCGCCCGGGCCGCGTTCCAGACCCACTACGTGAGCGAGGAGGGGCTGGTCCGCTCCGACTGCCCCACCGCGTACGCGCTCGCGATCCGGTTCAAGCTGCTCGCCACCGCTGAGCAGCAGGCGTTCGCCGGGAACCGGCTGGCTGACCTGGTGCGCGAGGCCGGCGGCACGGTGAGCACCGGCTTCCTCGGCACTCCGCACGTGCTGGACGCGCTCGCCCAGTCCGGGCACGCCGACCTGGCCGAGGAGATGCTGCTCACCACCGACTGCCCGTCCTGGCTGTACCCGGTGACGATGGGCGCCACCACGATCTGGGAACGCTGGGACTCGCTGCTGCCGGACGGCACGGTCAACCCCGGGCAGATGACCTCGTTCAACCACTACGCCCTGGGCGCGGTGGGCGACTTCCTGCACCGCCGCATCGCCGGGCTGGCCCCGTTGGAGCCGGGCTACCGGGCAGTGGAGGTGAACCCGATCATCGACGGTCCCATCTCCAGCGCCTGGGCCCGGCACGAGAGCCCGTACGGGCGGGTGCAGGTGTCCTGGGAGCGGGACGAGGACGATGTCACCCACCTGGAGGTGGACATCCCGGCGGGCACCACCGCCCGGGTCTACCCGCCGTCGAACCGGTCCAGCGGGCCGAAGGGCAGGTTCCGCGGTGCGGTGACCGTCCCCGCCGGCACGCACACCTTCACCGGCTGACCGGCGCCGCCATCCCAGCCCCGCCCCACCCCGCCCCCTCCCGCAAGGTCACGAGGATCCGGGCACCGGTGCCCGCTCTTGCTTGACGTTATCGCTCAACCGGCGGGGCGGGCGGCTGCCCAGGCGGCCCACATCGTCGCGTACCGGCCGCCGGCGGCCACCAGCTCGGTGTGCCGGCCCTGCTCCACCACGCGACCCTCGTCGAGCACCAGGATGCGGTCGCACTCGCGGGCCTGGCTGAGCCGGTGCGCGATCACCAGACCGGCACGACCGGCCAGCACTGTGGCGGTGGCGGCATCCAGCTGACCGGCGGCCGCCGACCCCGCTTCGGCGGTCGCCTCGTCCAGCAGCACCAGCGTCGGGTCGGCGAGCAGCACCCGGGCCAGCGCCACCAGCTGCGCCTCTGCGGGGGTGAGTCGCTGCCCGTCGTCACCGAGCAGCGTGTCCAGCCCGTCCGGCAGCCGGTCCAGCAGCTCCGCCCCGCCGACGGCGGAGAGCACCTGGCGGAGCTGGTCGTCACCGACCGTAGGGGCCACCAGGGTGAGGTTGGCGCGCAGCGTCGCCGAGAACGTGTGCGTCTCCTGGGTGACCAGCAGGGCCTGCCCGGCCTGCGCCGTCGACGTGCGCACGGTGCCTCGGTCGGGACGGAGGATGCCGGCGGCCAAGGCAGCGATGGTGCTCTTGCCCGCCCCGGACTCCCCGACCAGGGCGAGACTCTGGCCAGGGTGCACCTGCAGGTCCACCCCGTGCAGCACCGGGTGCCCGGGCCGGTAGGCGAAGTCCACCCCGGTCAGGCTGAGCACCGGTGCGGATGACTGGTCGGCGCCCGTTGGGTCGTCCGACGCTGGGCGTGCGGCTGCTGAGGCGGCGCCGACCCGCTCGTGCACCGGTGTGCGCAGCACCCCCACGATCCGGGCTAGCGAGGTGAACGCGGACTGCAGGTCGTCGATGACGATCAGCAGCGAGTTGATCGGGTCGAACAGTCGAAGGAAGAACAGCACCGCTGTGGTCGCCGCGCCGAGGGTGCCGTGCCCGGTGACCACCAGCAGGTAGCCCATCCCCAGCAGGGCCGCCGTGCCCAGGTACTCGGCCAGGTTCAGCCGGCCGAAGAAGCGGTTCTGCACGATCCGGGCGAGCAGCTCCCAGCGCACCACCTGCCAGGACGCAGTCCGGGTCCGGTGCAGGTGCGCCTCCTCCAGCCGGTAGGCGCGCACCGTGGCCAGCCCGTGCAACGAGGCGAGCAGGTGGTGCGCTCGCTCGGCCATCGCCGCCCGCTGCGCGGCGTAGACCTGTGGAGCGTGGCGCAGGTAGTAGCGCACCGCCAGCACGTGCACCGGAACCAGCACCAGCAGCGCGGCCGCGTACCGCAGGTCGATCACCGCCATCCCCACCAGGGTGACCGCCACGGTGAACACCGATCCGGTCAGGGCCGGCACGATCCGCGGCGCCGCCTGGGAGATCTCCGCGACGTCGTCGGTGGCCCGGGAGATCAGGTCACCGCTGCCGGCCGTTTCCACCACCCGCTGCGGCAGCTGGAACGCGCGTGCAACCATCCGCTCCCGCAGCCGCGCCACCACCGCCTCGTACAGCCTCGCCGCGATCACCACCCCGGCAGCCGTGGCGGTGGCACCGACCAGCGCCGCCAGCACCAGCAGCGCGCCCCACCCCCACAGCTGGTGCACCTGTCCTGTCCCGTCCTGCACCGCGTCCACCATCTGTCCCAGCACCACCGGTGCCACCAGCCCGGAGGCGGCGCCCACGGCCAGTACCAGTACCACCAGCAGCAGACGGGCCCACCGCCCGCGCAGCTCGACGGCGACCTCCGAGGCCACCTCAGCTGCGCTCGCTGTCGGCAGTCGGGTCATCGGGTCACCGCCGAGAGGCCCTCCGTGATACCGGCTGCTGGTTCCAGCACCCGGTCGGCCACCGCCAGCAGCGCCGGGGACCGGGTGAGCAGCACAGTGATCCTCCCGGCCCGGCTCGCCCGGATCCGTTCGGCCACCACCCGCTCGGTCACCGAGTCGACGGCGGTGGTCGGGTCGTGCAGCACCAGTACCGGGGCGTCCTGGGCCAGCGCCCGAGCCAGTGCCACCCGCTGGCGCTGACCACCGGAGAGCTGCCGGCCACCCTCACCCACCTGGGTGCTGGCGCCTTCCGGCAGCGCGCGGAGGAACTCGGTGCACCCGGCATCGGCCAATGCCTCCTCCGCCCGGTGCTCAGTGACCGCACCGAGTCGGACGTTCTCCAGCACGGTGCCGTCGAACAGGTGCGCCTCGTGCGGGGCGACCAGCACAGTGCCCGGCGGCAGCTGCTCCAGCGGCACACCACTGCAGGTCACTGCCGTATCGGTGCCGCCCTCACCGGTGAGCAGCGTGGCCAGCGTCGCCGCACGTGCCCCGTCCACCGGCACCGCCACGCACTCACCCGGACGCACCTGGTCGCGCAGGTGCTGCCCGTCCAGCAGCACGTCCAGGGCGAGCGGACCGGGGTCGTCCAGCTGGTCGGCCTCGCAGTGCTGGGCAGGGCTGCTCGCCTGGTCCTGGATGGTGCTGCTGGTCTGGTCGTGGGTGGTGCCGCTGGCCTGCTCCCGGATCCCGGGATCGTGCAGCACGCGGAGCACCCGCTCCGCCGACGCAGTGGCCGCCGCCCACACTGTGCCGGAGTTGGTGGCCACCATCGTCAGCGGGCCGATGAGGAACTGGGACAACCCCACCACGGTGATCAGCCCGCCGATGCTCAACCGCCCGGTCAGCGCCAGCCAACCCGCTGCGAGCGTGATCACCGCGAGAAAGACCCCGGTGGCCGCTTGCATCGACCCGAGCAGCCGCCCGTGCGCCGACTTCGCGTGCAAGGTCGCCCGTAGTGCGGCGCGGGAGGCGTGCCGGTACCGGTCCCCGGCCTGCTGACCGGCAGCCAGTCCCATCACCACCCGGTAGCCGGCCATCAGGTCCGCAGCCTGGCCGGCTGCGGTGGCCGCCGCTGCCTGCTCGGCACCGGAACGAGCCCGCAAGGAGCGGCCGGCGCGGTCGATCACCAGCACCAGCACCGGTGTACCGACGAGCACCGCCACCCCCAGCGGCCAGGACAGCGCGAGCAGGATCGCACCGCCTACCAGCACCGCCGCCAGCTCTGCCAACGGGTAGCAGGCCAGCGCCACCGCCGTGGCCAGGCGGGAGACGTCCGAGGTGGCGATCGACAGGCCCACCCCCGGCAACCGGGCCGGCCCGGACATCCCCCGGCGGTCCAGCAACCGTGCCGCCACCAGCGTGCGCAGCCGGTGCTGCACCGCCTGCATGCCGGTCAGCCCGATCCGGGAACCGAACCGGAAGGACACGCTCAGCACGGTCATGTTCACTGCCAGCACCAGCAGCCAGAGCAGCAGCTGACCCGGGTTCCCGGCGCCGACCGCGCGGTCCAGCGCCACCCCACGATCACCGGCACCATCGACTCGGCCAGCTGCCAGCACACCAGCAGCGCCGCGCCCGGCACCGTGTACCGGCGGGCCGCCAGCACCACCCGGAGCACGAACCGGCGCGGAGTCAGGGAGCTGTCCACCGCGTCCAGCGGCACCGGCAGCTCCTCCGGCGGGGTGATCGTGAGCGAGTGTCTGCGCCAGCCAGCCACTGCCATGTCTCCTCGTCCGTGGGTCCGGCACCTGTCGCCGGCTGCCTCGAGCCTACGGCGCCCCCCGCCCGCCGCCGGAAGGTCACGGACGTTCGGTCACCGTGCCCTGTTCCTCGTGCGCGATCGGACCGCTGTGCCTGCGGCCGCGACCAGCAGCGCCGGCAGCCACCGGAGCAGCAGGTAGGCCTGGGGCGGCCACGGCTGTGCGGTCGGCATCCAGAGGCTGACCCAGGTGCCCACTGCGGGTGCGGCCAGGCTGAGCACCAGCGCGACAGTGGGCCGGCGTGTGCGGACCACCAGGGCAGCGGGCCCACCAGGGCAGCAGCATGCCCGCCAGCGTCACCACCCAGGGGCGTGCCATCAGGGTTGGCAGGGTCGGTGCGGCGGTGGTCATGACAGCCTGGTGAGGAAGCTCTGCACCAGGGCACCAGCCACGCCGGCGCCGTGCCCGCCGCCCTGGACGAGGACCGCGACGGCAACATCGCCCTGGTAGGCCATCATCCAGGAGTCCACCCGATAGTCCTCACCGGAGCCGGCCTCCGCGGAGCCGGTCTTGGCGTGCACCGGCGGACCGGGCACGTCCAGCAGCTCGGTCCCGGTGCCGCCGGTGACCACCGCACGCATGAGGTCGGCGAGCTGGCCGGCCTCCGCATCGGCCAGGGCGTCGTCGGCCGCCGTGGGCCGGTCGGCCACCTCCTCTGGTGCCAGCACGAGCACGGGCGAGACAGCGCCGCCGGCGGCCACTGATCCGGCCACGGTAGCCATCGTCAGCGGTGAGGCGAGCACTCGGCCCTGGCCGATCGTGGACTCGGCGAGCTCGGTGTCGCCCATCTCCTCCGGCACCGATCCAGTGAAACCGTGGTGGCCGGGCGTCTGCGTCCCCATCCCCAGCGACCGTGCGGCTGAGGCGAGCGCTGCGCCGGAGAGGTCACTGCGGGAGTTGATCAGCGCCGAGTTGCAGGACTGCGCGATCGTCTCGGTGAGGGTGATCTCACCGAGGAACTGGCTGGGGTAGCCCGGGTAGTTGCCGATGCTGCGTCCGCCGACCTGAGCGCCGTCGGTGCAGTCCAGGACCGACTCAGCTGTCTGCCCGGCGCGGAGCAGGGCGAGGGCGGTGATCACCTTGAAGGTCGACCCCGGGGCGAGCGTCGCTTCCATCGCGATGTCCAGCCCGTCGGCGCCGGGGCTGCTGGCTGCTGCGAGCACCTGGCCCGTGGACGGCTGCAGCGCGACCAGGCCGGCGGGCGAATCGACCTCACCCAGGACGTCCTCGGCCCGGGTCTGGATGGCCATGTCCAGGCTGAGTGTGACGTCCGCGCCCGGGAGCGGTTCGACCTCGAAGAGCGCCTCCTCCGGGTCGGACTCAGTGGCGATGCGGACACCGGGCCGTCCGCGCAGGATCTGGTCGTACTCGGCCTGCAGCCCGGACAGGCCGACCAGGTCGCCGGTCGCCACGTCACCCTCGGAGCCCTCGACCACCTCCGCAGTGGCGGCCCCCGCGCGACCCAGCAAGGGGCGCGCCCAGGTGCTGGTCGGTGCCAACGGGAGCTCGTCGGCGATCGCCCGCGCCCCGGGGATCGTACTGATCTCCTGCCGGTCGGTGTCTTCCTCACGTAAGATGATCGCCTCGACGAAGGCCCGCGGGCCGGCTTCGAGGACCTGCTCGGTGTAACCCTCCAGGTCGAACAGCTCCTCCAGATGTTGCGCACTCTCGGTGAGCGTCTCGGCATCGGCCAGGAGCGTCTTGTCGATCCCGATCCGATGCACCGGACGGAGGGTGACGATCGCCGATCCGTTCTGGTCCAGGATCTCGCCTCGTTCGGGTTGCTCGCGCTGCAGGCTGAGGCGGTCGTCCTCGGCCAGGCCCTGGAGCACCAGTGTCGTCGACCACTCCACTGCCCAGCCATCCTCCTGTGCGGCCAGTTCCGCCTCGGTGCGGTAGTCCCAGGTCTCCTCAGTGCCGGGCAGCTGCCAGGACCAGTCCAGCGAGGCCTGGTAGTGACCCTCTGGATCCGCCGCGGTGATGCTGTCCACCGCCACGGTGCGTGGGACGCCCGCCAGCGCGCCGAGCACCTCCTGCAGGTCCGGTCCGGCACCTGTCCACCTGACCTTTTCGCCGTCACCGGACGACAGCGCCCCGGCGAGGTCGGTGGCCAGGGCCTGGACCTGGCCGGGCACCTGGCCACGGTCGCTGCCGGCATGGCACCCGGCGGTCAGAAGGACCGCACCGACGAGCAGTGCACTGGTACCTCGGTGGCGCCGAGCTCGAGCGGTCAGGGAACCATGGCGTCTCATGCCCGCCATCTTCAGTACCGACCCGTCGGCATGTCTAAGCGCAATATGGCATCGCATCATGCAGAAACTGCATAGGGTGGCGTCGTGGACCTGCTCAAGCACGCGCAAGCGTTCGTCGCCGTGGCTGACGAGGAGAGCTTCACCGGCGGAGCGGACGTCTCCGGCCTGCCACAGCCGGTGCTCAGCCGCCGGGTGGCGGCGCTGGAGCGGATGCTCGGCGGGCAGCTGCTGGAGCGCAGTCCGCGCGGAGCGCGGCTCACACCCCTGGGACGCCACCTGCTGCCCTACAGCCGTGACCTCGTCGCCCGAGGCGAGTACCTGACCGACGCCGCACGTGCTTACCTGCTCGACGACGTCCGGGCGGCATTCCCCGACTATGCCGATCCGCGTGGCCTGGCCGGGCTGCGGCGCCGGCTCAGTGCTGCCGGCGTGCACCTGGTCTTCGACGAGGTGCCACCGGACCGCCGGGACAGCGAGCTTGCCGAGGGCCGCCTGCAGCTCGCGCTCACGCCCGCACCGATCGACCGCGCCCACCTGCAGGTCGCCCTCGGTGCGGCGACCGCCGGCAGGCGGCCCCGGGGCCGGCGGGTGCACCTGAGCTCGCTGCGGGCCGACCCGGACAGTGCCGGACCTCCACCTCGGTTGCTGATCCTCCCCGAGGAGGACGTGCCCCATGTGCGCGACGTCCTCGTCCAGGACGCCTACAGCGCTGGGCTGGGACGGGACCAGGTGCTGATCGGCGTGGTCAGGGCGGAGGCGCTGACCGGCGTCCACGAGCGGGGCGACGTGCTGGTCTGCGCCGAGGTAGAGGCCGCCCGGCACCAGCTGCTCTTCCGCGAGCTGGTCCCGCAGGTGGCGCGAGGCTACCGACTGCGGTACCGAGAGGACCATCCGGCCTCCCCCGTGCTCGCCGAGGCGATGCCGGAGACGCTGCAGCTACTCGCCGAGGCGCTCGGTGGTCAGGTGATCCACCGATGACGGTCGTCGGAGGGACCCGGGAAGCGCTCGACGTGGCGCACACCGTCGCGGGCCGCTGGACCGAGCTGGGACTGCGCGGCGGGTTCCTTGCCCGGCATCTGACCACTGGCGCAGAGCTCGGCTTCGCCGTCGACGACGCCTTCCCGCTCGCCTCGGTCGTCAAGCTTCCGCAAGCGCTCGTCCTCCTCGATCGAATCAGTCGCGGACAGCTGGACGGGGCGATGCCGGTGCAGATCGACCCGACCCGCAGCACCCCAGGACCCACGGGGATCGCCCAGTTCCGACACCCGAGCACAGTGGCCGTCTCCGACCTGCTGTACCTCGCCGTCGCCGTCAGTGACAACGCTGCCAGCGACGCGCTCTTCGACCTGCTCCCAGAGGAGGACGTCACCGCCCAGCTGAGCCGGTGGGGCCACCACGACATCATCGTCCGGCACCGGATGGTGGCTCTCTACGAGGCGGTCGCGCGCTGGTCGGAGAACGACATGCGGCTGGCACTGCAGACGGCCGCCGGTGCCACCACCGCTGGCGGCGGGCACTCGCTGCCGGTGCTGGACGCGGTGGCCGGCAACGTGGGCACTGCCGCAGCGTTGGTGCGCCTGCTGGCCGACATCTGGACCGACCAGGTCGCCACGCCCGCGGCCACCGCCCAGCTCCGGGACCTGCTCGGCAGCCGCGTGACCGCCGACCGGCTCGGTCTCGAGCTTGCCTCGGACCGGATCCGGGTACGGTCCAAGACCGGCACGTTCCTGCACTCTCGCCACGAGGCAGGAGTCGTCGAGATCGGGGACGGCGAACGGATCGCGGTCGCCGCGCTGACCGAGTCGTCGGTGCCGGCGATGGTGCAGCCGGAGGTCGACCGGGCCATCGGCCGCGCGGCCCGGCTGGCCGTGGAGTGCCTCCGGGACTGACTGCCCGCACCGTCGCAAGGTCACGCAAGGTCGGGCACCGGTGCCCGACCTTGCGTGACCTTGCGGGAGGTTCAGCGGCGCACCAGGGAACGCAAGCCGCGCACGGCCACCGACACCGGCGCCAACCCGTCGGCCGCATCCAGGTCGGACTCGCTCGGCAGTGACGAATGCACCCGCTGCAGTGCCGCGCCGGCCTCCTCCGCCCAGGCCGCGAGCCGCTCCTGGGCGCTCAGGGAGGCGTCGGTGCTGCGCTGCACCGTGTGCGTCAGGTCCGCCAGCGTGGTGTACAGGTCGTCTCGGACCGCCGCCCGGGCCAGGGCGTCCCAGCGGTCGTCCAGCGGCAGCGCCGCCACCCGGATGAGCAGGTTGTCGATGCCGAAGTGCTCCGAGGTGGCGTAGTACAGCTCGGCCACCGACTGGGTCTTCTCCCCGGTCTCGTGGGAGAGCTCGACCACGTCCAGCAGCCCGAGAGCCGGGATCAGCGTGGACGCCCGTTCGGCGAGCTCCTCCGGCAGCCCGGCCTCGACCAGCTCGTCTGCCAGCGCCGCGCACCGTGCCCGCTCCTCACCCTGCAGGAACTGCGGCAACCGGCCCACCAGGGCGCGCACCGGCTCGGCGAACGCGGCCACCTCCCGGCCCACCTCCACCCCGTCCGGGCGGTGCAGCACGAACCAGCGCGAGCACCGGTCCAGCAACCGGCGGAAGTCCAGGTACACCCGGGTCTGCACAGCGGCCGGGACCTTGTTGTCCAGCGCCTCGACCGCCTCGGTGTAGGAGGCCAGGTCGTAGATCTCCCGGCCGGTGACGAAGGCGCGGGCGACCTGCTCGCTGGAGGCGCCGGTCTCGTCGCTGGCGCGGTAGGCGAAGGTGATCCCGCCGCGGTTGACCATCGAGTTCACCACGGTGTTCACGATGATCTCCCGGCGCAGCGGGTGCGCCTCGATCTGCTCGGCGAACCGGTCGCGCAGCACAGTGGGGAAGTAGCTCATCAGCGTGGTGTGGAACCACTCGCCGTCGGCGATGTCGGTGCGGGCCAGGTCGTCCTTGAGCGCCAGCTTGGCGTAGGCCACCAGCACGGCGAACTCGGGCTGGGTGAGCCCCTCCCCGGCAGCGTCCCGGTCGGCGATCTCGTTGTCCGAGGGCAAGAACTCCAGCTCTCGGTCCAGGTCGCCGCGTTCCTCCAGCCAGTGGATCAGCCGCTGGTGCACGGTGAGCATCGAGTGCGCCTGCGCCCGGGAGTTGCCCAGCAGCACGTTCTGCACGTAGTTGTCCCGCAGCACCTGGGTGGCGACCTCATCGGTCATCGAGACGAGCAGCTCGTTGCGCTCGTCCAGGCTGAGCCCGCCCTCCTTGATCAGCGAGGTGAACAGGATCTTCAGGTTCACCTCCCGGTCCGAGGAACCCACCCCGGCGGAGTTGTCGATCGCATCGGTGTTGATCCGCACTCCGTGCTGGGCGGCCTCGATCCGGCCGAGCTGGCTGGCGCCGAGGTTGCCGCCCTCGACCACCACCTGGCAGCGCAGCTGGTTGCCGTCGACCCGGATCGCATCGTTCGCCCGGTCGCCGATCTCGGCGTGGGACTCCGTGCTGGCCTTGATGTAGGTACCGATGCCGCCGTTGTAGAGCAGGTCTACCGGTGCGCGCAGGCAGGCGTGGATCAGCTCGGCCGGGCTGAGCTCGGTCACGTCCTCGGGCAGGGCGAGCGCCGCCCGTACCTGCTCCGAGACCGGCACCGACTTGGCGGTCCGCGGGTACACCCCGCCGCCCTCGCTGATCAACGAGGAGTCGTAGTCCGCCCAGGTGGAGCGGGGCAGGTCGAACATCCGGCGCCGCTCGGCGTACGAGCTGGCCGCATCCGGGTCCGGGTCGAGAAAGACGTGCCGGTGGTCGAACGCGGCCACCAGGCGGATGTGCTCGGAGAGCAGCATGCCGTTGCCGAACACGTCACCGCTCATGTCCCCGATGCCGACCACGGTGAAGTCCTCGGTCTGGCAGTTGCGGCCTATCTCCCGGAAGTGCCGCTTGGTGGACTCCCACGCGCCGCGGGCGGTGATGCCCATCTCCTTGTGGTCATATCCGGCTGACCCGCCGGAGGCGAACGCGTCGTCCAGCCAGAAGCCGTACTCGGCGGAGAGCGAGTTCGCCAGGTCGGAGAACGCGGCGGTGCCCTTGTCCGCGGCCACCACCAGGTACGGGTCGTCCCCGTCATGGCGCACCACTGCGGCCGGTGGCACCACCTCACCACCCACGCGGTTGTCGGTGATGTCCAGCATCCCGCGGATGAACGCCGTGTAGGCGGCCTTCCCCTCGGCCAGCCAGGCCTCGCGGTCGACGCCCGGGTCCGGCAGCTGCTTGGCCACGAACCCGCCCTTGGACCCGGTGGGCACGATCACCGCGTTCTTCACCATCTGCGCCTTGACCAGGCCGAGCACCTCGGTGCGGAAGTCCTCCCGACGGTCGCTCCAGCGCAGCCCGCCCCGGGCCACCGCCCCGAACCGCAGGTGCACCCCCTCCACCTGCGGGGAGTACACCCAGATCTCGGCCATCGGCACCGGTGCCGGGATGCCCGGAACCTCCGCACAGGCCAGCTTGAGGCTGACGTGCTGGTGCGGGGCGCCGTCGTCATCGGTCTGGAAGTAGTTGGTACGCAAGGTGGCATCGATCACGCCCATGAAGGAACGCACGATCCGGTCCTGGTCCAGGCTCGCCACCTGCTCCAGGTCGGCGTGGATCGCCGAGCGGATCTCCGCCTGGGCGCGCTCTCGGGCGGCGGCGTCCTGCCCGGCCGGGTGGTCCGGGTCGAACCGGGCCTCGAACAGCGCCACGATCCGGCGGGCGGTGTCCGGGTTGGCCACCAGGGCCGACTCCAGGTACTCCACGGAGAACGTGGACCCGATCTGGCGCAGGTACCGGGCGATGGTGCGCAGCACCACCACCTCCCGCCACACCAGGCCCGCGGTGAGCACCAGCTCGCCCAGGGGGTCCGACTCCGCCCGGCCGTCCCGGACCGCCAGCAGTGCCTCCTCGAACGCGGCCGAGACCGCCTGGTCCGCCGGCCAGTCCCGGCCGCTGCGCAGCCGCAGCCCGAAGTCGTACACGTGCCGCTGCCCGTCGACCTCGTCGCTGATCGTGTACGGCCGCTCGTCCAGCACGTCCACACCCAGGTCGGTGAACATCGGCAGCACGTCGGTGAGGATGAGCGGGGCGGCCCGGTAGATCTTCACTCGCCGCTGGGCGGTGTCCCCGGCGGCCGGGGTGTACAGGTGCACCCGGGTCTGGGCGCCGGTGAGCCCGTCCAGCTGGGCCAGGTCGTTGACCGCGGCCGCGGCGCCGAAGTCCTCCTTGTACGCCTCCGGGAAACCACGCGCGAACCGCATCCCAGCATCCTCGCCGGGGCGGTCGTGCAGCTCGTCGAGCAGGTTCTCCTCCCAGGTGCGGGTGGCTGCCGCCAGCTGGGTCTGCAGCGCGCTGGTGTCCACGTCCGGGATCGAGGTGTCCCGCGGCATCCGGAGCACGAAGTGCAGCTGGGCCAGGGGCGACTCGCTCACCCGGGTGGTGTGGTCCACCTGCTCGGCCCCGAACGTCTCCCGCAGCATCGCCTCGACGCGCAGCCGGACCGTGGTGTTGTACCGGTCCCGAGGCAGGTAGACCAGGCAGGAGACGAACCGGCCGAACTCGTCCCGGCGCAGGAACAGCTTCGAGCGGCGTCGCTCCGCCAGGTGCAGCACGTCCGCGGTGACCGCGACCAGAGTGTCCACGTCTGCCTGGAACAGCTCGTCGCGGGGGTAGCCCTCCAGAATGCCGAGCAGGTCCTTGCCGGAGTGGCTGCGGATGGAGAAGCCGGACCGGTCCAGCACAGCCCGTACCTTGTCGCTGACGATCGGCAGCCGCATCACCGACTCGGCGTAGGCGGCCGTGGTGAACATGCCCAGGAAGCGACGTTCGCCGGTCACCTGACCGTCGGCGTCGAACGTGCGCACGCCGATGTAGTCCAGGTAGACGGGTCGGTGCACAGTGGCCCGGGAGTTCGCCTTGGTGATCGTCAGCAGGTGCGGCTCCCGAGCGCTGCGGCGGGCCTCGGGACGCAGCCGGGCGAAGACGTCCTGCCCTTCTGGAGCATGGCGCAAGATGCCCAGACCGGTACCGGGCACCGGGCGGAGCACCTCATCGCCGTCGACGGTGTCCAGCAGGTACTCCCGATAACCGAGGAAGGTGAAGTTGTCCTGCGCCAGCCAGGACAGGAAGCCTACGGTGGGCTCCACCTCGCCCCGGTCCACCGTGGCGGGGGCGCCGGCGTCCAGCTCCCGGGCGATCTCCTCGCAGCGTTGCCGCATCGGTATCCAGTCCCCGACGGCGGAGCGTACGTCCGCGAGCACCTTCTGCAGCCGTTCGGTCAGCTGGGCACGGCTGCGCTCGGACATCCGGTCCACTGCGAAGGTCATCCAGGACTCGACCGCCCCGGCCGCCGTGGGCGGCCGTTCCGGGCGCACCTGCTCCAGAGTGCCGACCTCGTCGCGGCGGACCGCCAGCTGGGGGTGGATCACCAGGTCGACCAGGTGGTCGGTGCCGGACAGTGCCGCGGTGACCGAGTCCACCAGGAACGGCATGTCGTCGGTGCAGACCTGCACGATCGTGTGCGGTGTGGTCCAGCCGTGCTCACCGGTGTCGGGGTTGAAGACCCGGATCAGTGTCTGCTCGGGGTCGCGGTGCTCGGCCAGCTCGCGCATCGTGGTGACCAGCCCGGCCATCACCTCCGCCGGCCGTTCGGCCAGGTCCTCGGTGGCCACATGTTCCAGCAGGCGCTGCGCCAGGTCCTCCTGATCGGTTCCCACGAGGCGGGCGATCGCCCCCATGACCTCTTCCCGTTGCCGCGTCGTCGAGGCGCTCATCAACTCACCATCTGTGTCGTCATGACCTGATACCGGCGAGTCTAGCCACGGCCGCATGGTCCTGCCCGGACTCCACCGACCGAGTGAGCGCACGGGCAGTCTCACTGGCAGCACCAGCGGCCGCACTGCTGGCACGTGCACGGCCCAGCCACCGCTGCAGCCGTCACGTCGCCCTGTCAGCAGCAATTGTTGCGCGCAACGAGAAGAATCGCACGGCAATGGTGAGGGCCTGATAATGGGGTTATCAAAACCCGACAAGAAGCTGATAGCGGGATTATCGAGAACAGAAATCTCGAGATCATGAAATAGAGAGCAACTCTTCGTATGCAGTGCGGAATGGTCGATCGATGGCGCGGGGGTGAGCGGCAGCTGACGCACGATCCCTGCCGACCGTCAACTGGCAGCTGAGGCCGGGCAGCTGCCGGACCCGGGTGTGCCGCGTGCTCATCGCCACCCGTGTCGGCTCCGGCGAATGGCCCGTTTGCGCTGTGATCCTGCGGAATATGTCCGATGGTCGGTGCCTAGGCAGAGGTCGACTGCAGCGCCCGCGCGGTGGCGGTTGCCGGCCCTGTCCGGGTCGGTCTGCCCTCGCCCGGAACGTCTGTCGACCTCATCCTCGGCCTCACCCCCTCACCCTCGGTCTCACCCCGTACTCACCCTTTAGAGCCCGAATAGTTCACCCGTATATAACTTCGAAATCGGTTGTGGCAGCGCTTTTCAGGTGGATATATCTATCTCTAGCCGGTTCGCCACGAAGCAAGCCGCGCAAGCAATCAATTCGCCGCAAGCAATCACTTCGCCACGGTCGAGGGAGAAAGTCGTGCGCTACGCCACCAGGCATGCTCGCCCGCGACGCCGTGCTGCCCGCTGGGGTAGCAGCGTCGCCGTGCTGAGCGCGGCGCTGCTCGCCCTCGGCCTGAGCAGCCCGGCGGTGTCGGCCGGTGCGGCGCCCGACGACCTGCCCAACGTCGAGGAGACGGCTGCTGATGGACCGGCCCTGGCAACAGGCCAGGGGTCCGCCGACCCCGCGCAGAGCGTCGACCCGGAACCAGCTCCGTCGGTGCCCGAGGACCAGTCAGCAGCCAGTGAGCCCGACCAACCAGCAGCCAGTGAGCCGGACCAGCCAGCGGTCGCACCGGCGCCAGCAGAGGACACCGGCGAGCAGGACGCGACCGGGGACGGCCCCGGACGGTCCGCAGCACCGGCAGCCGCCGCCGAACCCGAGGCGACCGCGGACGACCCGCAAGCAGCACCCTCGGCGACCAGCACTGCGGCAGCGCCCGCCTCGGACGCCCCGGCAGAGGGCGACTCTTCTGCGGCGGCGGAGCCCACGGAGCCGAGCGAGCCCAGCGCCACGTCTGGCACGGGGTGGTGCAACGCCCAGAGCGGATCGAGCAGCGACTTCCAGCAGTGGAGCCACACGAAGGGCCCGTGGACGTCGGGCAACCCCGGTGCCGGCTACACCGAGGGCGACTGGGTGCGCCAACGGGTGCAGCTGACCGGTCTGGCCGCTGGGAACAACCAGTTCGTGGTCTCCTTCGGTGTCCAGAAGAAGCGGGCCATCGGGTACGACGACGCCCGGCTGGTCCAGATCGCAGACAGCAACCACACCACGTTCCCCGGCGCGACCGGAACGGTCCGCCTGAGCGGCACCACGCCCGACGCGGCCGGGGGTACCCAGGAAGGCACCGCGACCTTCAACTTCACGCTGCCCGCAGCGGGGACCGTGTGGTTGTACTACGACCTGCACCTCGCCAGCAGCCTGGACTACCAGGAGGTCGGGCTCCAGGGCGCCGCGAGCTACCCCGGTGCATCTCTGTACGCCCGACGGGTGTCCCTG
>Ga0209487_1000863_pt1 | contig 26663 bp, 27 predicted proteins | sample Poulit2012_FD_187524 | JGI IMG/M metagenome (GOLD analysis project Ga0209487, IMG submission 187524) | Agricultural soil microbial communities from Georgia to study Nitrogen management - Poultry litter 2012 (SPAdes) (version 2) | ecosystem: Environmental > Terrestrial > Soil > Agricultural land...
ATGGCGGGCGAGCCAGAGGGTGCCAGGAACTCCTCGGGTGGTTCCATGCCCCTCGGTGGAGCCTGATGGCTGGTCGAAGCCAGCAGGGCAGAGAGAGTTGGCAGTGGACGGTTCGGGCCAGCTCCCTGGGGGAGCTGGCCATCGCTATTTCGCCGGAGGGCGTCTGCCAGGTGAGTTTTGATCCGCCCCGGCAGATCAGGGAGGGCATCGGGCCGGAATCGCCTCGGATGAAAGCCTGGGCCGACGGGGTGGTGGAGCAGGTGGAGCGGCCCGGGATTGCTCGGGACCTGCCGCTGTGCGTGGGAGGCACCGCCTTTCAGCAGCTGGTGTGGCGTCGGCTGCAGGCCATTCCCCCGGGGGCCACGATGAGCTATGGCGAGCTGGCCCGCGAGCTGGGCCGGCCTGGATCGGCCCGGGCTGTGGCCTCGGCCTGTGCTGCCAACGCACTGGCCGTGGTGGTGCCCTGTCATCGAGTGCTGCGTGGAGATGGCGGCCTGGGCGGGTACCGCTGGGGGCTGGAGCGCAAGCAGGAGCTGCTGCGCCGGGAGCGCGACGCTCGCTCGGCGCCGCGCCAGGCCTGAAGAGCACTTCCCCCGCTCCGAACTCACAAGGCCTCCCGCGAGCCGCTCCGCCGGGGTCCACCCAGGCGGGACTTCAGCGAATCAGGCGCAGCCGGCGCGGGGAGCCAGGCTTGCTTTTCGGGGCAGCAGGCTGCTGATTACAGCCCTTGCGGGCCCTCTCCCGTCCGGTTTTTCCTGGCTATTCATTCCAGAGCTGTTTCTTCAGCTCGCGCAGCTGCTCCTGGATGCGGCGGGTATTGTCCGGGCCGAGCCGCCACATCAGCTTGGTGAGGGGATCGGCGCGCTCCAGCTCCTCGTCGTCATAGGTGTAATACACCGATGGCCGTTGCAGAGCCACAGGCTCTTCCAGAGGCTCGATCTCCAGAATGTGGTCGATGGCCTGCCTGAGGCGATCCTCCAGGCTGCCGCCCTGGCCCAGTTCGCCATAGGCCTGCTCCAGCAGGGGGAGCCAGTGCTGGTAGGCCTCTGCCAGCTGTTCGGGTGGAATGCGAACCAGGGCATCCACCAGGGGAGCTGCCCGCTGGTAGTTGGCTGTGCTCATGGTCAGCTCACCCTGTTCCTCGCGAGCCTGAAAGGCACCCATGGTGTAGCGCAGGGGGCTGTGCTGGGCGGGCAGCTTGCCGACAGCCGCGCCATCGACCAGCGCCACCCACTTGCGCAGCTGCTGTTCGGGGGTCAGCCATTCGGTCAGGGCCGGATCCAGCTCCTGGAGGGCTTCCTGAACGGCTTCGTCGCTGTCGTCGAGGGACTCCGGCAGGGGAGTGGAGGGCTCCGGTGCCGGTGGCTCGGACCGGTCACTGGGAGGGGGCACCGGACGAGGGCGGAAGCGCTCCTGCGGGGCCTCCGGAGGAGCGGATTCCTCGACCGGGGGCGCGGGCTCTACCGATGGAGAGGAGCGCAGAGCCAGCCAGGCGATGGCCAGAGCGAGCACCAGGAGAATGACGGCAAGGAGAACGGGACGTTTTTTCGAAGCCATGGGGCACCTCTGGCCGGGGAGCGGGTCTTGTTACTATAGCGAACACGACCACCATAGCGAACCGGACAGACCGGGAGGGCGGGGGAATTCGACCCGGCTCCCGGGCGGGCAGGGAGCAACGCCATGGGTCACCCGGAAGACATGCCGTCCCCCTGGGCCGGCGAAGGATCCACCCACGACGTCGTCAATCAGGTTCCGCCGCTGCGCTGGCGCGGCGACCGCGATGACCCTCTATTGCAGCAGTGGCTGGAGCGCGCCGGGGCAGGCTGGGCGCTCACCGGCCTGGAACGGCACGGCGAGCGGCTGGGGGAAGAACTGGGCCGCGCTGCCCGGTGGGCGGAGCGCTGTCCTCCGGTGCTCTGCAGTCATGACCCGCAGGGGCACCGAATTGACGTGGTGGAATACCACGAAGGCTATCACCGGCTGTTGGAAGCAGGGGTAGGCATGGGCATGACGGGGCTGCCCTGGCAGCACCCCGGCCACCGGGGTCGCCATGTCGTCCGGGCCGCCCATTTCTATCTGCAGCATCAGCTGGATGCCGGCAGCTGCTGTCCGCTCAGCATGACCTTCTCGGCGGTGCCGGCTCTGCGCCATCAGCCCGAGCTGGCCCGGGAGTGGGAGCCCTTGCTGTGCAGCCGACAATACGATGGCGACAATCGCCCCTGGTACGAAAAGCCCGGCGCCACCCTGGGCATGGCGATGACGGAAAAGCAGGGCGGTACGGATGTGGCGGCCAATGCCACCCGGGCCCGTCCGGTGGCGGGCCGGGGGCCGGGGAGGGAGTATCGGCTGACGGGCCACAAGTGGTTCTGCTCGGCCCCCATGAGCGATGGTTTTCTCGTTCTGGCCCAGGCTCCCGGGGGGCTGTCCTGTCTGCTCATGCCGCGCTGGCAGCCCGATGGTCGAAAGAACCCCATCCTGATCCAGCGATTGAAGGACAAACTGGGCAATCGCTCCAATGCTTCGGCGGAAATCGAGCTGACGAACAGCCTGGCCTGGCTGGTGGGGGAGGAGGGGCGGGGCGTGGCCACCATCATGTCCATGGTGGCACTGACCCGTGCCGATTGCGTCACCGGGTCGGCGGCGCTGATGCGCCGGGCCCTGGTCCAGGCGGTCCATCATTGTCGCCACCGCCGGGTCATGGGTCGACGCCTGCTGGACCAGCCGCTGATGCGCAATGTCCTGGCCGATCTGGCTCTGGAATCCCGGGCTGCTCTCCACCTGGCCTTCTATCTGGCCGAGCAGATCGAGCAGGCAGAAGAGGGAAACGCCCAGGCGGAAAGGCTGGTTCGGCTGCTGACGGCGGTGGCCAAGTACTGGGTCTGCCGGCGCACCCCGGCGATGGTAAACGAGGCGGCAGAATGCCTGGGCGGGGCCGGATACATCGAGGAGTTCCCCATGGCCTGGCTGTACCGGGAAGCTCCGCTCAACGCCATCTGGGAAGGTTGCTCCAATGTCCAGTGTCTGGATGTGCTGCGCGCCCTGGATCGGGATGCCAGCCTGCTGGAGGCAGTGCATGCGGAGCTGGACACCGTGCGGGGCGCGAGCCGGGAGCTCGATCTCTGGATCGACGGCCTGGCGCCCCCTCGGGAAGAGGACCGGGAGCTGCTGGCCCGCCACTGGACGGCGAGGCTGGCCCTGGCGGTGCAGGCCATGCTGCTGTGGCGCTTTGATGACCCCGAAATTGCCCAGGGGTTTGCCCGCACCCGCCTGGGGAGCAGCCTTCAGCACACCTACGGTACCCTGACCGATGCCGGGCTCTGTGACCTGCTGCTGAAGTCGGTGCATTGAGCCAGGAAGGGCTCGGGGCTGTGCTTCGGCCCGGGTCGAAGTGGTAGAATTGCCCCGCGGGGTCTGTTCCGGGCCTCGCTCGGGAGGGGCGAATGAGCAGGAAGGGCGGGCGCTTCGGCGTCGGGTTGCTGGGGCTGTCGATGGGTGCCGAGCTGGGCTGGGCCCAGTCGACCCTGGAGGAGTGTCTGCTGACGGCGGTCCAGTCGGCGGCAGAGTCGGTCACGGTAGGCGAGCTGCGCAGCCTGTGCGAGGCCAGGGTGGCCCGGGGCCAGGGAGAGCGCGAGGACGGCCTCACCCTCACCGAGACCCTGGTGGAGACGGCCAGCGCCGCGGGACGGGTCAGCGGCGGAGTCAGCAAGCGCATGGCCCTCGAGCGCTATACCCGCGACAACCCCTTCGTTCTCACCCCCCACCGGCCCAACTACCTGCTGCCGGTGGTCTATACCCGCAACCCCAACGAAGACCGGAATCACAGCAGCCGCCACGACCTGCAGCGCACCGAGGTGGAGTTTCAGCTCTCCCTGGACGTCATGCTGTGGGAGCAGATTCTGGGGCGGGACATCCACCTCTCGGCGGCCTATACCAACCGCTCCTTCTGGCAGGCCTACAACCATCGGCAGTCGGCGGTGTTCCGGGAGACCAACCACGAGCCAGAGCTGCTGCTGACCTTCGAAAATGACTGGCAGGTCCTGGGTTTTACCAATGTGGCCAACCAGCTCATCTTCAACCACCAGTCCAATGGCCAGAATATGCCGGGCTCACGCAGCTGGAATCGCATCATGCTCAACATCATGTTTGAGCGGGATGATTTCGTCTTTTCCATCAAGCCCTGGTACCGGATCAGGGAGAGCTCCAAGCGCCAGCCCATGGATGTGCGGGGCGATGACAACCCCGACATCGAGCATTATCTGGGGCATTTTGAGTGGCTGGGGTCGTGGCAGCATAAAAACAACAATTTCAGCCTGATGCTGCGCAACAACCTGCGCTCGGACAACCACGGCGCAGCAGAATTGAGCTGGAGCTTTCCCCTGGGGGGGAGGATTCGCGGCTACGTCAAGTATTTCAATGGCTATGGCGACAGCATGATCGACTATGATGCCCACATCCACAGCCTGGGTGTGGGGTTTCTGCTGACGGAGTGGTTCTGAAGTGGTGAAGCCGGCTGCTGCATTGCGTGCTTTCCTCCTGCTGGGAGTCGTCCTGGTCGCGGCGCTGACCCGCGCCGAGGGCGGCGAGACCGAGCTGACCATGTATGTCCTGCCGCCCCCCGGCGAGGATCTGGTGGGGGAGTGGGCCACGGCGGTGGCCGAACCCGATGACACCCTGGTGGGCATCGCTCACCGGCATCGGGTGGGCTACAACGCCATCCGCGCCGCCAATCCGGCGGTGGATGCCTGGCTGCCCCGACAGTCGAGTCTGGTGGTGCTGCCCACGCGGCAGTTGTTGCCGATGACCGAGCGGGAGGGCATCGTCGTCAACGTCTCCGAGATGAGGCTGTACTATTTTCTTGCCGCCACCGAAGAGCAACCAGCCCGGGTGGCGGTGTTTCCCGTCAGCGTCGGCCGGGGAGACTGGAACACACCCCTGGCGATGTCCAGAATTACCCGCAAGGCCAGAGATCCCAACTGGTATCCCCCGGAGTCCATTCGCGCGGAACATGCTGCCGCGGGAGAGGAGCTGCCAGCAGTGGTACCCGGCGGGCCGGACAACCCCCTGGGCCGCCATGCCCTCTATCTGGACCTGCCTGGCTACCTGCTCCATGGCAGCAACAAGCAGTATGGGATCGGCATGCAGGTCACCCACGGCTGCCTGAGGCTCTACCCCGAGCACATCGAATGGCTCCATGAAGTGGTCCCCATCGGCACGCCGGTGCGCCTGGTTCATCAGCGGATCAAGCTCGGCTGGTCCGGCGGGGTGCTCTATCTGGAGGTACACCCGCCGCTGGATGGCGAAATCGTCTCGTTGCAGGTGGATCTGGAGTTGCTGGCGGTCAAGGTCAGCGAGCGGTTGCGCTGGCGTGGTCGCGGCGAAGAACTCGACTATCCTGTGGACTGGGAGCGGGCCCGGCTTGCCGTCATCGAGGCAGCGGGGGTGCCGGTCGCCATTGGGCCTGCAATGGCCGAAGACGGAACCGTGGGCGAGTTGTCGGGGCAGGAGGCGCCGAAGTGAGGGGGGAGAGCGGATGGAAAAAACCGGGGCGGTTGCCCCGGTTTCTCAGATCACTTGTACATGGACTGCTTGAAGGCGCGATCCAGCTTGGTGTTGGCATCCTCGGCGGAGCGCAGGGCATCCTCGGCGGTCCGGGCTGCGCGATCGGCCTTGCTGTTCGCGGCATCTGCCTTGGAGCTTGCCGCATCGGCACTTTGCTGGGCCGCATCGACCAGAGAGCGGATTTCGTCAATCTCAGATTGTGTTGCGGTGTTGGCACAGCCCGCTGCCAGGACGGATACCGCGGCGATGGCCAGCAGTTTCTTTACAGGCGAAGTCATGGTTGGTGCTCCTTAGCGTGAAGCAGTGGCTACGTTTTTCATTGGTTCCGACCAGGGCACGACAAGTTCCCTGGCCGGCTCTTGTTCAGCGCCGGTTTAAAATACCACTGCCAGGCTGGCGAAGGCCAGTACTGGGGGCCTGGATCGTGCTGGTTTTCATGACTGCATCACAGCTCGAGGCCGCGGTGGAGGGTCAGGCAGACCGGGTGCTGGTGGTCAAGTCCGAGCGCACCCTCTACCTGATGCGCGAGGGCGAACCCTACCGAAGCTATCCCGTTTCGCTGGGTTCTTCGCCCCGGGGGCACAAGCGGTTTTCCGGCGATGCGCGGACCCCCGAGGGAGTATACTGGCTGGAATACAAGAATTCGGGCAGCCCGTTTTACCGATCCATTCGCATTTCCTACCCCAACGAAGAGGATCGGGCCCACGCCCGGGCGCTGGGGCTCGATCCGGGCGGCGACATCATGATTCATGGTCAGCCGCTGGATTCCGAGTGGCCCGAAGAGGTCTCGTTGATGTTCGATTGGACCAATGGCTGCATTGCCGTCACCAATGACGCCATGGAGGAGATCTGGTCCCAGGTGCCGGTGGGCACCCTGATTGAAATTCGCCCTTAGCGGCACCGCTAAGGGGGTGGAAGCCTCCGGCTCTTGCCGGGGAGGTGACCAGGCAGACTCCAGGGCAGAGCGCACAGTCGGCCTGCTGATTCGAGGTTGCCGAGGGCTCCCCCGGCAGGGCTTGATCGTGGGACGCAGGGCAAGGTGTCGATGCAGGCTCAGCCGGAAGTCCTGGCTGGCAGCTGGGAAGAGTAGGAATTCCCCCGAGCAACCTCTGGCAGCCTTCGGTTACCGTGGGCTGGGAGAACGCCATGAGCAAGAATGCCATGAGCAATATGGAAAAGCTGGAGCAGCGAGCCTTTCTACTCTGTCTGCTGCTGGTCACCCTGGCCTTCTTCTGGGTGCTCGGGCCCTTCTTCAGCGCCATTTTCTGGTCTGCCCTGCTGACCATATTGCTGTTTCCCCTGCGTCAGCGGCTGCTGGTGCGCTGGCCGGGGCGCCACACCACCGTCAGTCTGGCGACGCTGCTGGTGGGCATTGTCCTCATCATTGCGCCGGTGCTGCTCTTTGCCTCCACCGCCGTTCAGGAGGCGCTGGGTTTCTATCAGCGGCTGGAGTCGGGGGAGATCGATCTCCGGCGACAGGTGGACCACCTGCGCCGGGGCATGCCCTGGGTCCAGCAGTTGCTGGACCGGCTGGGCATCAGTCTGACGGAGGTCGTGGATCGGCTGTCGGGCAGCGCCGTGGCAGCCGGCGGGTTGGTGGCCCGGCATGCGGTCAACCTGGGCCAGAATGCCTTTCGCTTCACCCTTGGCCTGGCCGTCATGCTGTATCTGACCTTCTTTTTGCTGCGGGATGGCGAGCGGCTGGTGGAACTGATGGTAAGAGCGCTGCCGCTGGGGGATGATCGCGAGCGCCAGCTGTTTGACAAGTTTGCCGAAGTGGCCCGGGCCACCATCAAGGGCAACCTGGTCATTGCGCTGATTCAGGGCGCGCTGGGGGCGCTGGCCTTCTGGGTGCTGGGCATCGATGGGGCCCTGTTCTGGGGGCTGGTCATGGCCATCGTCTCCCTGATACCGGCGGTGGGAGCCAGCCTGGTATGGGGTCCGGTTGCCCTCTACCTGATCGTGGCGGCCGATGAGCTGTGGCGGGGGATCATCCTGATTGTCTATGGGGTCGGCATCATCGGCATGATGGACAACCTGCTGAGGCCCGTTCTGGTGGGGCGGGACACCAGGCTGCCGGATTATCTGGTGTTGCTGTCCACCCTGGGAGGGCTGACGGTCTTCGGCATCAACGGCTTTGTCATCGGCCCCCTGGTGGCGGCGCTGTTCGTGGCTTTCTGGAACATCTTCATGCTGGATTTCTATGGCCACTCCGCCTCCCTCGAGGAGTCCCCTGAGCCCGTCAATGATGCCGATAGGGAATCTGGCAGTAGTCGACCCCCGCCCCGGGAGTGATGCCCTGCTGGGCGAGGAACAGGCGCAGCGAGTTCAGCGACAGCTCGCTGTGGGCGGTCGGGCCGAGAAACACGTGATCGATGGGCAGGGGCTGGTTGGCGGCCTCGGTCAGGTTGAACTCGATGTAGGGCACCAGCATGGATTTGCCTTCCCGAAAGCGCACCGGCGAATCGGGCTCCCGGGTGGTGGCCCCCTCGGTCATGACCGGAGAGACCACCCGCCATTCGTCCTCCTCCCGAAAGGAGGGGTGCTTGAGCAGGGCCGCCAGGCGCAGCAGATCGCTTTCCAGGGTGGCAAACAGGTGGTCGGAGTGGGCCTCCGTGGGTTCGTGGTCGGCCAGGTCTTCCACGGCGTCGATGACCTGGTTGACCAGCTGGCGCTGCACGGCGGGTTCGTAGATGCAGCGCCCCACCTGAAACTGCTGGCGCCGGGCGCAGCGCAGGATGTGCCCGGGGTTGAAGCCCAGGCTGACCCCCTTGCCGGGAGTGCCGTAGGCCCGCCACTGGCTGAGCAGGTTGCCGTTGGCGCGAAAGGATGCGGCAAACACCATGTGGCCGTTGATGATGCGATGGCTCACCCAGTCGATGAACTGGGACAGCAGCTTGGCGCGGGGGTGGCCGGCCCGGATGCGGCGGTTGACTTCGGTGCCGATCAGGTCGGCGGTATGGCGCAGCTCCGCGGAGTCGTTCATGTAGCGCACGTCGCTGGTCCACAGCCTGCGGCTGCCCACGATGCCCTGGAGGCCTGAGAAGGTGGTGTAGTGGTACAGCCGCTCCCGCGGGATGTCGGCGTACAGGCGATCGGTGATGGATTGAATCATGACAGGCTCCGAACGGGGACCGGCCCATGATAGCAATTCGTCCGCCCGGCCCGGCGGAGGGGAGGTGGATCGCACCTTCGACGGGTTTCGGTGTCTATGGGGTACCTCTTGCCACCGCCGTCCAGTCCGGCCGGCACAGCACGACCCCAACGGTCGTCATCAAGGAGGATGCACATGCTCATCCTGAGTAGAAAACAGGGCCAGTCATTGATCATTGATGAAGACATCACCGTCACCATCCTCAGCATTCGCAACGGCCAGATTCGCATTGGCATCGATGCACCCACGACCATCCCGGTGTTGCGGGAAGAACTGCTGGACCCGGCTCGCCGAACCGGGGAGAGTCAGATCAGAAAGCGCAGCTCCAGCCAGGGACGTGGCTGAGCCGGAGCGCTGCCTGGTCATCGATCCGAGGTGAATGTGGGGGAGACATCCATCGTAGAGCTGCTGCGTCGAGCAGTGGCTCAGGGCCTGATCAGTCCAGATCAGGCCAGGGGATTGCAGGTTCTGGCTGAAACCCTGCCCAGGGAGAGGGGCCGCGGCTTTCGCCTGGAGCACGTGCTGTATTATCTGGGCGGAGCCGTGGCCATCGTGGCCATGACCCTGTTCATGGACCTGGGCTGGTCTGCCCTGGGCGGAGCGGGGGTGCTGACCATCGCTTTGGGGTACGGCGCGGTCGGCCTGCTGCTGGCCCGCTGGCTGGAGGCCCAGGGCAGCGGTGTGGCTGCGGGGGTGTGCGGAGCTTTTGTCGTGGCCCTGACGCCGATGGCGGTCTACGGCTTTCAGCAGCTCATGGGCTGGTGGCCCGGGCCGGATAACTTTCTGCGCCATGCCGATGGTCGCCGGCTGTACATGGGGCTGGCGACCCTGGCGGTAGGGGGGGCGGTGTTCCGGCGCTTTCGCTATTCCATCGTGCTGATGCCGGTGGCGCTGGCGCTCTGGGCCGTGGCCCTGGATGGCGCAGCGCTGTACGGCTCGGGAAAGGGACCGCTGCTGTCTGCCCGGACTGCCTCTCTGGGCATCGGGCTCGTCCTGCTGGGGGGAGCCGTGTGGCTGGAGTTCCGTCGTTCGGGACGGGATTTTTCCTTCTGGTTCTACCTGGTGGGAGTCCTGGCCTTCTGGGCCGGCCTGACCCTGCAGCCCATCCACGGCGAGCTGGCCAGGCTGGGCTATCTGCTGGCCAACCTGGCCCTGATTGGCCTCGGAGCGGTGCTGGGCAGGCGGCTGCTGATGCTGCCTGGTGGCCTGGGGGTCATCCTGTACCTGGGGCATCTCGCATCGGAGCTGTTTCGCGACAGCTGGCTGTTCCCCGTCAGTCTGGCCGCCCTGGGACTGGGCGTGCTGATGCTGGGCTGGGGGTGGCAGCGCGTGGCTCGAAGAGGTGGCCTGTCGCCCGTCCCGCGCGGCCGGCGCTGAGCGCCGTCGGCGCGATTCAGACTTCGTCCAGCACGGTGCGCATCAGCCCCGTGGCCAGGTGTTCTCCCACCTGGTCGGTCTGGCCGGTGGCGGCCATGATGCGGGACAGAATCAGCGTGTAGCGCAGGCCGGCGAAGACTTGGTAGTACAAGTAGTGGTCCGTGGGCAGCCTGGTCTGCTCCTGCCAGACTGCCAGGCATTCCTCGGGGGAGGGCAGTCCTTCCAGGCGGGGGCAGTCCAGCCCCTCGCTGAAGAATCGATCCATGTAGTTCCACCAGGCGATGTCCTGCAGGGGGTTGCCCAGACTGACCATCTCCCAGTCCAGCACGGCGTTGACCTCTCCCTCGTCGCTGAACAGCAGGTTGCCGGCCCGGGCATCGCCCCAGCACAGACCCATCGGCTCATCGAGGGGACGGTTGGCCTTCAGCCACGTCAGAGCCTGTCTCGCCGAGGGGCAATCGATGCCGCCCAGGCCCCATTTCATGTAGCGCTCCCAGTAGTCCAGCTGTGCGGCGAGGGGGTCGGGACCGCTCTGCTCTCCCAGTTGTTCACCCAGGCCGAGGGCCAGGGGGTCCTGGCGATGAATTTCCGCCATGGCACCGATGCCGGCCAGCCAGTGCCGTCGCCGCTCGGCCGGGCCGAGCTCCTCCATCATCCAGCCGCCCATGGTGTAGGGCGGCATGTCGCCGGGAACCCGGCCCGGGACGCGCTCCATGATGTAAAAGGGCGAGCCCAGCACGGAGCCATCGGTTTCCAGCCCCAGCAGGGGAGGGGTTTTGACGGGGGTGTGGCGCCCCAGGGCCTCCATGACTCGATACTGTCCCGCCAGATCATACTCCGGGAAGACCGGCGTATCGGTGTCGGGGTGGAGGCGCCCGACACAGGATTTTCGGTGAACCCGGCCTTCTTTTTGCCAGTGGAGATCAAACAGCAGGGTGACATTGGACATGCCGGTGGCCTCGGGAAGGGTCAGCTGACTCACTTCCACGAGGGTGTCGCTGGCCAGGGCATGGGTCAGCCAGTCGGCCAGGATCTGGCGGGTCCGGTCGAGGTCCTTGACCCGAGGGGTGGGGCGCTCTTCGCTCATGGCACAACTCCCTGTACTGAGCAGTCAGTCCTGCAGAGTAGAAGTTTTCTCCGCCCGTGGCCAGGCCGGTTTGCCCAGGCAGGGCGATGGGCTTGCCGGTCCGGGCGTAGCCGGGCTAGTCTTTACCGGACGCATTGCAGCTCCAGCCGTTGTCGAGGGCCGCTCTGTGCGAGGGGGCCACGATGAGGAGTGCACAGTGGGAATTGAAAGGGGCGAAGGCTGCCGTCCGGGAGGAAAGGCGTGAGTGCGGGCGAACGGGAAAAACTGCGTTTCGACGACCTGGAGGGCCTGGCGGCACAGGTCGGTGAATCCTTTGGCGACTGGGGTCCCGAAGTGGCCGTCAGCCAGGAAATGATCGATCAGTTTGCCGATCTGACCGGCGACGACAACTGGTTGCACACCGACCCCGAGCGCTGTGCCCGAGAGAGCCCCTACGGCCGGCCCATTGCCCACGGCCTGCTGGTGCTGTCCTTGATCCCCCGGTTGCGCACTCCGATGAACTTCGAGGTCACAGGCTTTTCCGTCATGGTCAACTATGGTTCGGATCGACTGCGCTTTACCGGGGCAGTCCCGGCGGGCTCGCTCATCCATGGGCGGTGCCGGCTCAAGCAGGTGCGGCGCACCGGTCCGGCCACCCTCATCAACCTGGAAAACCAGGTCCACGTGGTGGGCGAGGATTCCCCCGCGATGATCTACGAATTGCTGATACGATACCAATAGGCTGAAACGCAGAGGCGGAGGAGAGCGGCGTGGCACAGGCGAGGCCGGGCAGGCTGGGGTTGTGGAGCTGGCTGGACAGCGTTTCCTATGAAGAGGCCATCGCGCTGGCCCAGGAGCTGGATCGACTGGGCTACGGCGCGCTGTGGGTGCCCGAGGCCGTGGGGCGGGATCCCTTCGTCAATCTGGCCACGCTGGCTCCCCATGTGGACCGGCTGTGGCTGGCCACTGGCATTGCCAACATCTATGCCCGCGACCCCATGGCCATGAACAGTGCCCGGAGGGCCCTGGCCGAGCGCTGTCAGGGCCGGCTGGTGCTGGGGCTGGGGGTCTCTCACCGGGAGCTGGTGACCGATCTGCGCAAGCACGATTACGGCCGGCCGGTGGCGACCATGCGGGCCTATCTGCAGGCCATGGACGAGGCCTTTTATGCGGGGCCCGAGGCCCCGGCGGGGCTGCGGGTACTGGCAGCACTGCGTCCCCGGATGATGGCCACCGCCGGGGAGTGCAGCGACGGGGCCCATCCTTACTTTGTCACGCCGGAGCACACTGCCCGGGCTCGAGAAATTCTCGGCCCCGGGCCCTGGCTGGCGCCAGAGCAGAAGGTGTTGCGGATCAGGGAGGCCACCGAGGCCAGGCGAGTGGCCCGCCAGCACATGGAGGCCTACCTGGGGCTCCACAACTACCGCGCCAACCTGTTGAATCTGGGCTTTGTCGAAGAGGATTTCGAGCAGGGGGGCAGCGACCGACTGGTGGATGCCATCGTGGCCTGGGGAGACGATGCTGCCCTGCAGCGGCGCATAGAGGCCCACTGGGCCGCGGGGGCGGATCACGTCGCCATTCAGGCCCTGCGCAGCGATGGCCGGCAGGGCTTTGACCTGGACACCATCCGGGCGCTGGCGCCGGGTTGAACCCGAGGGTTTCATCGTCTTGAGTGCTGAACCGGTGTCCCGGTGGACGGGGCTGCAGGTGGGGATGCGATGACGCTGCTGCTGCTCTATCTGACCCTCGCTCTGGTGGTGTCCTTTCTCTGCTCCCTGCTGGAGGCCGTGCTGCTGTCGCTGACCGCTTCCCACATCAGCATGCTGGAGCAGCAGGGCCAGCCCGCCGGCGCCGGCCTGCGCCGGCTCAAGGAGGACATCAATCCTCCGCTGGCGGCCATCCTGACCTTGAACACGGCGGCCCATACCATAGGTGCTGCGGGCGTTGGCGCCCAGGCCCAGGTGGTGTTTGGCAGTGGCTATATGGCAGGGGTTTCGGCGCTGCTGACCCTGGCCATCCTGGTGGTGTCGGAAATCATTCCCAAGACCCTGGGGGCACGATACTGGCGGGCTCTGGCCCCCCATGTGGTGATGCCCCTGAAGCTGATGATCCGGCTGCTCTACCCGCTGGTCTGGCTGTCCCTGCTGATCACCTCCAGGCTGGGCAGCAATGCATCCTCCCTGAGTCTGAGCCGGGAAGAGTTCTCGGCCATGGCTCATCGCGGCGAGCAGGAAGGGGTGTTTGACGCCGACGAGGCCCGGATGCTGCACAACCTGATGCGCTTTGGCTCACTGGGGGTCACCGACGTGCTCACCCCCCGGGTGGTGGTGGAGATGCTGGATGAATCCCTGACCGTCGGAGAGCTTCGGGACCGCCTGCCCGAGATTCGCTTCTCCCGGCTCCCCGTCTATCGGGACAGTCGGGAAAACATCACCGGTTATGTGCTCAAGAACGAGCTGTTCGGCCTGCTCGCTGCCCAGCAGTCCCAGACCCCGCTGGCTGCGGTGCGCAGGGATCTGCTGGTGGTGCCGGACAGCCAGTCGGTGCGGGGCGTGTTTCGTCAGCTGCTGCTGCGCCGGGAACACATTGCCATGGTGGTGGACGAGTACGGGGGCTTTTGCGGCATCGCCACCATGGAAGACGTGGTGGAGACCCTGCTGGGCCTGGAGATTGTGGACGAGGTCGACAGCGTCGAAGACATGCGCAAGCTGGCGCGGCGCCGCTGGCTGGAGCGGGCCCGTGCCATGGGGCTGGTCCAGGAGGACGAGGATGTGGTCGATCTGGAGCAGCGCTGAGCCGGCCCGCGGGCAGGCGCCGAGCTGCTCCTTCTTTGGGCCAGGGTTACAGCATGCCCAGTTCCAGCTTGGCAATCTCGGACAGCATGCTGCGGTCCCAGGGGGGATCAAACACCATCCTCACCCGGACTTCGGTCACGTTGGGCACCATGCGCAGGCGCTGTTCCACTTCGCTCTTGAGCACCTCGCCCATGCCGCAGGCGGGGGCGGTGAGGGTCATGTCGATGTGGATGGCCGTCCCCTCGATGCGGCGGTCGTAGATCAGTCCCAGATCCAGCAGGTTGACGGGGATCTCGGGGTCATAGACGGTGCGCAGCACCTGGTCCACATGATCCATGGAGACCTCGCCAGGGCGGATGTCGTTGAATTCCAGGGTCAGCGGTTCACGGCCCAGCGCATCGGCCTGGGTGCCATCGATGCGGTAGAGCTGGCCCCGGTGCTCGATGCTGAAGCTGCCGCCCAGGGCCTGGAACAGGATGACCTCATCTCCCTCGGGCAGATCCACCGGGGTGCCTTCCGGCACCCGCAGGGCCACGACGGTGCGCTGGAGACTCAGTCGCTCGCGCTGCCCGCGGTCAAAGGTTCGGGCCGGAATCAGCGGTGAAGCTTTCTCCGCACCCGCAGTAATCTCCCGCGCGGGGATTATCGAATTGGATTTGCTCATTGAGACCTTCCCGTACAAATCGCAAGGTGGTTCCGGAGAGCAGCGGCAGGCTGCTGGCATCGACGAACAGGGTCAGCTCGTCATCGATCTGCTGGGTAATGGCCCCTTCCGGCACTTCGGCGACGGGTTCCAGCAGGTGCTTGTATCCGGAGCAGCCACTGTCCCGGACTCCGAGGCGCACGCCAATGCCGCCGTTGCGTCCCAGCTGCTGCTTGAGGTAGCGGGCAGCCTCCGGGGTCACGGCGATGGCCTGCTTGCTGTCAAAGGTGGCAACCGTACTCATCTTCTGTTCTCCCCTGCTACAGGGCGTCTGCTTGCTGTTTCTCGGTTGGACATCGATCTACTCGGTCGTCACCGGTTCGTCCACGCCGGTGACGATGTTTTCCAGGGCATGCCAGGCCAGGGTGGCGCATTTGACCCGGCTCGGAAAGGCCTTGACCCCGGCCAGCATTTCCAGGCGTCCGAGGTCGCTGGACTGGGCGCGCCCGGTGACCAGATCCAGAAAGTGTCGGAGCTGCTGCTTGGCCTGGGGACAGGAGTGGTTCTCCAGGTCTTCGCACATCATCGAGGCCGAGGCCACGGAAATGGCGCAGCCCTCGCCCTCGAACTGCAGCGAGGTGATGGTCTCGCCTTCGACGGTGGCGTACAGGGTCAGCCGGTCTCCGCAGAGGGGGTTGTAGGCCTCGATCCGGTGGGTGTACTCCGCCGGCGCACCGAAGTGACGGGGCCGCCGGCCATGGTCGAGGATCATTTCCTGATAGAGAGCACGCAATTCCGGGTTCATGATGGCTGACTCAGGCTGCAAAGGTGGCGCGGACCCGTTCCAGGGCTCGGAACAGGACGTCGACTTCCTCCATGGTGTTGTAGCAGGCAAAGGAGGCGCGAATGGTGGCGGGCACGCTGTAGTATTCCATGACCGGCATGGCACAGTGGTGGCCGGTGCGCAGGGCCACTCCCTCGAAGTCCATGAAGGTGCCGACATCGTGGGGGTGGACGCAGTCCAGCACAAAGGAGAGGGCACTGGAGCGGTGTCGGGCCCGGCCAATGCGCCGCAGACCGGGGAAGTCGTCCGCCAGCTCGGTGGCCCGGGCCAGCAGGGCGTCCTCGTGGGCCAGGACGGCCTCCCAGGGCAGGCTGTCGAGAAAGTCCACGGCAGCTCCGAGGCCGATGGCACCGGCAATGTTGGGGGTGCCCGCCTCGAACTTGTGGGGCAGGCCCGCATAGGTGCTGCCACTGAAGCGGACAGTGTGGATCATGTCGCCCCCGGTCTGGTAGACCGGCAGCCGATCCAGCCACTCCCGGCGCCCCCACAGGGCACCGATGCCGGTGGGGCCGTACATCTTGTGCCCCGACAGGGCATAGAAGTCGCAGTCCAGGGCCTGCACATCGATGCGGGCATGGGCGACGGCCTGGGCCCCGTCAATGAGGATGGCGGCATCGGTCTGGCGAGCCATCCGACACATTTCGGCCACCGGGTTGATGGTGCCCAGGGCGTTGGAGATATGGACCATGGCCACCATGCGGGTGCGCGGATTCAGCAGCTGGCCGAAGGCTTCCAGGTCCACCTCGCCGGCCTCGGTCATGGGCGCCACCACCAGCCTGGCGCCGCTGCGGCGGCAGGCTTCCTGCCAGGGCACGATGTTGGCGTGGTGTTCCAGGGCGGTGATGAGCACTTCGTCGCCGGGCTGGAGCACGGCTTCAGTGAAGCCGTGGGCGACCAGATTGATGGCCTCGGTGGTGCCCCGGGTAAAGATGACCTCTTCCCGCTCGGGGGCGTTCAGCAACCGCTGGAGCTTGTCCCGGGCCGCCTCCATGGCCGCGGTGGAGCGCTCGCTGAGGGTGTGGACCCCGCGGTGCACATTGGCATTGTCGCGATAGTAGTAGTCGCGGATGGCGTCGACCACCATGCGGGGCTTCTGGGTGGTGGCCGCATTGTCCAGATAGACCAGGGGCTGGCCGTTGACCTCCTGGGCCAGCACCGGGAACTGGGAGCGCAGAGCCTGAACGTTGAAGCCCGGCAGGGGGCGTGCAGCACTGGTCATACGTCTATCCGTTGTGAATCGAGGCGCTGGCGAGCGCGAGTGATCTGGCTTTCCAGCCAGGGCTGGAGCGGCTCGCCCAGCTCCAGCAGACCGTTGCGCAGAAAGCCACTGGTGAGCAGGTCGATGGCTTCGTCGCGGGCAATGCCGCGGCTGCGCAGGTAGTGGAGCTGTTCGGCGTCGAGCTGGCCCACGGTGGCGCCGTGGCCACAGCTGAGCTCATCGGCATGAATTTCCAGCTCCGGCTTGGCGTTGATCTCCGCCTGGCTGGACAGCAGCAGGTTGTGGGTGCTCAGCTGGGCATCGTTGGCATGGGTGTCGTGGCCGATGTACAGCCGTCCATTGACGATGCCGGTGGCCTCGTCGCCGGCCAGCCCCTGGAAGCGGGTGTCGCTGACGCCGCGGTCGCTGAGGTGGTTGACGGAGAGGTGGTAGTCGATGTGCTGCTGATGACTGCCGGCCAGCACGCCGCCGCTCTGGAACCGGGCGTCCTCGCCCAGCAGATTGATGTTGATGCCGTTGCGAACCTGGTGGCCGCTGGCGGCCAGGGCCTGCAGCCTGACTTCGCTGCCCTGCTGCTGATCCACTTCCAGCATGCCCAGGTGGCGGCCCAGGTCGCCATCGCCATTGACCCGGACATAGGTCAGCCGGGCATCTCGATCCACCCGGATGACGGTGCGGGCCAGGGCGGTGTAGTCGCAGTCGTCGGCGCCCTCAAAGTATTCCACCACCGTGGCGTGGGCACCGGCGGCCACATGGAGGACCAGGCGCCCGGCGTGCACGCCGGCCTGGGTGGCGCGATGGTGCAGCACCAGGGGGCGCTCCACCATGGCTGCCGAGTGGATGGACAGCACCCGGGCATCCGGGGCCAGGGCATCGGCCAGGGCGGCCAGGCTGTCATCTCTGCGCTGGGTCAGCCAGTCGATGAGCTCTGCATCGGCTGTCGGGTCCAGCGCGGACAGCGCCTGCCAGCCCACTCCCTCGGGCAATTCGCCGCTGCTCTGCAGCCAGCCGTGGCTGAAGTGAAACACCGTCCCGTCCAGGGGCGGGTGGTGGGGGCGGTCGCCGGGGTCGGCGGCGGTCAGTCCCGCACCGTGGCGCTGCTGGGCCTGGGCCAGCCACTGGTCCACGGGGCTGTAGTGCCAGGCGGGTTGCCGCCGGGTGGGCAGACCGTCCGTCTGCACCCGGGACAGGGCCTGGCGGCGTTGCCGGCTCAGCCATTCGGGCTGAGCGGTGTCACCGTCCAGCAGTGCTGCGTAGTGGTCGATCACCGGATTGGCCATGCTTGTCGGGGCTCCTCTCAAGGTCAGCTGGCCAGCTCGGCGTAGCCTTCGCGTTCGAGGCGGTCGGCCAGCTCGGGGCCGCCGCTGGCAGCGATGCGGCCATTGGCCAGCACGTGGACGAAGTCGGGTTTCACCAGGTCCAGCAGGCGCCGATAGTGGGTGATCATGAGAAAGGAGCGCTGTTCGTCCCGCTCGCCATTGATGATGTCGGCCACGGTGCGCAGGGCGTCGATGTCCAGTCCCGAGTCGGTCTCGTCCATGACGCAGAGCCTGGGCTTGAGCAGCAGCATCTGCAGCAGTTCGTTGCGCTTTTTCTCGCCCCCGGAAAAGCCTTCGTTGACATTGCGAGTCAGAAAGCTGTCGTCCAGGGCGACCTTCTTGATGGCCTCGCGGGCGCTCTGCATCAGCTGCATGGCGTCCAGGGGCGGTTCGCCCCGGGCCTCGCGCATGGCGTTGACCGAGGCGCGCAGAAACTGGATGTTGGAGACCCCCGGGATGGATACCGGATATTGATAGCTGAGGAAGACCCCGCCCCGGGCGCGCTCCTCGGCAGATTTCTCCAGCAGGTTCTCGCCCTGATAGAGCACTTCCCCGGCGCTGACTTCGTGGTTGGGATCACCGGCCAGCACCCGGGCCAGGGTGGATTTGCCCGACCCGTTGGGGCCCATGATGGCGTGGACCTCGCCCGGGTTGATGTGCAGGGTCAGGCCCTGGAGGATGTCCTGCCCAGCGATGCTGGTGTGCAGATCCTTGATGTTCAACATGCATATGGCTCCATAAGTGGGTGGCGGCGGGCCGCCGATCCGGTCGGTGGCCACCCGCTCTGTGCGGGGGCGGTCGCGGCGGCTCAGCCGACACTGCCCTCGAGGCTCAGCTCCAGCAGCTTGGTGGCCTCCACGGCAAACTCCATGGGCAGCTGGTCGAAGACTTCCTTGCAGAAGCCGTTGACGATCATGGCCACGGCCTGTTCGGCGTCGACCCCCCGGCTCTGCAGGTAGAACAGCTGCTCTTCGGCGATGCTGGTGGCGCTGGCCTCGTGCTCGACGATGGCTGAGGGCTGGCGCGACTCGATGTAGGGAAAGGCATGGGCGCCACATTGATCGCCGATGAGCAGGGAGTCGCACTGGGTGTAGTTGCGCGCCTGCTCTGCCCGGGGCGAGATGCGCACCAGGCCGCGGTAGGTGTTCTGACTGCGACCTGCGGAAATGCCCTTGGAGACAATGGTGGAGCGCGTGTTGCGGCCCAGGTGAATCATCTTGGTGCCGGTGTCGGCCTGCTGCCTGTGCTTGGTGAGGGCCACGGAGTAGAACTCGCCCACCGAGTCCTCGCCGCGCAGGACCACGCTGGGGTATTTCCAGGTGATGGCCGAGCCGGTCTCCACCTGGGTCCAGGAGATCTTGGAGCGGGCGCCCCGACAGGCCCCTCGCTTGGTGACGAAGTTGTAGATGCCGCCGACGCCGTTTTCGTCGCCGGGATACCAGTTCTGCACCGTGGAGTACTTGATTTCCGCATCGTCCAGGGCGACCAGTTCCACCACGGCGGCGTGGAGCTGGTTCTCGTCTCGCATGGGGGCGGTGCAGCCCTCCAGATAGGAGACGTAGGACCCCTTTTCGGCAATGATCAGGGTGCGTTCGAACTGGCCGGTATTGGCGGCGTTGATGCGAAAGTAGGTGGACAGCTCCAGCGGACAGCGCACGCCCTCCGGGATGTAGACAAAGGAGCCGTCGGAGAACACCGCCGAGTTCAGGGCGGCGTAGAAGTTGTCGCTCTGGGGCACCACGGTGCCGAGGTATTTCTTCACCAGCTCGGGGTATTTCTGCACCGCCTCGGAAATGGGGCAGAAGATGACCCCGGCCTCGGCCAGGGTTTCCTTGAAGGTGGTGGCCACGGAGACCGAGTCAAAGACTGCATCGACGGCCACCCCTGCCAGCATTTTCTGCTCGTGCAGGGGAATGCCCAGCTTTTCATAGGCGCGAAGCAGTTCCGGGTCCACCTCGTCCAGGCTCTTGGGGCCGTCGGCGTGGGACTTGGGGGCGGAGTAGTACACCAGGGATTCGAGATCGATGGGGTCGATGTCGAGGTAGGCCCATTCAGGCAGCGGCATCTCCCGCCACTTGCGATAGGCGGCGAGGCGCCACTCCAGCATGAACTCCGGTTCGCCCTTCTTTTCCGAGATCAGGCGAACGATGTCCTCGTTCAGCCCGGGTGGAATGGCATCCGTCTCGATGTCGGTGTAAAAACCGTATTTGTAGTCGCTGTCGACCAGCTCATTGATGGTCGCCTGTTCGGTGTTGGCGGCTTCACTCATTGACTTTGTCCTCGGGCCTCTGCCCCGTGTCGGGCACGGAGGCATGAATGGGTCGCGGTTCAATGCCGCAGGGATGTCATACTAAATTGGTCGGGTATTGAAATCAATACCAATTTGGTATGCTTCCTCCATTCCGGCACGCCTGATCAGGCATGCCCAGTGCGACAGGTCCGGGTGGCACCAATGCTGCGAATTGGAAAACTGGCAGATTATGCCTTATTAATTGTCGACTGTCTGGCCAAGGAGGCCGGCCAGCTCACCACGGATGGCATTTCCGGACGCACGGGGGTGCCCCTCCCCACCGTGCGCAAGCTGCTGAAGCTGCTGGTGGATGCCGAGATCCTGCGCTCACAGCGAGGGGCCCGGGGAGGGTATCGGCTGGCTAGAGGGGCCGACAGCATTTCCATTCTGGAAGTATTGGAGGCCGTGCAGGGCCCACCGGGATTGACCCAGTGTGTGCAGAGCGAGACCGATTGTGACCTGGCCTCGGATTGCGAGCTCAAGGACAACTGGAACTTCATCAGCGACCTCATCCAACGCCAGCTGGAGGAAATCAGCATCGCCGACATGGGCGGCGACCTGCGGGCTGCTGCGGCCCGGCGCATTCCCACGGTATCGGTGGCACCCTGATCCGGTCTGCCCGCCTTCATCTGTCCCCGAGGGGGTCCTGAAATGTCTCTGATTGCACTGCGCCGGGTGAGCCTGTCCCTGGGGGATGCCCCCCTGCTGGACGGCGTGGACCTGGCCATTCAACGCGGTGAGCGCATCGCCCTGGTAGGGCGCAACGGCGCCGGGAAATCCACCCTGATGAGGGTGCTGCTCGGCGAGCTGCTGCCGGATCAGGGCGAGCGAACCACGACTTCGGGGCTGAGGGTGGCCTGGCTGGACCAGAATGTGCCCGAGCAGGTCGATGGCCGGGTCTTCGAAGTGGTCGCGGAGGGGCTGGGAGAGGTGGGCGCCCTGTTGACCGAGTACGAGAGCCTGGCTGAGCGGGCCGCCGTCGAACCGGAGCTGCTGGAGCCCCTGGCAGCCCTCCAGAGCCGGCTGGAGGCGCTGGGTGGCTGGTCGCTGCAGCAGCAGGTTCAGGCCACCCTGTCCCGGCTGGAGCTGGACGGCGAAGTCCTCTTCGAGACCCTCTCGGGCGGGCTCAAGCGCCGGGTCTGGCTGGCCCGAGCCCTGGTCAGCAACCCCGAGCTGCTGTTGCTGGACGAGCCGACCAACCACCTGGACATGGCGGCCATCGAGTGGCTGGAGGAGTTTCTGGCGGGTTTTCCCGGCGCCGTCGTCTTCGTTACCCACGACCGGCATTTTCTGCAGCGGCTGGCCACCCGCATTTTGGATCTGGATCGGGGACGGTTGACGGATTTCCCCGGTGACTGGCAGAACTACCTCCAGCGCAAGCAGGAGATGCTGGAAGTGGAGGAGCGGGCCGACCGGGAATTCGACCGTCGGCTGTCCGTCGAGGAGGCGTGGATTCGCCAGGGCGTCAAGGCCCGGCGCACCCGCAACGAAGGCCGGGTGCGGGCCCTGCAGGCGATGCGTCGCCAGCGGGCCCAGCGCCGCGAGCAGCAGGGGCGCAGCCGGCTGGACATCCAGGCCGGAGCCGCCTCGGGTCGACGGGTCATCGAGGCCAAAAACCTGTGCTTCGAGCAGGATGGACAGGTTCTCATCCAGGACTTTTCCTGTCTGATCGAGCGCGGTGATCGCCTGGGCATCATCGGCCCCAACGGTGCCGGCAAGACAACGTTGCTGCAGCTGCTGCTGGGCCAGCTGGCCCCGGACCGCGGCAGTGTTCGACATGGCACCGGGCTGGAGGTGGCCTATTTCGACCAGCTGCGGGCCCAGCTCGACCTGGAGGCCAGCGCGCGGGACAACGTCGCCGATGGTGCCGACCACATCGAGCTGGGGGGACGCCGCCAGCACGTCATGGGCTATCTGGCAGATTTCCTGTTTACTCCCGAGCGGGCCCGCGCCCCGGTCAGGATCCTCTCCGGCGGCGAGCGCAACCGGCTGTTGCTGGCCCGGCTATTTACCCGACCGGCCAACCTGCTGGTGCTGGATGAGCCCACCAACGATCTGGATGCCGAGACCCTGGAGCTGCTGGAAGAGCGGCTGGCGGAATTTGAAGGCACCCTGCTGCTGGTCTCCCACGATCGTGCCTTTCTCGACAATGTGGTCACCGGTCTGCTGGTGTTCGAGGGCCAGGGCCGAGTGGTGGAATACGTGGGCGGGTACGAGGACTGGCTGCGCCAGCGCCCGCGTCCCGTCGAGGCCCCGGTACCAAAACCCGCTGCCGCCGAGCCCGTCCGCCGGCGCCCCCAGCGCGCTCCGCGGCTGAGCTACCGCGACCAGCGGGAGCTGGAGGCGCTGCCCGAGCGCATCGAAGCCCTGGAGCAGGAGCAGGGCATTCTGGCCGAGCAGATGTCGGACCCGGCCTTCTTTCGTCAGTCCACGGACGAGGTGATGGCGGCCCAGCAGCAGCTGGCCCGGGTCGAGGCGGAGCTCCAGACGGCCTATGACCGCTGGCAGCAGCTGGAGAGCCAGGCCGAATCCACCGCCTAGACCGCGCCGGCCGCCAGGCTCAGCGCTCGGCGATGGGGTCGAGCCGGTTTTTCTCCGGGGTCATTTCACAGTGGTAGCGGCCGAAGTGGCCGGATTCGATGTCGTCATAGGCCTGGAGTATGGAGTGGTTGGCCTCGGGGTAGGCGATGCTCTCCCAGGGCAGCTCGTCGCGACTGAAGAAGGCGACGTCCAGGGACTCCTCGCCCGCGCTGCAGCAGGCCGTGGGCACCTCGGCGTGAAAGGCGACATAGACTTCGCTGATGAAGCTGATGGTGCCCATCATGTACAGTTCCAGCTGGTCCGGCGGCAGCCAGATGCCGGTTTCCTCGCCCAGCTCCCTGGCCGCGGCCTCGGCCAGGGTCTCGCCCTGTTCCATGAAGCCCGCGGGGATGGCCCAGTGGCCGCGCTTGGGCTCCAGGGCCCGGCGCATCCACAGCAGGCGGGGTCCGCAGCGCACATAGCAGGCCACCAGCAGCCTGGGGTGGCGGCGGTGGATGTGCTGGCAGTGTGGGCAGACGATGCCCCCGGTCCGGCGGCCGATGTCGGCGGCCAGCGATCCTCCGCATTGAGTGCAAAACTTCACGCCATGGCGCCCCGTGAGAGTGGCGAGGCCCTACATTAACCGCTGCCGGGCAAACTGCAAAGGGGGCTTATTTGCCCCGGCGATGGCCGGTGCGCAGGGTCTGCAGTCCCCGCTCCAGCTTTTGCAGATGGGCGTTGACCACCGGACCCTTGGCCCGGGAAACCCCCACCGCCAGCACATCGATGACGGCCATGTGGGCGATGCGAGAGGGCAGGGGCGCATAGTGAGCGCTCTCTTCTCGGGCGTCGATGTGGATGGCCAGGTCGCACTCCGTGGCCACCGGAGTCTGGCCCGGGGCCAGGCCGATGACCCGGGCCCCCGCCTCCTGAACCAGCTGCATGGCGTCCAGCAGTGCCTGGGTGCGGCCACTCTGGGAGATGGCCACCACGACATCGTCCTGGTCCAGGGACATGGCCGACATGGTCTGCAGGTGGGGGTCGGCATAGGCTGCGGAGGGAATTTGCAGGCGGAAGAACTTGTGCTGGGCATCCATGGCCACGGCGCTGGAGGCGCCAAATCCGTAGAATTCCACCCGCCTGGCGCTGGCCAGCGCCGCCACGGCCTGTTCGATGACCCGGGCATCCAGTTGATCCCGCACCTGCCTCAGAGTACCGATGGTGGCATCGAAGACCTTGCTGCTGTAATCCCTGGCCGAGTCCTGCTCGGTCAGGCTGAAGGGAGCGTAGCTGGGCGCATGGGCGACATGCTGGGCCAGCGCCAGCTTGAAGCCCTGAAAGCCGTTGCAGCCAATGGCCCGGCAGAAGCGCACCACGGTGGGTTCGCTGACCCCGGCGGCCCGGGCCAGGTCGACAATGCGCAGGTGGATGACTTCTTCGGCATGGGCCAGCACGTAGTCGGCCACCTTGCGCTCGGACCGCCGCAGGGTGGTCCGAGCCTGTTCGATGCTGGCGATGAGGGAGGGTGGCTGCATGGCTGGCCCATCTGTGCAGGAAAGCGACCGCCGACCGGGTCGCCCCTGCTGCCCGGCGGCGGTCGCCGAAGTCAAGCCGGCTTTCAGTGTAGCGCAACGCGCCTGCCCCGGCCTCGCTTTCTGGTAAACTTCGCCGCCATGGACGTCACCCGCATACTCGATGAGCTCAACGAGGCCCAGCGCCAGGCCGTGACGGCACCGCTGGGCTTTCAACAGATACTGGCCGGGGCCGGCAGCGGCAAGACCCGCGTGCTGGTGCATCGCATCGCCTGGATGATCGAGGTGCTGGGCCTGTCGCCCCAGGCCATTCTGGCGGTGACCTTTACCAACAAGGCCGCCCGGGAAATGCGCGAGCGCCTGGATGCGTTGCTGGTGGGCCAGCCCCTGGGCATGGCCCGGCGCATGTGGGTGGGCACCTTTCATGGCCTGGCCCTGCGCCTGCTCAAGACCCACTGGGCCGATGCCGGCCTGCCCGAGCACTTTCAGGTGCTGGACAGCGATGACCAGCTGCGGCTGATCCGCCGCGTGCAGCGGGAACTGGAGCTGGATGAGAGCCAGTGGCCGCCTCGGCAGACCCAGTGGTACATCAACGGTCAGAAGGACGAGGGCCGCCGCTCGACCCACCTGGAAGATGGCGGCGATCCCTGGCAGCGAACCATGCTGCAGGTATACGGCGCCTACGAAGAGGCCTGTCGCCGACAGGGGGTGGTGGACTTTGCCGAGCTGTTGCTGCGGGCCCACGAGCTGCTGCGCGACCAGGAGGCCTTGCTGGCGCACTACCAGCATCGCTTCCGGGCCCTGCTGGTGGACGAATTTCAGGACACCAACACCATTCAGTACAGCTGGCTGCAGCTGCTCTCGGGGGGCCGCGTGCCCATCACCGCCGTGGGCGATGACGACCAGTCCATCTATGGCTGGCGCGGTGCCCGCATCGAGAACATCCAGCACTTTGCCAGTCACTTTCCGGCGGTGGAGACCATCCGCCTCGAGCAGAACTATCGATCCAGCGGCAACATTCTGCAGGCCGCCAACGCCGTCATCGCCAACAACTCCGACCGGCTGGGCAAGGAGCTGTGGACCGAAGATGCCGAGGGCCTGCCGCTGGAGCTGTACACGGCCTTCAACGAGCAGGATGAGGCCTGGTTTGTGGTGGAGCGACTGCGCTCCTGGGCCGATCAGGGCCGGGCCTGGTCCGACGCCGCGGTGCTGTACCGCTCCAATGCCCAGTCCCGGGTGCTGGAAGAGGCCCTGGTGCGACAGCAGCTGCCCTACCGGATCTACGGCGGGCTGCGCTTTTACGAGCGCCAGGAAATCAAGAATGTCCTGGCCTACCTGCGCCTGCTGCTGAATCGCCACGATGACACGGCCCTGGAGCGGGTGCTCAACACGCCCACCCGGGGCATCGGGGCGCGCACCCAGCAGGCCCTGCGCGACCATGCCCGCGACCGGGGCCTGTCGCTGTGGCAGGCCCTGCGCAGCGCCGAGGTGGAGGGCGTGTTCTCGGCCCGGGCCACCGGAGCCCTGAATCGCTTTGTCGAGCTGATCCAGAAGCTGGACCGGGATACCGAGGACATGGATCTGGGAGCGCTGGCGGAACACGTGCTCCAGGCGACGGGGCTGCTGGAGTACCATCGCAGCGAGGGCGGCGAGCGGGGCGAGGCCCGGGAAGAAAACCTCAATGAGCTGGTGGCCGCGGCCCGGGCCTTTGATCCCGATGAGGACCAGGTCGAGGGCGAGGAGGGCGGCGAGCCCCGGTCCCCGCTGGCGGCCTTTCTCGACCGGGCCGCGCTGGATGCCGGCGACCACGAGGCCGAGGCCGACGAGGACGGGGTGCAGCTGATGACGCTGCATGCGGCCAAGGGGCTGGAGTTCCCCCTGGTCATCCTGGTGGGCATGGAAGAGGGGCTGTTCCCCCACCGCATGTCCATGGATGAGCCGGGGCGGCTGTCCGAGGAGCGGCGCCTCTGCTATGTGGGGCTGACCCGGGCCCGGGAGCAGCTGGTGCTGACCCATGCGGAGGTGCGCCGCCTCCATGGCAACGAGAGCTTTCCGGCTCCGTCGCGCTTTCTGCGGGAGATCCCCGCGGAGCTGATCAGCGAGGTGCGCCCCTCGGTCCAGGTGCGGCGGCCGCTGAGCCGCCAGCGCCCGCTGGTGGCCGATGCCGAGGGCATCCAGGGGTTCAGCCTGGGCCAGCGGGTGCGCCATGCCAGCTTTGGCGAAGGCGTCATTCTCAACTTTGAGGGCCGGGCTGAAAGCGCCCGGGTGCAGGTGCATTTCGACAGCGGCAGCAAGTGGCTGGTGCTGCAGTACGCCCGGCTGGAGCGGCTCGATTGATGGCCCCT
>Ga0209487_1000864_pt1 | contig 26656 bp, 34 predicted proteins | sample Poulit2012_FD_187524 | JGI IMG/M metagenome (GOLD analysis project Ga0209487, IMG submission 187524) | Agricultural soil microbial communities from Georgia to study Nitrogen management - Poultry litter 2012 (SPAdes) (version 2) | ecosystem: Environmental > Terrestrial > Soil > Agricultural land...
CAGCACTAATTAACGTATATAAAAAGGTAGCTGAATTAGGCTTAGAAGATGAAGACGAAATGACAGGTGCAAACATTGTCCTTCGTGCACTTGAAGAACCAGTTCGTCAAATCACTGAAAACGCAGGCCTTGAAGGTTCAATTATCGTTGAACGTCTAAAAAGTGAAGCAATCGGCGTAGGCTTTGACGCAGCAAAAAGTGAGTGGGTGAACATGGTCGACGCAGGAATTGTTGACCCAACAAAAGTAACTCGTTCAGCACTACAACATGCAGCATCAGTTGCATCAATGTTCTTAACAACTGAAGCAGTCGTAGCTAACCAGCCAGAAGAAGATGGCGGAGCTGGCGGCGGAATGCCTGATATGGGCGGCATGGGTGGCGGAATGCCGGGCATGATGTAAGCCGAAGTTTATAATGATTGAAGTGACGGGGTTTGCCAGAGGGCAGATCCCGTTTTTTAATGAAAAGGTAACAAAAAGGTAACATTTATTTTATAAAGATAAATTTTCAAGTAAATCTTTGTTCATTTTTGACAAATTCTCTATAGACTTAACCTTCATTTTTTCCGTTACATGGGTGTATACTTTCAATGTCGTATCAGGGTCTTCGTGTCCTACTCGTTGCATAATTGTTGGTAAATCAATTCCAGATTCTGTCATCATAGAAATATGAGAATGTCTAAATGAATGAGGAGTAAGTTTTTTCTTTATATCAATATATCTCATAATCCTTCTCATTCTGTCACCTAGATTCTTAACTGCAAAAGGATATCCATTTGATCGTTGAAATAAAAAATCCTCATCATGAAAATCCTCAATCATCGTCCGATATTTTAATTTATGTTGATCATTTTTTTGAGTTAATTTTTTCAACATAGCCATAATCTTTTTATCCATATCAATTATACGTATCTTATTCGTTTTAGTTGGTCCAAGACTATATTGCTTCATATTATTGCTTTCGTTATACAAAGTTTTACTCACCCTGATTGTATTGTTTTTAAAATCAATATCTGATTTCTTTAATGCTGTTAGTTCGCCAGGACGCATCCCAGAAAAAGCAATGGTATAGAACCTTTCCTTATCTAGCTCCAACCCAATTTTTAGTACGGCATCTAAAAAGGTTAATAACTCATCTTTTTCAAAGTAGGTTTCTTCTATGGTTGTTTCTTCAAGCTGTTTTACAGTAACAGCTTTTTTAGGAATAAAAGCATCTTCTCTTGGATTTTCGTCAATCAACTTATTTTTCATAGCATATTTAAAAATCATATTTGCGCAAGTGTTAACTCCACTTATTGTGTTATATGCATAATCATTTTTATCTAACTCAATTAACATGCTTTGATACATATGATGGGTAATTTCTGTTACCAATAAATATTGAAAATGACTATTTAGAATTTTAATTTCCTTTTCGCGTATTCTTATACTTCCTCTTTTTACACCTGTGGCAGCATATATATCTAGCCACTTTTTACTCAATTGTCCAAAAGTCATTTTTTCATTTAATAAATCGGGATACATTTGTTGATTAAATTTTTCTATAGCTTTTTCTAATCGATCTTTTGCTTCCTTTTGGGTTTTAGCTCTTCTTTTGATTAATTTTCTTTTTCCTGTCCTAGGATCTCTTGGTGCATCTCCAAAACATTCCCAAGCGTAGCCAGACTTTGACTTTACCTTTTTGCAATGCATTTTTTTATGCCTCCCATTTATTTGTAACTAACATAAGATTCCGCCGCAATAATTAGCTCACTTTTATACATATCAAACCTCCTTGCAGCAAATTCAAATTCTACATTAAAGACTCGTACTACTTCATGTATAGTCACCTCCTTTAATTGTTCTAACATAAATGTAGGTATGCAAAAATGGTAGGCAAAATAGTCTGCTTTTACTTCCTGATAATAAATGAAGGAGTTAAATAAGTCATTTTGATTGCCTCGATCAAAACAAAAATGTTTCATTTCATGTCCGAAATCTTGCCACTGTTGTTGTTGATTTAACTTTTGGTTGATAAACAGATTGCATTTACCATTTCGCTCAGCAATAGCACTAGAAAAATCCCAATAAACAATTTTAATACCTAACTTTTCAGTAATATGCTGCATGTTTAACTGTTGCGGACTTGTAATTAGTAACGATTCAAAAAAATTCTTTACATAATATGCTGTATCTTGCATTAATTCACCACCAATAAATTAACTTGTTCTTATTTAAAATAATATAATAGAACAAACGTTCGGTAAATAGGTAAAAATAAGGGTGCACAACTTAATGTACACCTTATTAGTGTTTTAATCAGATTCCTCAAACGACTGGATCATTTTACGTAACATACGAAGTTTTAATTCTTTATCTTCAGGTTCGTTTTTATACCAAACATTCATTTCTGATAAGAGTTCTTTTAATTCTTCATCTATATCATCTTCTGTTTTACTGTTTCTATTATTTGTTCTTCCAAGTAAATAGTCAGTAGAAACATCATACAACTCAGCTAACTTTAAAATCATGTCGAGATCGGGGTAACGGTTGCCATTTTCATATCCTGAAAGAGTATTACTTCTTACGCCTATTTTATCGGCGACAAACTTTTGTAAATATCCTTTCTCTTCTCTAAGTTCTTTTAATTTTTTGGATATTGGTTTATCTCCCATAGACGCTCCCCCTTTCATTATTATTTAGTATATCGCATTTCATGATTTTTTAGTTAAAAAATCGCGAAAAGTGATAAAAAACATTTACAATCGCAAAATGAGATGTTATGGTATATCTAAAGTTCACATATTGCGATTAAAAGAGGTGGAGAAATGAATGAGAATATCAAGATTAATAAGAATCTAAAGCAATTACGTGAAGATAAGGGAGTGATGCAAAAGATGATAGCGAAACAATTAGGAATTAGTGCGAATTATTATTCGCAAATTGAGAATGGGCATCGGACATTACGAATAGAACATCTATTGAAATTAAGAGACATTTTTAATGTTAGCCTAGAAAAAATCATTGATAAATAAGATTAAAAAAGGTGGGATGTCTAATGTTAAATATTGAAATCAATGAGGAATTTAGCAAAACTCTAGTAAACGATGTGGTAGAGCAGTTGGTGCCTATTCTTTTACAGGAATTAAAACAAAATGAATTACCACATCTATTAACTAGAAAGCAATTTATGGAATTAGTAGATATTGGCGAAAGCAAATGCAATGAACTTTTTCATAGAAGGGATTTTCCTGTAAACAGAGAATTGGGTCATCCACGTGTTCCAACTAAAGAATTCTTTAAGTGGCTTTCTGCAACAAATCAAAATGCAAATGAAGTGAACATGAAGTTTCCATATCAAATCGTTTGAGAGCCAACTCCTTTAATAGGTGAATTTTAAAAAACTTGGGAGGTAGGGCAATGAGCAATATTAAATGGATTAAGTTAAGCACATCAATGTTTGATGATGAAAAAATTAAACTTATTGAACAACTACCGGAAGCCGATACGATTTTAATTATTTGGATCAAACTACTATCACAGGCTGGAAAAACGAATTCAAATGGATATATTTACTTAAATGAAAATGTACCTTACTCAGAGGAAATGCTTTCTACCATTTTCGACAGGTCGCTTAATACAGTGAGATTAGCTTTAAATACACTACAGGACTTCGGAATGATATTTATTGATGATGCTGCGTTTATTCGAATCACAAACTGGGAGAAACATCAAAATGTGGAAGGGATGGATCGAGTAAGAAGATTAGCGGCAGAAAGAAATAAACGTTACCGTGAAAGGAAAAAACAGAAGCATCTAACGGAAGCAAAAACGAAAGACGTTAGCGTGACGTCACGTGACGGAACAGAAGAAGAACTAGAGTTAGAAAGAGAAGAAGATACAGATAGAGAAATAGATAAAGACAAAGAACGAGAAAGAAAAGTGGCAGACATCATTCAATTTTGGGATGAAAACGGATTTGGTATTAACAACATTCATGCAAAAGAGCAGTTGTTGTCGTGGTTGCATGATTCTTCCTTTAAAGAACCTAGTAGTGTCATCTTAAAAGCATTAAATATTGCCTGTGAAAGTGATGCCAGAAGGTTGAAGTATATAGAAGGAATTCTTAAAAATTGGGAGAATGAATCTTTATCAACAGTCGAAGAAATTGAAAATAGGAATCGGAATCGACAAAAACAACCTAAAGAACAATTAAATTATAATCCAGAGAAAGATAGATTTTAGGAGGTGCTGTACGTGGAATCAATTTGTTCCCTACTTGAAACATCATTTCCATTAAAAAAACATGAAGAAACAGAATGTGAAAACTGCGGGCGTATATATACATTGTATGAGACATCTAGAGGTGTTATTGGTGCATGCAAGCATTGTGTTGATCAGCAATTACTAAATGAATTGAATGTACCGACTAAGGAAGAAAGAGAAAAAAGAAAGGAAAGAAAGTTCATCGCAGCTTTTGAACGTATTACTGATGATTTAAGTCGAGCAACAATTGAATCCTATGAGCCTACAGAAAAGTCACAAATAAAAGCAAAAAAGATAGCGACACAATACGTAGCATCTTTTGATGGTATTCACTCACTTCTTTTTAGTGGTGACTGTGGATTAGGCAAAAGTCATTTGTCTTTTGCTATTACAAAAGCATTGCGGCAAAAAGGATATAAAACACTTTACATTAAAGTCACAGATTTATTTGATTATATTAAAAGCACATATAAATCAGAGTCGAAAATCAATGACCTGCAAATTTTTAACATGATTAAGGAATTAGATTTATTAGTGCTTGATGATATTGGTTCTGAATATGTGAAAGCAAACGAATATGGACATGAAAGTTGGGCATCTGATGTGCTGTATAAAATATTCGATATGCGACTCAATAAATCTATCATTTGTTCAACAAACTATTCAGAATCAATGCTCACAGAAAAATACGGAAATAATGGTCAGCGAATTATTGATAGAATGATGGATTTGTCTACCGCAATAAGACTTGAAGGAGAAAGCTATCGAAAAAAGGAGAGATTTTAAATGTTTCAAGGAATGAAAAGCGTTATGGCATTTGACCCGGAAGACAGTCAAGAAGAGACTGAACGTAAGTGGCTTGAATGGAACCAACATAAAAGCGCCGTAGCGGATAAATACGTTCCAACGGCAGAAGAAACTAGAAAAAGGTTAATAGAACAAGAACACCATAACAGGAAATTAGCCTAGTAGCTTAAAATTAAAAAGTTATAGAGGTATTGGAAGGAGGAGCGACATGATTCATGTACTTGAACAAACACATGTATATGAGTATTTGGGAAAAGAAAACGATCCACTTTATAATGAGATACTCTCTTTACAAGTCAATCAATCTGTAGATGTTCAGGGTATTATGATAACAAGAACTGCATTTGAAATGTACGAAATTGAATCAAAGACATTCCATGAGGGTTTTACTTCTTCACAATCTATTTATAATCGAGTGAGCGCAATTTTAAATACTACGTTATCTATAGGAAAGGAATGAATGTAAATGAATTTGACAGCTGAAATTGAAGGGTACTATACAAAAGAAGAGTTAAAGGAAATATTAAAAGACGAACAACAATTTTATATGGAATACGCTGAGGAAAATTGGCTGAATCGCTTTTTTAAAATAAAGGCAATGTCTCATAAGACACAGGTTCCAAGCATCACTTCTGTTATTACGGATACGCCTGGTGGAACGAAATCTAATCACAGCAAAACAGAACAATATGCTTTGAAATCTGTCGAAGCCTGTGAGTGGTTGGAAACATTATATGATGCCATGGAAGCACTCAATCCTGCTGAGAAGAAACTAGTTAAATTAAAATATATGCAAAAGCGAAATGATGGATCTGGGTATAGTGATGAAGTTATTTACCCGCAATTGTATATTGGTAGAACAAGGTATTATGAATTGAAAAGAGATGCACTAGAAATGCTGGGAAGAAATCTATATGGCATGTTTAATGAAAGAGTGGGCTTATAATGATTAGTTTAGTTCATGCTGCAAAGAAAACAGTATTAGTCATGTTTTGGCTAATGCTGTTTCTTATATTAGCGCTGTTTTGTGCAATTACACTTTTAGCAGCGTTTCAGTGGTATATGCATACAGAGTTTTACTTGAATATGGTTGGTTCTGTTGAGTTTTGGAAATGGGTGTTAGGGGTTCCGGTTATTGTTATTTTTCTTTTGTTTTGTATAAACATTAAATAGAAAAGATTTTAATGTAAAAATGTATTTTCATTCTCTTATTAGATATAATTGTATAGGGAATCTTTTTGATGAGGGTGATGAGTATTCAACAAACGAGCCAAGATTGAGAAACAATTTTTAGAGAAAAGGCCGATTTTCCTACGTTAAGGGTTAATCGGCCTTTTTTTGTAATGATTATAGGACATCAACTTTCTAAATATCTGTATAATGTTGATTTACTGATGCCTGTTTTATTCCTTATTTCAGCAAGACTGTATTTTTTACTTTGATACATATCAATAGCACGTTGGACATTTTCATCAGGTTTTCTGGGTCTTCCCACGGATTCGCCTTTTTCCTTTGCTTTCATTATACCTTTTTTAGTTTGCTCACTGATGACGTCACTTTGAAATACTGCAAGATGCTTAACGACATAAGTAAATGAATATCTATTTGTGTCACTCGTATCGATTCTCTCTTGGAGAGACTGTAAGAAGGCTCCCTTTGCATCAACCCTATCTAATAACTCAACAAGGTGACGGGTTGAATCTGCTATTGCATAAAGTTTGCTGACAATGATTTTATCTCCCTTACAGAGGGAATTCAGCAAATCCTCCAGTATATTTCTCTGTTTAGCAGATCCATGCGCTTCTGAAATTATCTTATGACAATTTTTCTGTGTTAAAATTTTAAATTGCTGTTCGCAGTTTTCATCGTCCTGATATGGTCGCATATATCCAATTAACATGTGCATCCTCCTAGTTATGGAAATAAATTTTATTCAAATAAAGTCCCAAAAAGGTTCCATTTTGGGACGAATGATGTTAAAATCTCTATATTGCATTCAGATGGCTGTTCTGTTAAGTACTAATTGATAACATTATATAAGAAAAAGGAGTATGAAGATAGTGGTAAATAGAATAAAAAGAGAGTGGTTCTCTAATGTAAGAGGGGATATACTTTCTGGTATTGTCGTCGCATTGGCACTAATCCCAGAAGCCATCGCTTTCTCGATTATAGCTGGCGTGGATCCGATGGTAGGGCTATATGCATCTTTCATCATTGCAGTCGTTATTTCTTTTGTCGGAGGACGCCCGGGAATGATTTCCGGCGCAACAGGTGCGATGGCACTCTTGATGGGACCCTTAATACGTGATCACGGGCTGGATTATTTATTAGCAGCAACAATATTAACTGGTGTTATCCAAATCTTATTCGGAGTCTTTAAAGTAGCCAAGTTAATGAAATTCATTCCAAACGCTGTCATGATTGGATTTGTAAATGCCCTGGCCATTTTAATATTCATGGCACAAGTTCCGCACTTCTTGGGGATAAACAATATGACTTATGTATTTGTCGCGATTACACTTTTGATTGTATATATCGTGCCTCGTTTTATCACAGCTATCCCTGCACCTTTAATTGCTATTGTGCTATTAACGAGTTTCGCGATTTACGGGAATGTGGACTTGCGCACCGTCGGGGATTTAGGCTCTATTACAAGCGCCTTACCGTCATTCTTTATCCCTGATGTTCCGTTTACGTTTGAAACATTAGCAATTATTTTCCCGTATTCCATTGCTCTAGCAATTATTGGGCTGCTAGAATCTTTACTGACATCTACAATCGTTGATGATATGACAGGAACAGAAAGTAAGAAAAATAGAGAAGCAAGAGGGCAGGGAATTGCCAATACGATTACTGGTTTCTTTGGAGGTATGGCTGGCTGTGCGATGATTGGTCAATCCGTCATTAACGTGAAATCGGGTGGAAGAGGTAGATTGTCTACTTTTGTAGCTGGGGCATTTCTGATGTTTTTAATTATTGTCCTCGGAGATTTAGTCGTACAAATTCCGATGCCGGTTCTTGTAGGAATTATGATTATGGTATCTATCGGCACATTTGACTGGTCCTCCTTCCGTTATGTCGTAAGAGCACCTAAGGGAGATGCTGCCGTCATGCTAGTCACTGTTGCCATTGTTGTAGCTACAGATGACTTGTCAAAAGGTGTTATTGCCGGGGTTATCCTAAGCGCAATTTTCTTTGTTGCCAAGATATCCAAGGTAAGTGTTACAAAACAGCAGGAAACAGATACACTGATCTTTTATGTACAAGGACAATTATTTTTTGCTTCGGTTGAAAGCTTTATTAATACCTTTGATTTAAGTACTAAAAACACCAATATTTGTATCGATTTTTCCAATGCACAAATATGGGATGAATCAGGAGTTGGTGCAATCGATAAAGTTATGCAGAAGTATCGGAAAAACAATAATCAGGTAACCTTGACTGGATTAAATCCTGCCAGCGAGAAGATAATTGATAAGTTAGCAGTCCAAAGAATATAATAAATAAAAGTAAAAGGAGTGTTTCTATGTATAAGAAGATACTTATAGCGGTTGATGGTTCAGAACATTCTCTTAGAGCCACAGAAGAAGCTGCAAAAATTGCGAGTTTAGCGAATGGGAGTATGGTTGAAGTCGTTTTAGTAGCTGAATTTTCTCAAGCTAAAAAGGATGTCCTTCACTCCCAAGGGAAAGAAGAACTGGATCTTTCACGTAAGCAGCAACTTCTACCTGTAGAAGAAAAATTAAAAAGTTATAATTTAACCTACGAAATCAAAATATTGCATGGTGAACCTGGTCCTACCATTATTAAACATACAAATGAAAGTGAATTTGATTTGGCAGTAATCGGCAGTCGCGGTTTGAATACTTTACAAGAAATGGTGCTGGGAAGTGTCAGTCATAAAGTAGTAAAAAGAGTAGATTGTCCTGTATTAATTGTGAAGTGATTAAAAACATCGATGAATAACAGAAGAATGGTTCCTATCATTAAACTCTGATGATTGGAACCATTTTAATTTATTTTTTAGATAGTTATAGCGTCAAGTCCGAATATATTAACAGCAACTATTGTTATTTTGAAGAACTAGTCCTCCTTCATTTTCTGTTCCTTCAAAATCCAATGTGATATCCTTAATAGCATCTACTACCCTTTTATCAACACTTACATCTATCCCGTTGATGATTTCAACTCTATCGTCTTCTTGTTGTTCTGATAGGGTTACTCCGAAATTTGGTCCACAACACCCATCACCTTCGAAGGTGAAACGTAAATTAGTTTCTTTATTTTCTTCCATCATTTTTTCAATATACATCTTTGCAGAATCTGTGATTATCATTAATATGCCTCCACTGTGTCTACTGTTAATTCTTTTATCATTTCGTATCCAACAGGATTTTTAATTTTCCAAGGAATAATTACATAGTTATTATCTGAGTTCTTTTCTACTTCTTTAATCCATTCAATTTCTGAAACTGAACGTCCATGTAAAATAGGGTCAACTGTATGAGGTGCATATAAACTTTGATTAATTACCCACCATTTAGGGGATATATTTGCTCTATTTAAATCATTATGCAAACGGTTTGCCTCATGAACGGGAGTTGCTTCCGCCAAAGTAACAATAACGACTGTTGTTTCTTTGGGGTTTTTTAATCGAGGTAATAGTTGCTGCACAGCTACCGGAACCTCCTCTGTAGCCCGTTTCATCTCTTTATGATAAGCATGGGTAGCGTCCAATAATAATAGTGTGTGTCCAGTTGGTGCCGTATCGATTACGATAATTTCATCATTTGCTTTCTCAACAATATTAGCAAATGCTCGAAAGACGGCTATTTCCTCTGTACAAGGTGAACGAAGATCTTCTTCTAAATAAGCAATACTTTCCTCATCTAACTCATGTTTAGATGCTTCGACAATCTCTTGTTGATACTTTTCTACTTCTACTTTAGGATCTATTCGACTAATAGTCATATTTCCGGTTTGATGATTCAACACTTCATCAATATGTGCAGCTGGGTCTGTTGTAGTTAAATGAACTTTTTCTCCTCTTTCAGATAGTCCTATAGCGATGGCTGCTGCTACTGTTGTTTTTCCAACGCCACCTTTTCCCATCGTAAAGATGATTCGTTGCTTACTTTCGTATAAATCATCAATTAATCGCTTTAAGTGTGGTGTCTCTGTATCGATGAACGACTCTGCACTCTGATTAACTGAAAAGGTTTCATCAAAAAGTCCTCTCATATTGTTAATTCTATCAATATTAAATGGTGCTAACTGAATTATAAATGTTGGAATATCTTTTAATTCACTTGGCATAGCTGACAATGCTTGTTGCTGACGATTATAAAATGCAGTAGATGTTTTGTCTTTTTGAATATGGTCTTTCATTACCCCATTAATAAGCAGGGTTTGATTATTAATTCCAATATCGCCAAGTTCTTTTGACGCCCTCGCAGCTTCTATTAAAGGAGAAGATTCGGGACGGGTGACTAACAATAGTGTTGTATGTTTTGGGTCAGCAAGAGCTTGAACTGCTGCCTTATACATCTCTTTTTTATCATCTAATCCAGCAAGAGGACCTAAACAAGATGCTCCATGAGTACTTTCATCTAAAAATCCACTCCAAGCAGATGGCAACTGCAATAAGCGAAGTGTGTGCCCAGTCGGTGCTGTATCAAAAATAATATGATCATAAGCTTGACTAAAATTCTTATCTGTTAAAAAAGAAGAAAACTCGTCAAAAGCAGAAATTTCTACCGTACAAGCACCTGAAAGCTGTTCTTCCATTTGATTAATAACAGCATCAGGAAGTTTATCACGATAAGGAGCAACTACATTTTCTCTATATTCTTTGGCAGACGTCTCAGGATCAATGTTTGCGACAAATAAATTTTCCATGGTAGGAATAGAGGTCGGTTTATTCGTTAATTCTATATCAAACACATCTTGTAAATTAGATGCAGGGTCTGTGCTAACAAGCAGTACCTTTTTACCTTCTTCTGCCAAAGAAACGGCAGTTGCACAAGCTGTAGATGTTTTTCCAACTCCTCCTTTACCAGTAAAAAACAGGAAGGGAGTTAAATTTAACTTATTTGGATGGAAAAGTGTACTCATTTTAATTCCTCTTTTCTGTTTATAGTTGAATTCGACGTTTTGCAGTAAGTGATTCCTTTGTTAACCCTGTCAGTTCTTGTAATTCCTCATTTGTTAAGAACTCTTTTGTCTTTTTAACTTCTCCATCTATTACGGTAACCGGCAAAACATCTGGACCCTTTTCGTTTAATAGTTGACTGATATTAGTTGATTCAGCAAAAGCTTGGGGTTCATTTGCTAAATTATATCGAGTAATGTCATAGCCCTTGGATTTTAAATTATCTGTAACAGCTGCCATGCGCACTAATTCAGGGGCTACACTTGGTCCACAAACTCCTGTAGAACAACACATCGCAGGATCAAAAATTTCAATTTTCATCATGATAATAAACACTCCTTTTATCTTTTAAAACAAATCATATAATCGGTTGCTTATATAATCGTTTGGTTATATAATATTCCTGTATAAATTATATGTCAATTAATAATTATGTAGTTAATCGATTTGTCAGAATTTAAATATAAGCATAGTATTATATAAAAGGTGGTGAATTATATGTTAGACTATTCGAATGCTGAACAAATTTTAAAAGCAATTGGTGAAGAAACAAGGTTAAAAATCGTTTCCTATTTGACGATAGATTCTTTTTGCGTTTGTGAATTAGTTGAACTTCTTCAAATGAGCCAACCATCCATTAGTCAACACTTAAAGAGATTGAGAGAGGTTGAGATTATCTTAGAAGAAAGAAGAGGTAAATGGGTTTTTTATTCTCTTAATAAAGAGCATGAATTTTACACATTAATTCTTCATTTATCTAGCATGTTGCCTTCGAAGAAAGAAAAAATCCAATCATTTGTTGTAGAGGGAAAAAGAATCCTTTGTGATTAATCAAGAGAGAGGAGCTTTATTTTGCTTTATTGGGCTATTTTAATATTTTTAATAACACTTATTTTAGTGATCTGGCAACCTAAAGGTTTATCGATTGGATGGTCTGCCGTTGGTGGAGCTATCATCGCCTTAATAGTAGGAGTCGTGGGATTCAGTGACGTCATTGCCGTAACAGAAATTGTCTGGAATGCTACATTGGCCTTTGTTGCTATTATTCTTATTTCCTTAATACTTGATGAAATAGGCTTATTTGAATGGGCAGCTCTTCATATGGCACGTATTGCAAAAGGCAATGGGATAAAGATGTTTATCTACATAAGTATTTTAGGTGCCATAGTGGCTGCTTTGTTTGCGAATGATGGCGCGGCATTAATACTTACCCCAATTGTACTCGCAATGGTTCGTAATTTAAATTTCAAAGAAAAAATGATTTTTCCATTTATTATGGCGAGTGGATTTATCGCAGATACAACTTCCCTACCATTTATAGTAAGTAACTTGGTTAATATCGTTTCTGCCGATTTCTTTGGTATTGGTTTTGTGGAATACGCATCTAGAATGATTATTCCAAACCTCTTTTCACTGGTGGCAACGATTACTGTATTATTAATTTATTTCAGAAAAAGTATACCAAAGAAATTTGATGTAACTCAATTAAGTGAACCTAAGGATGCGATCAAAGATCATAGAATGTTTCGCTTTTCGTGGTATGTTCTTGGATTGCTGCTTACTGGTTACTTTGTAAGTGAGTTTGTTATACTTCCTGTTTCTATTGTTGCAGGTGTCATAGCCATATTCTTTATTATTATGGCAAGCAAAAGTAAAGTTGTTGATACAAAAGCAGTCATTAAAGGAGCGCCATGGGATATTGTATTTTTCTCCATCGGGATGTATGTGGTGGTGTATGGACTCGGAAATGCAGGGCTTACAGATGCGTTGGCTGCCGTTATTCAAGCAACAGCAGAACAAGGATTATTTGTAACTACAGTTGTCATGGGGTTCATTGCTGCTTTCCTTTCATCGATTATGAATAATATGCCAACCGTCATGGTTGATGCTTTAGCTATTTCTGAGACAAATACGTCTGATGTGCTAAAGGAAGCTCTTATATATGCTAACGTGATTGGATCAGATTTGGGTCCGAAAATCACACCGATTGGTTCTCTTGCGACGTTGGTATGGCTCCATGTACTATCGCAAAAAGGCGTTAAAATCTCATGGGGTACTTATTTTAAAACAGGGATTGTGTTAACAGTTCCTATTCTATTTATTACTTTATTAGGTCTGTATATTTCATTAACACTATATTAAAAGGGGAATTAATAATGACTAAAAAAATTATTTATTTTTTATGTACAGGAAATTCATGTAGAAGCCAAATGGCTGAAGGGTGGGCGAAAAAATATTTAGATGATGAGTGGCAAGTATATAGTGCTGGAATTGAAGCTCATGGCTTAAACCAAAACGCCGTAAGAGCCATGAAGGAAGCTGATATTGATATATCCAATCAAACATCCAACATTATTAATCCTGATATTTTAAATCAGGCAGATTTAGTGATTACTTTATGCGGAGATGCAGCTGAGAAATGTCCGGTGACACCTGCGCGCGTTAAGCGTGAGCACTGGGGATTTGATGATCCAGCAGGAAAAGAGTGGTCTGAATTTCAGCGTGTTCGAGATGAAATTAAGCAAAAGATTAAAGACTTTGCTGAAACAGGTGAATAATAGAAAATACTATATTGACAACAAGGTCTACAATTATCGGGCGCTTTAATCATAAAAGATTAAAGCGCCTGTTCATATTACTAATTTAAGTATTCATCAAAAAATTTGATTTAATGGGTTGCAATTTAAAATAATGACTAATATAATAACTTATATATCAAATTAATTTGATGTAAGGGGCGTGCGCATATGTCAGTTTTAAATCAAATCAATGACGCTAATCAAAAAGAAATGTTTAAAACGTATGAAGCTAAATTCAAAGCATTGTCTGATCAACTTCGCTTGAAAATCATGTATGAATTAAATCAACGCGGTCAGGTTTGTGTTTGTGATTTAGTGAAAATTGTAGGCTTGCCACAATCAAAATTGTCGTACCATTTAAGGATCTTACTTGACGTTAATTTAATTCAACGAGAAAAAATCGGTACATGGAATTATTATCGTTTAAATGATGAAGAAGTTAGAGGACTATTGTCGGAAGAATTATGCTGTATTTTTTACCCGGAGAAAAAATAATTTTTAAATGATATATCGAATTATTTTGATCAATACATCAAATTAATTTGATGTATGAAGTTTGGAGGGAATATGATGGAGAGTTTTTTGAGTTTTTTACAAACGTTTTTTAAACTTTTTTTAGAATTAACTGTATTATTTATTTTCATCAGCTTCTTGGTGAGCTGGCTACAACAAAAGGTGACAGAGGATAGAATTAAACGGGTCCTGGACCGCCCAAATAAATGGAGTGGCTATCTGTATGGAACAGGGCTGGGAGCATTAACCCCCTTTTGTTCCTGTTCAACGATTCCAATCTTAGCGGGGTTATTATCGTCTAAAGCACCGTTTGGTCCATCTATGTCGTTCTTAATTGCCTCTCCACTTTTGAATCCTGTTATTGTGATTTTACTCTGGACATTACTGGGATGGAAGTTGACACTTTATTACGTTGTCATCGTCGGTATATTTGCTATTTTAATCGGTGTTGTGTGGAAAGTATTGGGGCTTGATCGTTCCGTTAAAAATGTCAACGTCAGAAAAGCAAGTAGCCAAGACGACAATATCAAGAAATCCAAGTGGAAATTGGCGCTTGAAGATGCTTGGGGATTCTTTTATCCCTTACTGCCTTACCTATTGATTGGTGTTTTTATCGGCGCGTTTATTTACGACTTTATTCCGAAAGAATTCATCATCAAATATGCAGGGGGGGACAAACCTTGGACAATTCCAATCGCTTCCGTTATCGGTATTCCAATGTACATTCGTGCAGAAGCAATCTTGCCTATTGGTGATGCACTGGTGAGTAAAGGGATGGGCATTGGTTCAGTTATCGCCCTTTTAATCGGGGGAGCAGGGGCAAGCATTCCAGAGGTTGTCTTATTAAGTAAGCTATTTAAAAAGAAATTAGTGGTTTCATTCGTGGTTTCTATCTTGATTGTGGCTATTAGTACAGGATTTATTCTGCAAATAATCCTTTAAAGGAGGTGATAGACTTGGCAGAGAAAAAGTCAGTGCTTAAAAAGATATTCTCCAAGCCCAATAAGGACTGTTGCAGCGTTGAAATTGAAGAAGTTAAATCAACTGAAAATGACAACTGCTGTGATGAGACAGAGAAAAGCGATGAAAAACAACAGCAAAAAGAGGCTTAAATTGATTGCCAGATTAATGTTTAGGGGTGCCATCAAGGGACCCCTTTCTTAAGCAAACGGATTATGATATTCCAAAGGGTAATCAAAAACCATGTTGAAATGAATTTAAAGGTTACAGTTTCGGCAGACGCACTTATTCTTTAATAAAGAACAAGAATCAATAGAGATCAACACAACGAGTGAACTTTTCCCGTACTTTCTCCGAACAAACAACGGACAAAATTCTATAAAAACAGTGTTAAATTATTAGTATCAGGAAGTTTTGGACTTCCGACAATGAACTCTTTTCTTTCACGAGAAAAGGGTTTTTATTTTGTTCAAATTTAGGAGGTGATACATATGTCCAATGCAGTACAACAGGGAAATCAGCAAGCTAAAACATTAGAAGGGAGCAAGAAACAATCAATGGCTGCATCAAAGAAGCCCGCGGGCTCCAAAAAGAAAAAGCCTGCAAAACCAACTGGGTTTAAGGAATTTGAAACATTGGCTAAGGAAATTTTAGAAGCAAGTGATGGATCTTATTATGAGTGGCTTCATAAGCAGCATCAAGATATCATTTTGAATTTTAATGTGCATAATCAAAAACAAATTACAGAGGTAGCAAATCAATCTTAATGTTAGTTACCTCGAACGAAAGGAGTTGAGTATACATGGAAGATGCAATTCAGACAATCACAAACATTACGGATGGGATTAAACCAATTGCACCAGTTCTAGCCGGACTGGTGCTTGTTATTATTGGTTTGCTATGGACATTTGCGAAAGATCCTCAAAAGAAAGAGATGTACACAGGATGGATGGTGAACGTTGCAATTGGTTTTGCGATTGTTTATTTAGCTGCAAGTCTGGTTAGTTGGCTTGGTGGCCGTGTCGTTGGATTTTGATTGTACTTAGTTATATGGGAGGTATGACATATGATGGAAGAGCACAAGTATTTTGTTGTCTACATCTACGCAGGTGGTTGGGGAAATGTGGATGTTACATTGGCAGAACCAATTCAAACAATTGAAGATATTCGCTCGATGGAACAAGCAATCGCTGAAGATCAACAATTAGAAGAAACGGTGTGTGTTCAAAACTTCATTGCATTATAAAAGAGGTAGATAAAGATTTTGAATAAAAAAAGAAGTTGAAATGGAAATGCGAGGTGATATAAGTTGTTTAAAAGCCCATCTAATAAGACCGATAATGCCTCAAATGGAACAATAGTTGTTCCGTTTGAAGCATTTGAAAATCGTATTCGTAAAGTTAGCCATGAACTATCAAAACAAGACATTATGGTAGATTTTAATCAAAAACAATTAGAGACACTTTACAATAAAATGTTATCAGTTGTTGAAACAAGTATTTTTGCAGAAATGGAACAGGTCATGAATGCCATACAGGGCAGCTTACAGGCAATGATAGCTGTGGAAGGTCAAAGGGAATCATTAAATTCTTTTATGAGGAATGAGGATAATTTTAAAAGGTTTATCACACACGTTGTAACAAATTATCAATCATTGCGAGAACAGCGCATTGATATATTAATGACACACAACCCAAAGTATCAAGGTATGGAAGATGAGTTGTTCGGGGAGATATTTATTACTAAAGAAAGCTTTGGGAAAGCATTCGATATCCACCTGGAAATGATTCAAGCATTCCATAATCGTTATCATGAACTATTATTCGAAGGGGTGGTACTAGATAAGGATAGCAAAATAGAAGCGAGTGTGATTGCACCTGTTATTCAGCAATATGAAAAGGAAATACAAGTAGGTGGTGAATTTGAGTAATCAAAGCTTGTATAAAAAGTTAGTCTACCAAAATATCGAAAATGCATTAGATGAATTGAATGCAGAAGATAAAGGGCGTTATTATATTTGTAATTGTCCGGAGTGTAATGAACACGAGGCATTTATCTACAAGAACAATACAAACTTTATTCAATGTAACAGGGAAAATTACTGTGGTGAACGAATGCTTTTACAATTTCATGAGAAACAGCGCACATATCCGACATTGAGTAAAGTAGAAAAGAGTTTTCCAAGCCTTTCAGCTGACCAAAAGGAAGCATTAACTTGGTCGATGAGGGTTTTTTCTTTTGCTAAAAAAGGATTACAAAGTGAAGCAATGGACAATGGTTATCGGGGATTATCAAAAGAAAATGTGAGGCAGCATATCATTGATTTACAGAATAAAGAAGTCATGCAATATTTCTTTAAAAAGACAAGTAGCTTACTTGGCAAGGATTACTCTAAAAGTAGTTGGATGTGTGAGAGGAATATGCTGATTCCATTATACGGCGAAGATAATACAGTTGATCGACTGTTATTGCGTTCCAGTATAAATCCAAGCACAGAGCCAAAAGAATTACAGTTAATCTTAAATCCCTCTAAAGAAACGAGGGATTTTTTTATAGATATTCCAAAGGATGCAGAGTCGATAGTCTTTTGTGAATCATTGTTAGATGTACTTTCGTTTCGGGAAATTGATAAAAACTGTGGCTTTGTTGCCTTAACAGGAGCAGCAAAAACAAGGCAGGTTGATATTTATATTCGTAAAAACAAAAATATCTTTAAAGATAAACAGCTATGGATGGCAATGGATGATGATAAAGCGGGGTGGGATGCAACGCGGAAACTAATCAGTACCTTAAGTACCCAGCAATTAGGAGAAGATGTTTCTATATTTCGTTATGGTGCTGCTTGTAAAGATCCAAATGAATTTTTACAAGCGAATAGAAAACAATTTGAAAATAGATATAAGGGAAAAGAGCCGCAATTAGAATCAGCTAAAGAACCAGAAAGATGATTCCATTCATAAAACAGGTCATTCGGAAAGGAGGAAATATGCACACGAGTGATAAAAAGTCGTTTACAGAACATTTAAGTAATCCCAAAATAATGAGCCTATTTATCATAAGCATGGTAATCATAGGCTTTTTCTTTGCGAATTTTTTATTGCACTTTTTACAACAAGTGTTACATCTAATAGATGATTTTGCTAAAAATCCGGAGAAAGTAAACTTCAATATGTTTTCGGTTGATTGGCATCACTTCTTCATCTTTCAACAGAAATGGGTCGGATTTTATGTCGTGTTCTATATCGTGGTAGGAATTAGTGTTGTAAAACTTCTTTACAATATGAAAATGAATTATCAATCCATTAACAAAGGACAACATGGAACCAACGAATTTGAAAAGGTTAAAAATATGAAGAAGCAATATTTAGCAATACCTTCTAAGACAGAAGAATATGAAGGGACAGGAGGTACGATTATTGCTGGATTGCATACGGGAAGTAAATATCAGTTATTAATTGATGATGCGCCTGTCCATACGATGGTGATTGGTATTACACGCAGTGGTAAAGGGGAAACGTTTGTTGTACCAATGATTGATGTTCAAAGTAGGGCTAGTGAAAAGCCTTCGATGGTTGTCAACGACCCCAAAGGGGAACTAGCTGCTGCATCTTATGAGACGTTAACAGAACGGGGATATGATGTGCATGTGTTTAATCTGATTCAGCATGACATGAGTATGGGATTTAATCCATTACAACTAGTGATTGATTCATGGAAGCAAGGTCGTTACAGCGATGCACAAAAATATGCGAATAGTGTTGCTTACAGTTTATATAATGATCCGAACGCAAAAGATCCTTTCTGGTCAAATAGTGCAAAGTCATTGGTAACGGCTATCATTCTTGCATTAACAGAAGATATGGTGAATCAAGGAAAAGAAGAACGAGTGACCATGTATTCTGTCGCTAATTTTCTTTCAACAAAAGGAAGTGATAATGACGATGATGGTGACAATGCTTTAGATTTATTTTTCCAAGCAAGAGATGAAAATAATCCAGCAAGAATGATGTATGCAACATCGAACTTTGCAACAGGGAATACGAGGGGAAGTATTTTTAGTGTTGCGATGGATAAGTTACAAATATTCACCTTGGAACCGAATGCCAAGGTGACCGGATATAATAGTTTAGATTTAACCAATATTGGATTTGGTGTTAAACCAATTGCTTTATTTATTGCCACGCCGGATTCAGATAAATCCAATGACGTGTTGGCGAGTATGTTAATTAGTCAGCTTTATAGAGTGAATTCAGAGAAAGCAACGAAAAGCAAAAGTGGAAAAATGAAACGCAATGTTCATTTCTTACTAGATGAGTTTGGAAACATGCCTACCATAGAGGGGATGGCTGGCATGGTGACAGTTGGCGCAGGACGAGGTTTTCGCTATCACTTAATCATTCAAGCTTATTCTCAAGTGAAATCTATGTATGGAGAAGAATCAGATACGATTATTGGAAACTGTTCCAATCAGATCTATATTTTAACGGAAGATAAAAGCACGGCTGAACACTATTCAAGTATGTTGGGGAACAGAACGATCACGGATGTGAGTCGAAATGGTTCCTTGCATTCTTTTGATAAATCACATAGTGAATCAACGAAAGAGAGAGCGTTGCTTACTCCAGATGAATTGATGAGACTACAAGAAGGACAATCTGTAGTGATTCGTGTAAATAAACGACAAGATGTAAAACGTAGAAAAATTGAGCCAAAGCCAATATATAATAAGAATCAAACGAAGCAAAAGTTTAGATTTGAGTATTTAGCCAATGAATTTGATACCGGTAAATCTATTCTTTCTTTACCAATTGCTTCTGACACATATAATGATATGAATCTAAATGAGATGGTGTATACAGCAAAAACGCATGATGATTTGTATATACGCATGGAAGAAGTCATGGAGAAAAGCCAGTTTATGAGATTAAAACGAAATGTGATGCAAGTGGAGGGAATCACAAAGAAAGATAAAAAGGCATTACAAAAGCAGATGCAGAAAATGGATCAATGGTCTTTCTTACATCTGTTAAGTTATCTTGTTTATCGCCCGAAAATAGAGACATTGCATTTAAAATTAATCGAACCTCTCCATAAGTATTTACCAGAAGAAACGATGGCAAGTTGGGAAGAAATCATCCATGAGGAAATGGAGCGACAATTAGAAGAAAGAAAACAACAATTAACAAGTGAACAAGCAGAGGAAGAAGAAATAAATGAAGAGGATGCTTTAATTCAAAAAGCAACGAAGGCAAATTAAAACGGAGGAGATTGTTATGTATGATAGAAAAGAAATATCGAGTGGATTGGAAAGTAATCGAAGAAATTGTTGTGTTATATCGGAGTCAAGGAGGATGGACAAAGGAACTTAATTTAGTCAGTTGGAACGGGGAAAAACCAAAGTACGATGTAAGATGGTGGAATGATGATAAAACGAGACTCGGCAAAGGATTTACTTTTACCAAAAAAGAGTTAGAAATAATGTATGATACATTGGCAACTGTATTTTGAAAGCCAAAAAAAGTTTCGACCGTAGTCCATTATTGTTATACTGAAAATATTGAACAAGGATGGAGTTGATGGGAGAAAATGAAAAAGAACGGCTTAATTGGAGTCATGCTGCTGTCACTTATCTTGATTATGAGTGCTTGTGGCAGCAAAGCAGATATTGGAATGAATGAAATTAATTTGAAAGAATTAGAGAAAAAACTAGATAATGAAGAGTCCTTTCTTTTAGTGACATTTTCAGCAAGTGAAGAAGAAGTTGAGAAATCCGAGTTAGTAGAAGCGTTTGATCAAGCGCTTGGTGAACAGGAAGAGGCTGCATTTTATGTGAATGTTGATGGAGAAAGTCAAGAAGCACTTGATCAATTAGGGGAAGAACACAGTCCTCCAGAGTATGATGGGGATACATGGGAACCCAAAGATGACGGCCTCGTCTTGATTAAAGATGGCGGTGTGATGAAAAACCCAAGAGAAACATTACTTGGCCAATCATTAATTAAAGGAACAGCAAATGAAGAAGAAGGTTATGAAGGAAGCTTCTTTGACTATATGGACGATATTAATGCAGGAATTGATGATGCGTTGGATTTTGCAGAGCGAAATGATATTGAATTCACTTATTAATAAAAATTAGAATTACCGTATGAACTGACCGTTGTTTGATTTATGTAATGTCTTAAGGGATTTAATAAAGAATTAATTCTCTAACAAAATTTCCAATTATGGCTTAAAGTTGTCTCGTAATAATAAAACTTTGATATAATAAAGGTAATTTATACTTGGAAGGCGGTTTTAAAAATGGGATACTTTTTTGACGCTCCTGCTAACATTGTAGGTAATAGTTTTTTAAGAGAACCACAAGAGGATGCATATAGAGCAATATATAATCATTTTATTAATAAAAAAAGTGAGGAACATGCTTTGGTTACTCTTCCAACTGGAACTGGGAAGACTGGTTTGATGGGAATAGCGCCTTTTAAAATTGCAAAAGGAAGAGTACTAATTATTACCCCGCAAACAGTAATAAGGGATTCAGTTCTAGGTTCATTAGACCCCACCCACCCTAAAAACTTTTGGATGTTTTCAAGGGTTTTTGATGAAGTACAACATTTACCTAGTTTAATAGAATACGAAAAAGAGCTAACAGATGAAATAATTCATCAAGCGGATATAGTGGTATTAAATGTCCATAAATTACAAGAGCGTTTAGACTCATCATTAATAAAAAGGGTTAGTCCTGATTTCTTCGATATGATAATTATTGATGAAGCACATCATGCCGAAGCTAAAACGTGGAAAAGAGCAATAGAGTATTTCAAAGAAAGTAAAATACTTAAGGTTACAGGGACTCCTTTTAGAAGTGATGGTAGAAACATTGAAGGAAAAGATATATATAAATATAGTTTGGCCCAAGCTATGGCTAAAGGGTATGTAAAGAGTTTAGAAAAAATTGATCATATCCCTACTCAAATGTTTTTTACACTGGATAATGATTCTAGTAGGACATATACACTTGATGAATTGAGGAAATATAACATAAGGGAGGAAAATTGGATTCAGCGATCTGTTGCTTTGTCTAGAGAAAGTAATGAAAAGATTGTTAATCTTTCGATACAGCATTTGAAAGATAAAAAAGAATTGACAAATAATCCACATAAGATTATAGCTGTTGCATGTAGTATTAAGCATGCAGAGGATATACAAAAAATTTATAAAGAAAAAGGTTATGAGTCATCAATTGTCCATAGTGAGCTTGAAAAGTTTGAGCAAGAAAGCGAGCTTAAAAAGATTAATGATGATAAAGTAGACGTGGTTATAAACGTTGCCATGCTAGGTGAAGGATATGACCACAAATTTTTATCAATAGCAGCAATTTTTCGCCCATTTAAAACATTGCTTCCGTATGCTCAATTCATCGGTCGTACATTAAGGGCAATTGAATCGGAAGATGGAACTTTCACAGAAGAGGATAATACAGCTGTACTTATACATCATAAAGAATTAGGTCTTGAACCATTGTGGGATTATTATAAAAAAGAGAAAGTAAAGCGAGATGCTATTAAAAAGATTAAAGAAGACAAAAACTTAGATTTAGGAGGATTCGGTTCAAAAGATTTAACGAAGGGCGCGGCTAATGAATCACAGGATTCTAGGATTGAAAAAGACACCTTTGTGGAAACTGAGTTATTAAGAAAAAGAAAAGAAAAATTAGAAGAAGAAAATGAAAAAATTCGCGAAATTCAAGAATTATTAGATGTAGATGAAGGTAAAGCTAAAGATTTTATTAGGCAGTCTAAAAAAAGTACAAATTCAGAAAGATTGCTTCGTCCAGATAAATTTTACTTTCAAAGAAGAAAAGACTTAGATATACTTATACGAGAAGAACTGATACCTGAATTGGTAGCTGATTATAATCTTGATGTAGAGGGCGATGAGTTAGTAAAAGGAAGGTATATTCTGCCAAGAAAAAGTTACGGATGGATTTATGGTACTGCTAAGACAAATGGAGCTTTATTAGGGACTTATTTTAATACTTACTTAAAGAATGAATTAAAAGTTCCACGTGATCAATGGACTCTGGATCAATATGAAAAAGCGATTGAATTATCTAAGTCGCTTGATTCATATATTCGCGAAATATTGGATAAAAACGAGGAGGAAAATAAATGAAGGAAATGATTGAACGTTTGTACGATGAACTTTATTCGCCTAAAGTAAATCCTGAAGAATTAATCAATAATGCCTACTTACCAAATTATATTTCAATAAACTTTGAATCAAATCAAATTGGTCTAATGGTTACAACTGAATGTATCGTAGATAATAATTTAGAGGCTGAGTATAAGTATCAATTCGATAACGAGAAGCGATTACTTACATTAGTAAGTTATATAAATGGAAAAAACGATGTTATTTATGACAGGAGTAAGGAAATAGCACTTAAGTATAAAGAAATAAAAGAGTATATAGGATATACAGTGCAAGCAGTGTAATTCAATTAGATCTTTCACAAGGTCTAAATCTTCTTCGATAAATGGAGAAATTACTTAAATGCGATATTGCAGAGAGTTAAGATTAGACAGTTTTACACTATACCTTAATTATTTTACGCTCAGAGTACGCAAAGAACTCATTTTATGGGTTCTTTTTTTTATGCTCAAATAAAAGAAAGGTGGTGAAAATATTAAATGGACGATGAAACGTTGAAGAAGCTTTACGAGGATTTAGGTGATGTACTCGATATATCTAGTGGCTGGCTGTATGATGATCTACTCCGAAATATCGGCTGGGGAATCATACAGCTTTTAGTTTGGATAAATGATTGGATTGAAGGTGTGGCAACGAAAGTCATTTCACTAGGGGGACTATATGACAATAGTGATATGAATGGATTTATTGACATACTACAGCCACTTGCTATTGGGTTGTTTGTTGTATCAATAACTGTTCTGGGTTTTATGTTTATGCTCAACAAGGTAGAGAAAAGAAATGAAGTCGTTTTGAATGTACTTATCGCGGTAAGTGTTATTGTTATTCTACCTAGTTTAATGGGAATGATGGAAGATTTGCTGCATGAAGGGTTAGACGTAGTTGAGATAGATGGAAACATCTCTGATAATGTGTTGAAAAGAAATATTGCCGACGTTAAATACTATGTAGACAGTGATTTTACTTATGCAGATGGACAGAGTGAAGACACCGTAATGGGAGATGAGAATACTTTACCACATCCCCCGCATCTAATAGAAAAGGATATTGGTACAAGTAATTTCACTTACGCCAATAAACTAACGAATCCTGATTTGATTGATGTCACGGAAAAACTTGATATTTATGAAGATGAAGGATGGTTTAGTTGGACAACAGAGGATTGGGTCAAAGAATTAACGAGTGATCAAAAAGAGTTCTTGAAGAACAGATTGGTTCAGAATGGAGATGGTACTTCTAGAATTGGAGAGCTTAATAAAAATGCTGTTCCTGCGACAAATTTAGGGCAGCAAAGCTATTATCGTTACCATGTCAATTGGAAGATAGCGATTGCTATTCTGGCAGTAACGGCATTTGCCTTAATCATTACTACATTAAAAATTGGTCGCGCGATGTTTGATTTGGCTTTTCATCAAATATATGCGATGTTCACGGCATCGACAGATATTACAGGCGGACAGCGTTTGAAGAAGGTGTTAACGGAAATAGTGAGTACTTTTGCAGTTATCTTTGTCATGATTGTACTTCTAAAATTGTTCATTATATATGCACAATGGGCAAATGATTTAGAAGAAGAAATTGGAATGGTTGGTGTGATTATCTTGCTTATTGCTGGTGCATGGGCATTGATTGATGCGCCTGATATTGTTCAAAGAACGTTGGGCATTGATGCTGGGCTTCGTTCAGGATGGCAAGCAATGATGGGAGCTTATGCTGGTACGAAGGTAGCTGGTGCTGGTGCCTCCATGGCAGGTAAAGGAGCAGGAAAAGTTGTTAAGACTGGAGGAAAGGCAGCAGGAAGTGCAGGTGCTGGAGGAGTTGGTATGTACAAAGGAATGAGAGATGGAAAGCGAAACGGAAATGTTAAACCTGTTCCACCGCGTGATCCAAACAAAGGTACAACCCAAGATAAGCAACAGTTTTCAACAAATACGGTAAATAATCCAAACGCATCAAGAGGTAATAATACGCCAGTAAATGGGTCAAGTACTATACCAACGAAACCTAGCTCAGATGGCGTAAGCACTTCAACTGAGCCTCATGTAAGTACAAAGTCCATCAACACGAGTAATGCTACAAATAGTAGTGCTGGTAAAACATCGACTACTCCAAATCAGTCCACTCCCGTTGTGAACGCAGGTAGGCAAGGGCATATTCACCCACAACGGAAACATACCCTTCTAGGTGGTAATCGAACTGCACAGCGTGCTGGACATTTTCTATCACGAGCACATAATACGGGATATGATATGGGACAAAAAATGAATCAATTTAAAGGGAAAATACAGCAGGCGAAACAAGTAAAAATCGAAAAAAGGGGGCTTAGATCTGATGAAGTACGAGATACCGAAAGAGATTAAATCCACGCCTAAAATTATGGGATTAGAAATGAGAGAGCTAGTCATTATTTTGATTAGCTCTCTTTTATTATTAACGATTTTGCGTGAATTAGTGCACAGTCTGTTTATACTTTTTTATTTTGGCATTGCTATTCTTGGAATGATTTATTTATTTTTACCAAGCGGTAACAATCCTGGAAAACGAAACTATGAATCGATTGTACTGATGTTCCGACACAAAACAGGCGTTTATCATGCGATGGATAAAAATGAAGTTGCCAATGAGAAAGTTCAGATAGAAAGGGGGACAAACCATCATAATGAGACCCTCGAAATGGATCAAGATAAACATGAAAAGGCCGGTTAACTATTGGAAGGATAAGGTTTCAAGAAAGAATTCGGGCAAGAAAACATCTATAAAACAAATAAAGTTGTTCCGGAAAATTAAACAAAAACTAGAAAAAAGAAATGCATTCCAAAAAGAAATGGAAGCACAAGATAAAAAGCCAAACATGCTAAAACAGACGTCTAATATTCTTCCCTTTACGCAAATCCATGATGATTATATTTTATTAAAAGATGGGGTGATGGATATTTATCAAGTACAAACTAAAAATATTCATGCATTAAATGACGTCGATCTCAATTACTTATTGCTAAATCGGGCACAGTTTTTAAGAAGTTACTTTCGCTCATTTAAGGAAGTCATTTTGAACTTCCCAACGAATACAGAGCTGCAACGTGCTTATTGGTTGAGAAAGAAACAACAGGCTACAAATACTTCGCGCTTAAAATATATTGAACAAAAGTTATTTGAATTTGAGTTTTTGGAGAGAGAGCGTTATAACCGGG
>Ga0209487_1000865_pt1 | contig 26626 bp, 24 predicted proteins | sample Poulit2012_FD_187524 | JGI IMG/M metagenome (GOLD analysis project Ga0209487, IMG submission 187524) | Agricultural soil microbial communities from Georgia to study Nitrogen management - Poultry litter 2012 (SPAdes) (version 2) | ecosystem: Environmental > Terrestrial > Soil > Agricultural land...
GCCGGTGGAGCACCCCGTCCGGGCAGACGGTCCGGGCCGGGGTCTCCCCGCTGATCGACGCCGGCCTGGTGGCCCGCACCTACAGTGCGGTGCGGGACCTGCCGTCCGCCGACGGGCCGTGGCAGCTAGTGCTCCGAGAAGCGAACATGGCCGAGCTGCGTGACGGGCTCGTGGCCGGGGAACTCGACCTCATCGTGGTGCCCTCGGTCGGCCCGATGCCCAGGTATGAGCACCGGGTGATCGACTCCGAGCCGCTCGTGCTGGTCGAGGCGCGTGCTGAGGACGACGATGCCGCCCCGTCGGCGGCGCTCGGTGACCTGGTCGGCAAGGAGCTCATCCTGATGCCGGACACCTGCGGGTTGACCACGTTCACCCGCGACCTCCTGGCCGAACGGGAGCTGCCGGTACGTACCTACGCCGGTGAGGCCTCCAGCTACCGGGTGCTGGAGGAGTGGAGCACGCTCGGGCTGGGTTCTGCCATGCTGCCGGCCTCGAAGGTGGCCGACCCGCAGTCCCCGGCACGGCCCGTGCTGGACGAGGACGGCGCCGTGATCGAGATCTTCTACGAGACCGTCTGGAACCCCAGCTCCAGCATCGCGCCCGAGCTGGCGAAGGTGGCCGACAGCCTCAGTCATATCTAGCCGCTATGGCTTCATTCGCGGAGCGGGCCTACTGCGCTGGTGAGTGGTCTGCTTACCGTGTCGCGGCGGCAGAGAGCCTGCCGCAGCGACGTTGGAGGAGCACACGATGGCTTACCTGGAGATCACCCTGGCCGTGAACGAGGCCGACCGCCCCGCAGCTGCGGCCGTGTACACCCAGTACAAGCAGCCGTTCCTGGACACCGTCACTGGTGCCACGAGCAAGGAGCTGCTGGTGCGCGAGGAGGACGTGCAGGTGCTGCACGGCTTCCAGACCGTCGCCGACGCCCAGGCCTACCTGAACACGGACCTGTTCACCAAGGACGTGGTCGGTGGCCTCACCCCGTTGCTGCAGGCGGAGCCAGAGGTGCGCATCTACGACGTCGCGTGACGTCTGGATCTCCCGCCTGGCACGGAGCCGCCGCGAGGGCGCAATGGGGCGCGCTCAGCGGCGGACGGCTGCCACAGGTGCGCTCACAGCCGGACGTAGGCTGCGCCGGCCCGCTGGGCCTGCACGATCGCGACGATTGCGGACTCGACGGCCTGGACGCCGGCCTGGAGCGGCTCGTCGAGCATGCCGCGCCGCTGCAGCCCCACCCTGCAGGCCTCGACGGTGACCCCTTCGCTGGGAGTGATGGTGCTCGAGCTGTCGGTGAGACCGGCGAGCGCGGGGCCGTTGACGAGGATCCGCACTCGTAGCTGCGGGTCCGCCTCGGTCAGGGCTGTGGCTGCTGCGTTCGCACGGGCCACGTCCTCAGCGGTGTCCGAGACGTGCAGCACGACGTCGCCGGGCTGCTGGTCAGGTGTGGGTGCGCTCATCTCGGGTCCTTCTCTCGTTCGCTGGTGGTCTCTGGCTCGGTAGTGCTGGTTGCGGAGGTCGTAGCAGCGGTCGCGTCCTGGCGCTTCCGGTAGGTGCGGACCAGCAGCCAGCTGATCAGCGCCACTGCGAGGACCACGCCGGCGACGACCAGGTCGGGCACCTGGCTCGCTCTCTGCAGCACGGCACCCTCCAGGGCCGCCTGCTGGCTGGCCCCGAGCAGGTCGGTCAGCTCGGTGGTGCCGGCGGTGGCGAGCAGCAGAACACCCACGGCGATGGTCAGTGTGCCACCGATGATGCCGGTCCAGGTGTTGCGCCAGCCACGGATCTTCACCTCCCGCGGCCGGATGAGCCGCTTCACGAACGGGAACCGCCCCCAGACCAGGGCCAGGACGAGCAACGGCAGTGCCATCCCGGCCGCGAACACCAGCAGGATCACACCGCCGGCGAGTGCGTTGCCAGAGACTGCGGCGACGGTCAGCACAGCGCCCAGCAGCGGGCCGGCGCACACCCCGGCGAGCCCGTAGATCGTGCCCAGCGCGTAGACCGCCGTCGCCGATGTGCCGTCGGTGGCCCGGGTGCGGGAAAGCAGGGGAACCGGGATGTTCAGCAGCATCACTGCGCCGAGTGCGATCACGATGGTCGAGGCCACGGTGACGAAGGTGAATCGGTGCTCGTTCACGAACGCGCCGAGCGTTCCGGCGAGCACCCCGAGTGGGACGAGGCTGGTGGCCAGCCCCAGGTAGAACACCCCGGTGCGGGTGACCAGCTCCTTCGGGCTCGCGAAGGCGTAGGAGAAGAAGGCGGGCAGCAGCATCGCCGAGCACGGGCTGAGCAGGGTCAGCAGTCCGCCGAGGAAGGCGCCGAGGAGTCCGACCTCCATCTCACTCCACCTCCGCCAGGGCCTGGTCGAGGAACGCCGCGAAGCTGGGCGTCGGTTGTGCCCCGGAGAGTGCACTCTCGCCGGCTACGAAGAACGGCACTGCGGTGACGCCCAGCTGTTGGGAGTACTGGGTGCTCTCGTCAACGTCCGCTCGCAGCTCGGGATCGTCGAGGTCCGCGGTGAACTGCTCCAGGTCCGGGACGCCGATCTGCTCGGCGAACGCGATCAGCTTCTCCCGGGGCATGTCCGGGTGACCGCCGTCCGGAGCAGCCTCGAAGACCGCCGTCATGTACTCCATGAACATGTCCTGCTCTGCGGCCGCTCGCCCTGCGACGGCGGCATCAGCGGACTGCTCACCGAAGAACGCCACGTCGTAGAACTCGATCCGCACCTGGCCGCTGTCCACGTACTCCTCGATCAACGTCGGCATCGTCTCCTGGCTCACCACGGCGCAGAACGGGCAGCGCAGGTCGACCCACTCGGTCAGCACCACGGGTGCGTCCACATCGCCGATCGCCATCGGGTCGTCCGGGTCCCGCCGGACGAACTCGTACTCCTGGCCGTCGCCTTCCGGCTCGGCCGCGCTGCCGTCGTCCCCGGCCTCGCCGACATCCGCGGCAGGTTCTGCCGGTGGCGCGGTGGCGGTCGGCGACCCGTCAGGGAGGAACTGTGCTGCCGCCACAAGAAGGAGGAACGCCACCGCTGCGCCGAGCACAACATTCAGCTTCCGTGCCCGCTGGTACTTCGTCTCCAGGGCGACGGCTCGTTCCGACGGGGCAGGCTTCACGGGTGATCGTCGTCTGTCCACAGGTCGACTATCTCACATAGTCGACTATGCTCGGTAGTAATGTGACGGAAGGGCCACCATGCTCCGAGCGCCTGTCCTCCGGCTCGGCTGGGCAGTGCTGGCGGCGGCCGCCGCCGGGCTCCTGCTCGACGCCGCGTTCCCGGCGCTGGGCTGGTGGCCGTTGGCCTTCCCGGCGATCACGCTCGCACTGCTCTCCCTGGTCGGGCGCCGGTTCTGGGCAGCGGTGCTGGTCGGCGGAGTCTTCGGGCTGGCGTTCTACCTGCCGCACGTGTCCTGGGCCGGAGGGTTCCTCGGCGACCATCCACTGGCCTGGGTGCCTTGGGTCGCACTGGCCGGGGCAGAGGCATCGCTGGTGGCCCTGCTGTCCCCGATGATCACGCTCGCCTACCGGTGGGTGCCGCAGTGGCGGGACACGGCGCGGGTCCGTCTGGTGCTGCTGCCGCTGGTCGTGGCCGGTGCCTGGGTGACCCGAGAGCTGGTCGTCGGCACCTGGCCGTATGGGGGATTCCCCTGGGGCCGGGTGGCGATGAGCCAGGCGGACAGCCCGATCGCGCCGGTCGCCTCCTGGATCGGTGTGACCGGGCTCGGCTGGCTGATGGTGGCGCTGTGCGCCGCATTTCTCGAGGCGGTGCGCTGGTGGCGCGGCGGCGCCCACCGGCGGCTCCCGGGCAGATCTCGTCCTGGCAGTGTGGCTGCGGCGGCGATCGCCGTGCCGACGCTGGTCCTCGTCCCGCTCGTCGTTCCTGCGTTCCCGACCAGCCCTGCCGGCACGATTCGTGTCGGGGCGGTGCAGGGTGATGGCCCAGCGGCCTATGTGGACCGGGCCGGCCCGTTGGCGGTCCTGGAATCGCAGCTGGCGGCCTCGGAACCGCTGCAGGGTGAGCAGCTGGACCTGGTGCTTTGGCCGGAGGGCAGCGTGGATCGTGATCCGATGGCAGATCCGGAGACTACCGACCTCCTCGATGCTGCTGCGCGCCGCTACGGTGCGCCGATCCTGTTGAACGCTGCCTCCACCAGCGGCGCCAGCACGTACAACACGTCCTTCCTGTGGACCGAGAACGGCCCGGTCGCCACCCATGCCAAGCACCATCCGGTCCCGTTCGGTGAGTACGTGCCCGACCGGTGGTTCTACGAGGCGATCGCCCCCGATCTGGTCAACCTGCTGGAACGCGAGTATGCCCACGGCACCGACCTGCCTCTGCTGGCCGTCGATGACACGCAGGTCGGCCTGGCGATCTGCTTCGACGTCGTCTTTGACGACGTCGTCCTGGCGGCGATCCGTAACGACGCCCAGGTGTTCATGTTCCAGACGAACAACGCGGACTTCCGTGGCACGGACGAGAACCTGCAGCAGCTCGACTTTGCGCGGATGCGGGCGATCGAGACCGGGCGGAGCGTGATCAATCTCTCCACGACCGGCACCAGCCAGGCGTTCGCCCCGGACGGCAGCGTGCTCCAGGCGCTACCGGTCGACGAGCCCGGGCTGATCCTCCTCGAGGTCGAGCTCCGGGACGGCCGGACCCCCGGTACGGTAGTCAACCCCTTGTTGCGGTGGCTCCTCCCGCTGGGCACGGTGACGGCACTGGCCGGCCTCGGAATCAGAGCTCGGTTGCGCGCGGTACCGAAGGCCGTGCAGGGCAACCCCCAGGGGCGCCGCGACGTCAGCTGAGGGTCATGACGCCTGGTCGTCGGCGGGAGGCTCCTCGACAGCAGCAGGATCGGCCGGTCGGGTGGTGGCGAGCACAGGGTCGTCGCCGGCGGTCAGCAGCACAGCGCCGGTCGGGGCAATCAGCTCGGGGATCGCGAGCTCACCGGACCCCTCGGAGTCGTAGGCGGTGGCGACCTCCCCGGTGAGGACGTTGTGCGCGCGTACCTCGCCGTCGTCAACCAGGTAGACCAACGCACCGCCCACGGCCTGGATCTCGGCCTCCGGCCCGGCGCCCGCCGACCACAGGTCAGCACCGTCGGCATCGATCCCGTGCAGCCCCTGCTCGTCCAGCAGCACCACGGTCCCGGTCGCCGCATCGGTGGCTGCGTCCCGGACCCCCTCAGCGAGCACCTCACCGTCGGCAAGGCTGACCAGCGCGTGCCCGTCCGTTCCGACCTCCAGCAGGGCGACCTCCGTCCCAGGCCGGGTTCCGGCGACCGCGGCGACCTCCTCGGCGGACCAGCCGTGCTCGGCCACCGGTACCTGCCAGCGTGGCTCCAGGCCGCCCTGGTCGCCCTGGTCGCCGAGCGCCAGGGCGCTCAGCGTGCCGTCATCGACGGTCAGCACGGTCCCGCCGTACTCACCGACCACCCGGGCGTCGTCGGGCACATCGAGCGGCTCGCCGGTGTCCGCGTCCAGCGCCACGGCGCCGGTCGGCTCCCCGAGCTGCTCCGGCATCTGGGCGAACACCAGCCCTGGGCCCAGGTGTGGTCCCGGTACGTCGACCGGACCCCAGACCTCCTCACCGGTGTGCAGGTCGTAGCCGCTGACCGTGGTGGACACTGCCTCCGAGGAATCCTCCGCGGATGCCTCCAGGTCGGCCAGCACGGCCAGGTCCTGACCCTCGCCGGTGGTGGTGAGCACGAACCCGGTACAGCTGGGCGGCCGCTGGGCCCACCAGAGCGTGGTCCCTTCGGCATCGACCGCCCGGAACTCCAGCGCACCCTCGGACTCTGCCGGGGCCAGGAGCACGCCGCCCAGCTCCTGGACGGACGCGGCCGGCCAGGGCGGTTCCACCAGGGCGAGCTGGTCGACCTGATAGGGCAGCCACAGGTCCTCGACCGGGACCTCCGGGAGCGGGTCACCGTCCGGCTGCGGCTCGCGCTCCAGGTCGAGCTGTTCGGGGGGCGGGCTGGCCTCGGGCTGCTCCGGTCCCCCGGAGCACGCCCCGAGCACGGTCGCCAGCACCGCCACCCCGGCCACGGCCATCGACCGGCGCCGCATCACCGGCCGGCCCCGCTGTCGCTGCTGCGGGACCGGTCAGCTGCCTCGCCGGGTTGCTCCGCGGCCGGTCGTCGCTTCCTGCCGCGGCGGGCCCACACGGCCAGGATCGCGGCGGCCACGAGCACGATGACCACGATGTCGACCACCGGTCCGCTGAGCAGTGCGCTACGTTCCTGCAGCCACATCTGCACACCGGTCGGCACCAGGGCCGGTGCGGTGAGCAGTCCGTTCGTGACCCAGAACAGCACGCCCACGCCGATCAGCAGCAGCCCGGCGACCACTGACGTGGTGTGCAGCTCTCGGCCGAGCACGGTGAAGGTGCGTCCGCGCAGCGTGAGGCGGGCCCGGTCGCTCATCCGGTTCCACGCCCAGGCGAGGCCCAGCAGCGGCACCACCATCCCGGCTGCGTACACGGCCAGCAGCGCACCCGCCAGCAGCGGCTCGCCCTGCGCGGCAGCAAGGGTGAGTACCGCCCCGAGGATCGGGCCCGAGCAGAATCCGGCCAGGCCGCTGGCCGCACCCAGGAGCAGGGTCTTGGTCAGTCCGGTCCGCCGAGCCGCGCGCTCGTGCAGGCCGCTCGCGCCCGGGACCAGCCGGGACGCATCGAACCCGAACCCGAACAGCTGCAGCACACCGAACCCGATCAGCAGCAGCGAGGCGACCACCACGATCGCCGTGCGATAGGCGACGAAGAATGCCCCCACCGCGCCGGCGCCCAGTCCGAGCGGTACCAGCACCAGGAACAGGCCGACGTAGAAGAGCGCGGCGTGCACGCCCAGCCGGAGACCGCCGCCTATGGACGAGGCGAAGAACGCCGGGAGCAGCAGCGCCCCGCAGGGGCTGAGCAATGCCAGCACGCCACCGAGGAACGCCGCGATCAGACCGACCTCCATCAGCCGGCCTCCGCCAGGGCCTGCTCGTAGGCGGAGACGAACACGTCCGTGGGCTGGGCGCCGAGGATCGGTTCGCCGCCGAGCAGGAATGCCGGAGTGTTGTACACCCCGAGGCTGTACCCGACCTCAGCGTTCTCCTCCACGGCGGTGGTGGTCTCCTCCGAGTCCAGGTCGGCGGTGAACTGCTCCACGTCCAGCCCGAGCTCTGCCGCGAGGTCCACCAGGGAGTCCCTGCTCAGGCCACTGGCCGAACGAGTGTCACCTCCGGCGAACAGGGCGTCGTGGTAGGCGGAGAACTCTCCCTGCTGTGCGGCGGCGTAGGCAGCACGCGAGGCGCGCTCGGAGTCGTCCCCGTACACCTGCACGTCCCGCCACTCGATCCGCAGGTCTCCTGCCTCCACGTGCGGCAGCAGAGCGGGCAGGGTGTCCGCGTTCCAGCTCGCGCAGAACGGGCACTGGTAGTCGGAGAAGACCACCAGGGTCACCGGGGCGTCCACCGGTCCGGCGGCGAGCGGGTCGTCCGGGTCCCGGCGCTCTACCACGGTCAGGTCTGGTTCGTCCGGATTGTCGACGGCGGTGGGCGCCTCGCCGCTGTCCTCGCCACTGTCCGAGGTGCTGGCCGTTTCCTCGAACGTGGTGGGCGAGGTGTCCTCACCGCTGCGCAGGGCCAGGACCAGGACGATCAGTGCGATCGCCACTGCGCTGACCAGGATCGGCAGGAACAGGGATCGGCGTTCGGGTTTGTCGGTCACACGACCTCCACAGAACGACTATGAGTGATAGTAACTATGGGTCATAGTAGAACATGGCATACTGGGTGGATGACCACTGCTGACCGACCTGATCTCGCGGAGCGCTCGCCGGCCCGTGCCGGGCGTCCCTCCTTCGTGCAGGTGGTGCTCGCGCTGCGCAGCTGGAACCGCAAGCAGGTGCTGACCGCGGCAGCGGCGACGGTGGCGATCGCACTGCTGATGGGGGTGGCCACGGTGCTCATCCCGAACTCGTTGTTCATGCGGGACATCCCACCGGTGTGGTGGGACTACCCGGTCTGGCTGCTCACCTCCCTGCTTGCCGGCCTGCTGGTCGGTACCTACGTACGCACCGAGGAGAAAGAGGAGAAGCCGGACGGGCGCAGCAGCCGGTTCGGCGTGTTCGGCGCTGTGCTCGGCTGGTTCGCTGTCGGCTGCCCGGTGTGCAACAAGATTGCCCTGATCGCTCTGGGCTACACCGGGGCACTGACCTGGTTCGCACCGTTCCAGCCCGTGCTGGCCGCAGCCGCTCTGCTGCTCACCGGCCTGGCGCTGTACTGGCGGCTGCGCGGGCAGGTGGCTTGCCCGGTCGCACCGCGCACCGCGCAGGTGGCGCGGTGAGCGCCGGGCCGCCCTCTGGCGGGCTCGGGCGATCCAGGGATCCTGCCGGGTCGGCGAACTCTCCTGACTCTGCAGGGTATGGTCCGGAGCCGCCCCGTCTCGGTGCCCTGGAGGCCAAGGTGATGGATGCGCTCTGGGACGAGGCTGGACTGAGCGTGCGGGAGCTGATCGAGCGCCTCGGCGGTACGTCCGCCTACACCACGATCGCTACAGTGCTGTCCAACCTGAGCCGCAAAGAGCTGGTGGTTGCCGAGCGGTCGGGACACTCCACCCGGTACCACCCGGCGTTGTCCAGGGCGGAGCACACGGCTGCGGTGATGGGGTACGCGCTGGCTGCCAGCAAGGACCGGGAGGCCTCGATCTTGCACTTCGTGGAGACTATGCCGCCCGACGACCTCGAGCTGCTCCGGGCCTACCTCGACCGGCACGAGCAGCAGGCCGAGTCGTGACGGCGCTGCTGCTCGTGCTGCTGCTCGGGCTGGGCGTGGTCGCCGTCGGCGCGGGCGGAGCCTGGATGGTGCGCCGGTCCGCACCAGTGCTGGTCCGCGTCCCCCGACTGGCAGCCGCCCTGCTGCTGGCCACAGCTGCGCTCTGGGTGCTCACCCTGCTCGCGCTGGGCCCGATGCTCTCCTGGGTGAACGACGGTCCGGCAGTGCTGACCGGTACGGCGGGCGAGGTGTGCCAGCGCTGCCTCGCTTCGGCCAACCCGTTCGGGGGCACCACGATGACCACGGTCGTGCCGACAGTGGCACTGCTCGGCGTCCCGCTGCTCGGTGGTGCGGTGCTGATGGCTGTCGGCGGCGCAGAGGTGCGCCGTCGTCGCCGCCGCACGGTGCAGGTCGCCGCCGGGCTCGCTGGCACCCCCACCACAGTGCTCGGACACCAGGTGCTGCTGGTCCCCGACGACCGTGCGCAGGTGTTCGCCCTGCCCGCGCGGCACGGCGGCATCATCCTCTCCGAAGGCTGCCGCACCACGCTGGCACCTGAGGAGCTGGCAGCCGTGCTCGCGCACGAGGAGGCACACCTGCGTCAGCACCACCACCTGATCAGTCTGCTCACCGCGGCGCTCGTGCGGCCTCTGGGCTGGGTGCCCCTGCTGGCCGCTGTCCGCTCCGCGCTGCCGCTCTACCTGGAGATCGCAGCCGACGACGCCGCGCGCCGCAGCGTCGGCACGCCTGCCCTGGCGAGCGCGCTGCTGCGGCTGGGCAGGCGGGAGGACTCGGTGTCCTTCGGTGCGGGCACTGCGGAAGCCTTGCACGCGGCCGGTCCGGACCGCATCCGGCATCTGGTCTGCCCTCCGGAAGCGGGCGGTCGTGGTCCCGCAGTGGCGGTGGCAGCGCTGCTGGCCGGTCTGGCGGTGGTGAACGCGGCCGTCCACCTGCCGCTGCTGCTCGCCGCCTGGGGCGGCTGCCTCTGACCAGACAGCGCGCAGTGTGCGCTGCTGCTGGGTTGCCCCCGCCGAGGGCGGCCGCCTCCGGGCCCCTGCTGGTAGGGCACGAGCCTCCGGGCCCCTGCTGGTCAGGGCACGATCGTCACCAGAGCCAGCACGCTGTCCCCGTCGGTGATCTCCAGGTCCGGGGCGCGGTTGGCGAAGTAGGCCCGCGGTGCCACCGCCAGCAGCACGGTGCCGGGGCGTAGCTCGGTCGCCGGGTCCAGGTGCAGCTGGTTGCGCAGATCCTCTGCAGAGAGGTAGACGTCCTCACCGACCACGTTGCTGGCCCAGGGGTTCAGCGTGACCGCATCTCCTGGTGGCCAGGTGGACTGGTCGGTGGACACAGTCGCGACGGAGTACTCCTCCAGGGCGGTGCCGTCACCCTCGTCGAGCACCCGCACCTGCAGGTCGTCCGGTAGCTCAAGGCCGTCCGGGACGGTGATCTCGTAGGCGTCCGCAGCCGTCTTGGTGATGGTCAGGTTGTCGATGGCAGCACCGGTGAAGTGCGGGTCACGGTAGAGGTTGATCAGCCAGCTCGCTCCGGTCACCACGCCGACCACCACGAACACGACCGCAGCCGCCAGGGCGATGCGCTCGGCGCGGCGGGACCGTTCTGAGCGTGGTGCAGCTCCGACGTGCGCCGGAGCCATCGACACCAGTCCGGAGGGGGTGTGCGGGGCGGTACCGGCGGTCGGTGCGGGCAGCGGCTGTGCTGGGTGCGGCGCAGGCAGCTCCACCCGCTCGGCCGGGTCCGGTGGCGGCTGGGTGCCCGCCGGTGGCACCCCGGTCTGCGCGGCCGGAGGTGCCCCGGTGCCCGCCGCTGGGAGCTGCGTCTGGGCCGCCGGCAGCCAGGTGCTCTCCCCGGCACCTGCGCCGGCCCCTGGGCCGGGTGCGGCTGGGTGGATGGCCGCCGCGCCCGGCCCAGGTGAGCTGCTGGCACCGGGACCCGCACTCGTCAGGTGGGCTCCGCCGTCGAGATCCTCCACATCCTCCACCCCGGGCACCTCGACCGGGGTGACCTCCAGGCCCAGCTCGCGCTGCACCTGCTGCAGGCTGCGGGCCATCTCCAGGCAGCTGTCGAAGCGGGCGGCAGGGTCGTAGGCCATCCCGCGGCGCAGCAACTCCTGCAGCGTCTGCGGTGCGTCCGGACGTTGCATCTGGGCGATGAAACCGGTGCGGATCCTCGCCCGGATAGCGCTCGCGCCGTTCGGCCCGTCCGGCACCTCCCGCGGGGAGCGGCCCTCGAGCAAGGAGTACAGCGTGGCCGCCAGGCTGAACCGGTCCGAGCGGGTGTCGGCCACCGGGGGAGAGGCGAGCGACTCCGGTGCCGCCCACGGCAGGCTCATCCCCACAGCCGTGGAGTCCTCGATCCCCTCGGAGTACACCTGCGCGCGGGCCAGCGTCGCCTCCGGGAACGCCTCGTCGATGGTGGAGATGCCGAAGTCGGTGAGCACCGCCACGCCATACTCGGTGAGCAGGACGTTCGAGGGCTTCACGTCCCGGTGCACGATCCCGGCCCGGTGCGCCGACTCCAGCGCACTGGCCAGACGCACCCCCAGCCGTAACGTCCGCGGCACCGACAGCGGCGAGCTGCGGAAGCTCTCGCCCAGGCTGCCGCCCGGACAGTACTCCATCACCAGGTACGGCTCACCCTCGTCGTCCACGTCCGCGGTGAAGATCGAGGCGATCGCCGTGTGACTGGACACGCGGGCCATCAGGTTCGCCTCCGCCGCGAACTGGGTGCGGCCCACCTCCTCACCCGGCTCGGTGCGGAGCACCTTGATCGCCACGTCCCGGCCGGGCATCTGCTGGCGGTAGAGGTAGACGTCGGAGAACCCGCCCCGCCCGATCAGCTGCCGGAAGGAGAAGCCCTCGATCTCCGGGGGCACGTGCTCCGGCATCCGCCCTCCTCTCCGCTCCGGGGTCATGGTCTACCATCAGGACCGACATGGTCAGGCTGCCACCGATCCTACGGGGAAGGACGACGATGCCACGCCGCCGCCCCCGGACAGCGGGCCCGCTGGGTGCTGCGCTGCTCGTCATGGTGCTGGTCGGCTGCTCCAGCCAGGCCTACCGGGTGCCGGACCCGCCGCCGGAGCCCGCGCCCTCGGTGACCGGGCCGACGGCACAGCTGACCGAGATGCTCAGCGAGATCGCCACCGCGTTCGGCACACAGGAGCCGCACGGCAACGACCTGATCGACCCCGGCTCCACAGTGCAGGTGGCGGTGGCCGACCTCCGCTCCCAGCTGCAGCTCAGCGACCAGGTGGCAGCCGTCGCGGCGGCCTGGGCGCAGGACTGGGCGGAGCGCGAACCGGTCGCCTCGGTGGAGCTGGAGGTCACCGACGTGGAGGTCATCGCCAGCTGGCACGGTGACCCGTTGGCGCGGGCGACCATCGACGTCGCGGTGACCCAGGATCCCGGGCCGACCACCCAGGAGCAGTATGAGTACGTGCTCTCCTGGGCCGACGGCACGCTGCAGTATCTCGCCCCGCTGGTCAAGGCCGACAGTGCGGTGGTGATCGACTCCGGCGTCGGTCTCGGGTCCACCACCGGCGCCGTGCGGCGGTTCCTCGACCTGGTGCGCCAGTCCCAGTGGTCGGCGCTGGCACGGTTCTCCGACGGGCAGAACACCGACCGCACCGAGCTGGAGGTGTTCCGGTCGGTGATCGAGGCCCTGGACTTGACCCTGGTGGAGGTGCCCTGGCCCGCTGACGACGGCACTCGCACGGTCTATGCCATCACCGCGATCAACCAGGTGGTGGCGCAGTTCAGCGTGGACACCACCGAACGCGTGGTGGTGTTCCAGGGCACGGTGTGACCTGTGCCGGTGTGCCCGGTCAGCGGGTGGGCTGACCGAGCGGGGAGGTGCGCAGGTCCAGCACCAGGGTGGTGGCCTCCTCCTGCTTGGCGTAGCTGGTGAAACCCAGCCCGGTGTAGAAGTCCTTGGCGGTGTTGCCGTCGGCCACGCTCAGGCTGATCCGCTCGATCCCCTGCTCGCGGGCCTTCGCGGCCAGCGAGCGCAGCAGACCGGTGCCGATACCGCGGCCGCGCTGGTGCGGGGCGACCGCCATCGCCAGCTCGGGCACGTCCTCGGCGACGAACCCGAAGCCGGGGTTGCGGGCGGGGAACCGGCGCAGCCAGGCTGCGCCGATCGGGATCTGCAGCCCGCTGGGTCCGGCCAGGTCGACCGCGATGATCCCGAGGTCGCCCTCGCGCTGCCAACCAGCGACATACAGCGAGGTGGCCTTGTCCTTGAGCACCTGCTTGCGGGTGTAGCGCTCCTCGCCGGACCAGTTCACACACTGCAGGAGCATGTCGACGAGGAACTCGGCGTCCTCTGGGCCGGCAGGCCGGACGCCGACGGGTCCCTGGCGGACCTGCTCAGCCAATTCATGCCCTTCCCGGTGCGGATGCACCATGCGACTACGCGGGGCGGATCAAGCCGGTCTCATAGGCGTACACGACTGCCTGGACGCGATCTCGCAACCCCAGTTTTGCCAGCACCTTACCCACATGAGTCTTTACTGTCGCCTCGGACACGTACAAACGGGCGGCAATTTCCGAGTTCGACAGGCCCTCGGCGATCGCCAACAGCACTTCCTGCTCCCGCGCAGTGAGGTCGTCGGCAGGCTCCGGGGGTGGGGTCCCAGTGCCTGGTTCGGCGCTCTGGGCGGGGAGCCGGTCGGCAAACATCTCCAGCATCCGCCGCGTGATCCTGGGCGAAACCACCGCATCGCCGCGGTGCACAGTGCGGATCGCGGTGACCAGCTCACTCGGCTCGGAGTCCTTCAGCTGGAAACCGGAGGCTCCGGCGTGCAGGCCGGCGAAGGCGTACTCGTCCAGGTCGAAGGTGGTGAGGATTATCACTTTGCAGTCGCACAGGTCGGTGGTGATCTGCGCCGTCGCGTCGATGCCGTTGGTGCCGGGCATGCGCACGTCCATGAGCACCACGTCCGGGCGCAGCTCGCGGGCCATCTGCACAGCGGTGGCACCGTCAGCTGCCTCGCCGACCACCTGCAGATCCTCCTCGGCCTCAAGAACCATCCGGAAGCCCAGGCGCAGCAACGACTGGTCGTCGACCAGCAGGACCGAGATCATCCGGCGCCCCCCGGTTCGTCGGGGACGTGCAGCGTCGCGGTCATCGTCCATCCGCCCCCGTCCGGTCCGGCTTCCACGGTGCCATCGTAGACGGCGGCACGTTGGCGCATGCCGACCAGCCCCTGGCCGCGGCCGGCCCGAGCATCCGCGGGCCGGGACGGCCGGTCGTTGCGCACGGTGATCGTGACCGTGCCGGGATCGCCGGTACCGGGACCGACCCGATGGGTCACGGCCACCTCGATCCCGCTGGCGCCCGGAGCGTGTCGGAGCACGTTGGTCAGCCCCTCCTGCACCACCCGGTAGGCGGTCAGCTGCAGCCCGGTGTCCTCCGGCAGCGGCGGCCCGGTGTGGCTGTAGGCCACTTCCAGCCCGGCGGCGCGGAACCGGTCGATCAGGTCCTCCAGGGCGGGAGCGCCCGGCTGCGGGCTGAGCGCGGCCTCGGCCTGCGTCGGCTCGGCCTGGAGCACGCCGAGGATGCGGCGCATGTCCGTGAGCGCCGACCGACCGGTGCGGGACAGCTCGTTGAGCGCCGTGGCCGACCGGTCCGGGGTCTTCGCCAGGCTGGCCTGCGCACCGTCGGCCAGGGCGATCATCACCGAGAGGCTGTGTGCGACGACGTCGTGCATCTCCCGCGCGATCCGGGCGCGCTCGGCGGCGGCGGCGAGCAGCTCCCGCTGGTCCCGCTCCAGACGGAACTGGTTCGCCTGGTCCATCAGGCGCTGGATCTGCTCCCGGCGGTTGCGCACATTCAGCCCGATGGCCACCGCGATCAGCCAGACGACCAGCAGGGAGGCGATGTTGCTGACCAGGAACTGGGTGCGCCCGATCGGCGCCACGCCCACGACGCCGAGCACGGCCGGGTCGGCCCACGCGACCAGTCCGATCGTGTAGACGGCGGTGGCGCCGATCAGACCGAGCCAGCCGGGCCGGGTGCCGCGCACCGTCACCACCGCGTACAGCGTGAACGCGATCGCCAGGTCGACGTCCCCGACCGAGCCGAGGACTGCCATCCCGAGCACCCCGAGCAGCAGGAGTGCCCCGAGCAGGACGACCGGGTACTTCCGGCGCCACATCAGCCCGGCCGCTGCGAGCAGGGTGATGATCAGCTGCGACCAGCCGTAGCCGGCCACAGTGGAGCTGAACACCGCCGGCAGCAGGAAGCAGGCCACCACCACCAGGTCCATCACCCACGGGTGGGTGCGCACGAACCGTCGGATGGGTCCTCGGCGGGCGAAGTCCTGCTCGACCGCCTCCGGCGGGGGAGGTGCGTTGTCCGGGTGAGCGCCGCCGTCGGCCTCGGCCTGAGCGGTAGGGGCAGGGGCGGTGCCCGGGTGAGGTCCGCCGTCGCCCTGGGTGGGCACACCAGACGCCGGCGAGCGGTTGCTCGCCGGCGTCTGCCCTCCGTGTGTGCTCAGGCGTCCCTCCGGCGCAGGAGCACGGCAGCGGCCGTCATGGTGACGACCAGGTAGATCCAGAAGACCCCGTAGCCCTGCCACGGAGTGAGCACGGCCCCGGGGGTCTCGCCCTGGACGATGCGCTCACCGGCGGTGGACGGGAAGTACGGGGCGATGGTCTCGATGAAGTCCAGCGGGATGGTGGTCAGGATGGGCAGGACGATGATCAGCCCGAGCACGATCGCGATCCCGCCGGCGGAGTGGCGGACCAGCGCACCGACCGCCAGTGCGAGGAGCGCGATGGCCATCAGGTACAACGGCACACCGAGCAGCATCTGCAGGGTCGCGCTGTCGCCGAGGTCCAGCGACATGTCGTTCGCGGAGAGGATCGGCGCGGTCACCAGCACGGAGAGTGCGACACCGACCACACCGACCACGAACGATGCCAGTGCCATCAGCAGACCCTTGGCGGCAAGCACAGGCAGCCGGGTGGGCACGGCGGTCAGCGTGGAGCGGATCTGACCGGTGGAGTACTCCCCGCTGATCACCAGAACGCCCCAGACCGCCATCACGATCTGTGCCAGGCCGTAGCTGGTGACCACGGCGGCAGCGCCCATCATGGACCCGTCTGTGGCGGGCGGACCCTGTCCCTCTGGAGCCTCAGCGGCGAAGGACATGCCCCACGCCATCAGTGCCGAGAATCCGACCATCACCACCAGGGTGACGGCGATCGTCCACACCGTGGAGCGCAGGCTGGTGAACTTGATCCACTCCGAGCGGAGCACGCGGGGGAAGGTGACGTGGGCGCCCGCCAGCGGGTCGGCGCGGTGGGTGGGTGCGACGGCAGTCACTGCAGGGCTCCTTCGGTGGGGGCGACGTCGGCGGAGGTGTACTCCACATCGTCGGCGGTCAGGGTCATGAACGCGTCCTCCAGCGAGGCGCGCTGCGGGGTGAGCTCGTGCAGCACGATCCCGGCGGAGGCTGCGGCCTCGCCGACCTCCGGGGCAGTCAGGCCGGCCACGTCCAGCAGCGAGCCCTCCACCGAGGTGACGGTGACGCCGTCGCGCTGCAGGCGGGCAGCCAGCTCGCTGGCCTGCGGCGAGCGCACGCGTACGCTGCCGTGGCTGGAGGAGTCGATGATCTCCTGCACCGGGCCCTGGGTGATGATCTTGCCGCGGCCGATCACGATCAGCTCGTCGGCGGTGATCGCCATCTCGCTCATCAGGTGGGAGGAGAGGAAGATCGTCCGCCCCTCGTCGGCCAGGTAGCGCACCAGGGTGCGTACCCACTTCACCCCTTCTGGGTCCAGGCCGTTGACCGGCTCGTCCAGGATCAGTGTGCGGGGGTCGCCGAGCATCGCCGCGGCGATCCCCAAGCGCTGTCCCATGCCCAGGGAGAATCCGCCGACCCGTTTGCCGGCGACGGCGCGCAGGCCGGTCATCTCGATCACCTCGTCCACCCGTGTGCGGCTGATGCCGTGGGTGGCGGCCAGTCCGCGCAGGTGGTTGGTGGCGCTGCGGCCGGTGTGCACCGCCTTGGCCTCCAGCAGGGCGCCGACCTCGCGCAGCGGAGCGGCGTGCTCGGCGAACGGTTTGCCGTTCACGGTGATGGTGCCGCCGGTGGGGTGGTCCAGCCCGACCGCCATCCGCATGGTGGTGGACTTGCCCGCACCGTTCGGGCCGAGGAAGCCGGTGACCCGGCCGGGCTCGACGGTGAAGGAGACGTTGTCCACGGCGAGCTTGTCGCCGTATCTCTTCGTCAGGCCGTGTGCCTCGATCATGGATGTTCTCGCTCTCTTCTCGTCGATCGTGTCCCACGCTATTGCGGCTCGCCTCGGTGCGGCACCCGCTGTGGGTGGATTCTGTGCGGGCGCTGGCGTCGTCCTGGCGGTGGAGTCCTCATCCTGAAGGCGGAGGGCCCGGCCGTGGAGGCCGCTCGCGGGGGAGCGGGAACACCGGGGGCTGGTCGGTCGTTGCACAGGTAGACGCACCCGGTGTGCCGTCGGCCCGGTCGAGCCGGGGAGAGATCCCCGTCGTGCCAGGTCGGTGAACGCGGGGGCAGCACCTAGGATGGGGCCCAGGAACGCCCCCGTCAGTCCGCGACCGCGGTCTGGCTGCCGCGACCAGGAGGCACGATGAGCAATCCGTACTTCAGCAACAGCAAGATCTTCGGCGACCAACGCCGTGCCGTGAACCCCTACCCGGGCCGTGCGCAGGCGCCGAACCAGGCGCAGGGTCCGTGGGGCCAGCAGCCGGCTGCCGGACAGGCCACTGCACCAGCCCCGGGCTACGACCAGCAGTTCGCGGGCGTGGAGCAGTCGTTCTACGGACCGTCCGCCGGATCGATGCAGACCGGGCGGATGACCTATGACGACGTGATCATGAAGAGCGTCGGTGTGCTGGCCGTGGTGGTCGGCGTGGCGGTCGCCTCCTGGTTCATCGTGCCGGACGGGCTGAAGATGCCGGCGATGTTCGTCGGCCTGATCGGCGGGATCGTGCTCGGCCTGGTGAACGCGTTCAAGCGGGAGCCCAGCCCCGGCCTGATCCTCACCTACGCCGCCCTCGAGGGTGTGTTCCTCGGCATGATCTCCGGCGTCTTCGAGATGCTCTGGCCCGGGATCGTGGTGCAAGCGGTGCTGGCCACGTTCATCACCTTCGGTGTGACGCTGGCGCTGTTCAAGTCCGGCAAGGTGCGGGTCACCCCGAAGTTCACCCGGTTCCTGATGATCGGCATGATCAGCTACGGCATCTTCTGCCTGATCAACCTGGGCATCATGTGGTTCACCGACTTCGGTGGCGCGTTCGGGGTGCGCAGCATGGAGCTGAACGTGCTCGGGATGAGCATCCCGCTCGGCGTGGTGATCGGCCTGGTGGCCGTGGTGCTGGCCGCGATGAGCCTGATCATGGACTTCGACGCGATCCAGCGCGGCGTGCAGGCCGGCGCCCCGCGCAAGTACGCCTGGGCCGCGGCGTTCGGTCTGACCGTGACGCTGATCTGGCTGTACATCGAGTTCCTGCGCATCCTGGCCATCCTGCGCGGCGACTGAGTCCCGACTCAGCGAAGCCTCCCAGCAGGGGCGTCCGGCACCAGCCGGGCGCCCCTGCTGCTGTCTGCAGCCCCGAGCGCCAGACCCGAAATTGCTCCTCGAAGTGGTCACGGTGGGGAGCCGGATCGACGAGCAATTTCGGGACGGGTTGGTGGCCGGAGCGGGCGGGCCCATAGGGTGGTGCCGGTCTGCCCCCGACCAGGAACGGAATCCGCCATGACCGATCTGCCTACCGCCTCCGGCTCCTTCGGCGACAAGCCGACCCTCACCTTCCCGGACAGCCAGGCGCCGGCTGAGCTCGCCGTGCAGGTGCTCAGCCCCGGTGACGGCCCGCTCGTCGAGGCCGGTCAGACCATCGAGGTGAACTACTACGGCCAGGTCTGGGGCGGGTCGATGTTCGACAACTCCTACGACCGTGGCTCCTCCATCGAGTTCCCGATCGGTGTGGGCACCGTGATCGCCGGCTGGGACAACAGCCTGGTCGGCCAGCCGATCGGTTCCCGCGTGCTGGTGGCCGTCCCGCCGCACGAGGGCTACGGTCCCCGCGGCGTGCCGCAGGCCGGCATCGGCGGGGAGGACACCCTGGTGTTCGTCGTCGACATCCTCGGCGCCCGCTGACCCACCTCGTCTGCGCGCGACGGAGGCGGACCCACCATGCTTGCGGGCGATGGAGGCACTTTCCGCGCACGGAGGTGCGATTATCGTACCTCAGTGTCACAGGAGTGCCTCCGCGCGCGCAGGTGAGGCTACCCGTCGGACAGCCGCTGCTCCCACGCGGCATGGTCGGCCCAGGTGTCCACATCGCCCACGTGCGCGGCGCCGTCGGTCACCTCCACCATCCGCAGCCCGTCGGCCACCCGCGCCACCGGCACACCGTGCCCGCTGCCCACTCCGGTGAGCACGGAGTGCAGCGCTGCGGTCCGGTAGGCGCCGAGCAGCCACTGCGGGTGCCCGGTGCTGTCCCGCTGGCAGAGCAGGTCGGCCGCCGGGTCGGCGGCCAGTGCGGCCAGCAGCGCCGGGACGGCCCGGGCGGCGTCCGGCTGGTCCACCGCCAGCACCAGCACCCACGGGCTGACCACCTGCGCCATCGAGGCCACGATCCCGGCCACCGGCCCACCACCGGGCGGGTCCTCCTGGACCCGCAGCACGCCGTCGGGCACCGGTCCGGGGCCGGCGACCACCACCCGCTGGGCACCGGTGCAGCCGGCTAGCACCCGTTCCAGCATCGGACGCCCGGCCACCGGTAGGGCAGCCTTGTCCCGGCCACCCAGGCGACGGCCCTGTCCGCCGGCCAGGATCACTGCGTCGAACTGCGTCCTGGTGGAGGCACCGGCCGGCGGTTCCTGCCCCCGGGCCGGCGGTTCCTGCCCGGCAGCCCCCACTGGAGTCACTGCACCTTTTCCCAGCCGCGCTTCGGGGCGCGGCTGCCGGTGCCGGCACCCGCTCGGACGTCCCGGCTGCGGTAGACGATGTACGGGCGGGTGAGGTACCCGATCGGTGCACTGAACACGTGCACCAGGCGGGTGAACGGCCAGATCGCGAACAGCAGGAATGCGGTCAGTGCATGCAGCTGGAAACCGAGCGGTGCGTTCTCGATCAGGGACACGTCCGGCTGGAAGTAGAAGATGGACCGCCAGTAGGGGGAGACACCCTCGCGGTAGTTGTACTCGCCGCCGATCTCGAAGACGCCACCAGCGATCGTGTTCCAGATGCCCAGCACCATCACCACGGCGAGCATCAGGTACATCACCTTGTCGTTGACCGTGGTGGCGCGGAAGACCGGACCGACCGTCCGCCGTCGATAGATCAGCAGCGCCAGACCCAGCAGCGCTGCGACCCCCGCCGGGATACCGCCGGCCATCGCGATGATGTGGTAGGCCGCCGGGCTGATGCCCAGCCAGTCGGTGAACGACTGCGGGATCACCAGGCCGAGCACATGCCCCACGAACACGCCGAGCATGCCGAAGTGGAACAGCGGGCTGGCGATCCGGAGCAGCTTGCGCTCATACAGCTGGGAGGAGCGGGTGGTCCAGCCGAACTTGTCGTACTGGTACCGCCAGACGTGCCCGCCGATGAACACGGCCAGACAGACGTAGGGGAACACGATCCACAACAGTGTGCTCATCGCCAGGCTCCGATCGGGCAAGGTCGGCAGGGGGATGTCGGTCGGCGCAGGCTCGCCGGACGGCCAGGGTTCCTCGGACGGCCAGGGTTCTTCGGATGGCTCGGGGTCATCGCGGTGCTCCGACGCGGATCGTGGCACCGAGGTCGGCCACCTGCCCGTTGGCGTGCACCCCGGCAGGTGGGGCCATACCCGGCGGCAGCGCCAACGGGTGACGCTGGGCGGGCTCGTCCAGCGCCGGGTCGAAGGCCGCGTACGGCGCCGAGTCCAGACCCACCTGCTCGGTCGGCGGGCCCTCGGCGATCAGCCGCCGCAGGGCCTGCTCGTCGTCGCCGGCGAGCTCGGGCAGCGTGGCCCGCAACGCCTGGACGGCATACCGCCACAGCGACTCCCGCTGCTCCAGGGCCTGGTAGAGCAGCTCGATGCCGACCCGGTGGTCGTTCAGCAGCCGCCAGGCGCCGTCCGGGTCGTGCGCGGCGCCGAACTCCAGCAGCACGCACAGGTGGTCCGGCAGCTCGGCCTGCTCGTCGGCCAGGTCTACCCCGCCGCGCCGGTAGGCCTGCTTGAACTGCACCAGGGACACTCCGCGCTTGCGGGTGTCGCCGTCGGTGAAGTAGGTCAGGTGCAGGCTGCACTTACGAGTGACGTCGAAGGTGTCCACGTACTGCGTCTGCAGCTCGCGCAGGTCCCGAGCCTGCATCTCGGTCACGAGCGCCCCGAGCGGTTCCCCGGCCGGGGCGGGCAGCTCCGCAGCCACTTCGCCGAGCAGGTCGAGCCGGTTCATCAGTTCCGGTTCGGGGTACTCCAGCAGCAGTGACACGCTCTGCCAGATGGCGGCCTGCTGCTGCGGGTCCATCGCCGGTCGGGTGCGCCGGTGCCGGCGCCAGATGCGCATCATGGCTGCTCCGGACCGCCGGAGCTGGCCGAGTCGGCAGTATCGCCGTTGCGCTCGGGGAACAGCCCCGGCGGCATGCCCTTGCCGTCCCAGTTGAGCAGGTTCACCCGGCCCGCCTTCGAGCCGCCACCGACCAGCTGGTCGGAGGTCTGCCGGTTCTGCAGCATCTGGAAGTTCTCCACCGCCACAGTCGAGTACCCACCGGACCCCTCGCCGAACGGACCCGAGCCGCGGGTCAGCTCCTCGTCGAAGCCGCTGACCGGGCAGTCGGTGGCGAGCTCCTCCAGCGCGTGCGCTTCCTCCCCGTGCGCGGTGGGGATGACGTACCGCTCGTCGTACTTGGCCAGCGCGAGCAGCCGGTACATCGCGTACATCTCCTCCTCGGTCATGCCGACCGAGGCGGGGATCTCCGGCTGCGGGTCGTTACCGAGGTTCAGGTCGCGCATGTAGGAGCGCATCGCCGCCATCGTGCGCAGCACCCGTTCGATCGGGGCGGTGTCCCCGGCGGTGAACAGGTTCGCCAGGTACTCCATCGGGATGCGCATCTTCTCGATCGCTGCGAACAGGGTGTCGGCGTCCTCGGCGTCGGCACCGGTCTCGGAGACCACGTCCACCACCGGAGACAGTGGCGGGATGTACCAGACCATCGGCATGGTGCGGTACTCCGGGTGGAGCGGCAGGGCGACCTTGTAGGTGTTGATCAGCGTGTAGATCGGGGACCGCTGGGCCGCCTCGATCCAGTCCGACGGGATTCCGGCAGCCTCGGCCTCGCGCTGCACCTGGGGGTCGTGCGGGTCCAGGAACACCTCCCGCTGGGCGTCGTAGAGGTCATGCTCGTCCTCCACCGACGCCGCCTCGAGCACCTTGTCGGCGTCGTAGAGGATCAGGCCGATGTAGCGCAGCCGCCCCACGCAGGTCTCCGCGCACACAGTGGGGATGCCCACCTCGATGCGCGGGTAGCAGAACGTGCACTTCTCCGCCTTGCCGGTCTTGTGGTTGAAGTAGACCTTCTTGTACGGGCAGCCGGTCACGCACATCCGCCAGCCGCGACACTTGTCCTGGTCCACCAGCACGATGCCGTCCTCGGAGCGCTTGTAGATCGCGCCGGAGGGGCAGGCGGCCGCACAGCTCGGGTTCAGGCAGTGCTCGCAGATCCGCGGCAGGTAGAACATGAAGGTCTGCTCGAACTCGAGCTTGACCTTGTCCTCCAGCCCCTTGAGCATCACGTCCTTGGCGGCGTGCTCGTGGCTGCCACCCAGGTCATCGTCCCAGTTCGCCGACCAGGTGATCTGATGCTTCTTCCCGGAGATCAGCGAGTACGGCTGGGCGACCGGCACCTGGTCCTGAGCAGGGGCGTTCAGCAACGTCTCGTAGTCATAGGTCCAGGGCTCGTAGTAGTCCTGCATCGAGGGCATCTTCGGGTTGGAGAAGATCGTCAGCAGCTTCTTCAACCGACCGCCGGCACGCAGCTGGAGGCGACCGTTCTTGCCGCGCACCCACCCGCCCTGCCACTTCTCCTGGTCCTCATACCCTCGCGGGTAGCCCAGACCGGGCCGGGTCTCGACGTTGTTGAACCAGACGTACTCCATACCCGACCGGTTCGTCCACGCCTGCTTGCAGGTCACCGAGCAGGTGTGGCAGCCGATGCACTTGTCCAGGTTCATCACCATGGCCATCTGTGCCATGACCTTCATGCTGACTCCCTCCCGAGCTGCGCGGCCACGTCAGTACTCCACCGGTGCGGTGCGCTTGCGGATCATCGTGACCTCGTCCCGGTTGTTGCCGGTCGGGCCGATGTAGTTGAACTGGTAGGCGAGCTGGGCGTAGCCGCCGATGATGTGGCTGGGCTTGACCATGATCCGGGTCATCGAGTTGTGGATGCCGCCGCGCTTGCGGTCCCGCTCGGTCAGCGGTACGTCGATCAGCCGGTCCTGGGCATGGTGCATGTACACCGTGCCCTCCGGCATCCGGTGGCTGACCACAGCGCGGGCGGCGACCACCCCGTTGCGGTTGGTCAGCTCGATCCAGTCGTTGTCGGCGATGCCTACCTTGGCCGCGTCCCGGTCGGACATCCACACGGTCTGCCCACCACGGGAGAGGCTGAGCATGAACAGGTTGTCCTGGTACTCGGAGTGGATCGACCACTTGTTGTGCGGGGTGAGGTAACGCACCGAGACGCCGAGCTCGTTCTGCTCACCGATCTTCGCCTCCCCGAACAGCTCGGTCATGTTCAGCGGCGGACGGTACACCGGGAGGGCCTCACCCATCGCCTGCATCCAGTCGTGGTCCAGGTAGAAGTGCTGCCGCCCGGTCAGGGTGTGGAACGGTTTGAGGTGCTCGATGTTGATGGTGAACGGGGAGTACCGCCTGCCGCCGCTCTCCGAACCGGACCACTCCGGGGAGGTGATCACCGGCACCGGTGCGGCCTGGATGTCGGCGAAGCTGATCCGCTTGCCCTCGTGCTCGCCGGCCAGGTGGTGCAGGTCGTTGCGGCCGACCCGCTTCTCCAGGTTCTTGAAACCCTCGGTGGCCAGGCGGCCGTTCGTGGTGCCGGACAGCGTCATGATCAGCTCGGCCATCTGCACGTCGGTGTCCAGTGCGGGACGCCCGTCCGCCGGGCCGCCGTTCCGGCGCCCGTTGCGCAGCGCCAGCCGCTCGATCTCGGGTTTCACGTCGCAGGTGACGCCCTTGGTGCTGGTGCCCAGGGTGTCCAGCAGCGGACCGATCGAGGTCATCTTGTCGTAGACGGCGGTGAAGTCCCGCTCCACCGGGACCAGCACCGGCATCGTCTTGCCCGGTACCGGCTCGCACTCCCCGGCCCGCCAGTCCTTGACCTCCCCACGGGGGTTGGCCATCGCCTCGGGCGTGTCGTGCCAGAGCGGCTTGGCGACCAGGTCGGTGCGGGTGCCCAGGTGGGTGCGCGCCAGGGAGGAGAACTCCTTGGCGATCGCCTTCCACGCGTCCCAGTCCGTCTTCGACTGCCACGGCGGGGCGATCGCCGGGTTGAAGGAGTGGATGAACGGGTGCATGTCCGTGGTGTTGATGTCGTACTTCTCGTACCAGGTCGCCGCCGGCAGCACCACGTCGGACAGGATCGTCGAGCTGGTCATCCGGAAGTCGATGGTCATCAGCAGGTCGAGCTTGCCCTGCGGTGCCTCCTCCGGCCAGTCGATGCTGGTCGGGCGCTGCCCCTCCGGTGCCTCGGTGGCGGCCACCGCGTGGTCGGTGCCGAGCAGATGCTTGAGGAAGTACTCGCTGCCCTTGGCGCTGGAACCGAACAGGTTCGAGCGCCACAGGGTGAGCACCCGAGGGAAGTTCTCCTCCGCCTCGGGGTTCTCGACGGCGAAGCGCATCCGTCCGCTCTTCAGCTCCTCGACGGCGTAGCTCACCGGGTCAGTGCCGGCCGCAGCCGCCTCGTCCGCGATCGCCAGCGAGCTCCGGTCGAACGTGGGGTAGGAGGGCGTCCAGCCCAGCCGCACAGACAGGGACAGCAGGTCCATCACGGACTGGCCGGCGAACGCGCCGGTGCCGGCACCCACGGTGTCGGCGCTGTAGGTGTCGTACCGGTACTGGCTGGTGTTCACGTACCAGTAGGCGGTCTGGTTCATGTGCCGGGGTGGGCGGCCCCAGTCCAGGGCGAAGGCTCCGTGCTGGAAACCGGTCAGCGGGCGCACCTTCTCCTGGCCGACGTAGTGTGCCCAGCCGCCACCGTTGCGGCCCTGGCAGCCGGTGATCGTGGTGAGCATCAGCATCGCCCGGTAGATCAGGTCCGAGTGGTACCAGTGGTTCGTGCCGGCACCCATGAGGATCATCGACCGGCCCTTGGAGTCCTCGGAGTTCTGCGCGAACTCCCGCCCGAGCCGGACGATCTTGGCCATCGGCACCGAGGTGATCTCCGAGGCCCACGCCGGGGTGCAGGCGGTGGTCGGGTCGTCATACCCGGTCGGCCAGGTGCCACCCAGGCCCGGCCGGGACACCCCGTACTGGGCGAGCATCAGGTCGAACACGGTGGTCACCACGTGCTCCCCGACCTGGCGCACCGGCACCCCGCGCGGTTCGTGGGCCACCTTCCCGTCCGGTGCGTCGAACCGGGGCAGCAGCACCTCTTGGCTCGGCCCGCCCTCGGTGTACAGGCTGAGCACCGGGTCGATGTCCTCGAGGTCGAGGTTCCACCGGCCCTCGCCCTCTTCGCCGAACCGGTGGCCCAGGGTGCCGTTCGGCACTACCGGGGTATCGGTGTTCCGGTCGAGAACGGTCGGTTTGAATTCCGAATTCTGTGACGATGATTCAGGATTGTCGAAGTCGTCGGCAACGAGGAATTTCCCGGTCCGCCACGTTCCATCTTCGGACCGGTCCAGTCGGACCAGGAATGGAAGGTCGGTGAAGGTCTTCACGTAGTCGTCGAAGAATGGCGTGCTGCGGTCCACGAAGAACTCTTTCAGCACCACGTGCCCCATCGCCAGCGCCAGCGCTGCATCGGTGCCGGGGGCCGGCGAGATCCACTCGTCGGCGAACTTGACGTTCTCGGCGTAGTCCGGGGCGACGGCGACGACCTTCTGGCCGCGGTAGCGGGCCTCGGTCATCCAGTGCGCGTCCGGGGTGCGGGTCAGCGGGACGTTCGACCCCCACATCATCAGCAGTGCCGCGTCCCACCAGTCCCCGGACTCGGGTACGTCGGTCTGGTCGCCGAACACCTGCGGTGAAGCCACTGGCAGGTCGGCGTACCAGTCGTAGAAGCTGAGCATCGGGGCGCCGATGAGCTCGTTGAAGCGGGCACCGGAGGCGTAGCTGACCATGGACATCGCCGGGATCGGGGAGAAGCCGGCGATCCGGTCCGGGCCCCAGCGCTTGATGGTGTACACGTGCGCGGCGGCGATCATCTCCACTGCCTCCGCCCAGGTGGAGCGCACCAGCCCGCCCTTGCCGCGACCAGACTTGTACCGCCTGGTCTTCTCCGGATCCTGCACGATCTCTGCCCAGGCCAGCACCGGGTCGCCGAGGCGCCCGCGCGCTTCGCGGAACATGGACAGCAGCGTGCCGCGCACGTACGGGTAGCGCACCCGGGTGGGGGAGTAGGTGTACCAGGAGAACGCTGCTCCGCGCGGGCAGCCGCGCGGCTCGTACTCCGGCCGGTCGTCTCCTACCGAGGGGTAGTCGGTCTGCTGTGCTTCCCAGGTGATGATCCCGTCCTTGACGTAGACCTTCCAGGAGCAGGACCCGGTGCAGTTCACCCCGTGCGTGGAGCGGACCACCTTGTCGTGACTCCACCGGTCCCGGTAGAAGGAGTCGCCGGAG
>Ga0209487_1000866_pt1 | contig 26623 bp, 26 predicted proteins | sample Poulit2012_FD_187524 | JGI IMG/M metagenome (GOLD analysis project Ga0209487, IMG submission 187524) | Agricultural soil microbial communities from Georgia to study Nitrogen management - Poultry litter 2012 (SPAdes) (version 2) | ecosystem: Environmental > Terrestrial > Soil > Agricultural land...
ACGTCGATCAGTCTTCGTCGTCCTGCTTCTCGACCACGAGGGTCTCGGTGGTCAGCACCAGGCCGGCGATCGAGGCCGCGTTGCGCAGCGCGCTGCGGGCGACCTTGACCGGGTCGATGATGCCGGCCTCCACGAGGTCGACGTACTCGCCGGTCGCGGCGTTCAGGCCGTGTCCGACCTGCGCCTCCTTGACCCGCTCGACGACGACGTAGCCCTCGTCGCCGGCGTTCTCGGCGATCCAGCGCAGCGGCTCGACCGCGGCACGGACGACGGCGCGTGCGCCGACCGCCTCGTCACCGGTCAGGCCCAGGGAGTCCTCGAGACCGATCGCGGCCTGGACGAGGGCGCTGCCTCCGCCGGCCACGATGCCTTCCTCGATGGCGGCACGAGTCGCGGAGACCGCGTCCTCGATCCGCATCTTCTTCTCCTTGAGCTCGACCTCGGTGTGCGCACCGACCTTGATCACGGACACACCGCCGGCCAGCTTCGCGAGGCGCTCCTGGAGCTTCTCGCGATCCCAGTCGGAATCGGTGTTGGCGATCTCGGCACGGATCTGCGCCACCCGGTCGTTGACGGCCTGGTCGTCACCGGCGCCACCCACGATGGTGGTGGAGTCCTTGGTGATGACGACGCGGCCGGCCTGACCGAGCACCTCGGTGCCAACGGTCTTCAGATCCAGACCGAGGTCGGCGGTGACGACCTGGGCACCGGTGAGCACCGCGATGTCCTGCAGCATCGCCTTGCGGCGATCACCGAAGGCGGGAGCCTTGACGGCAGCGCCCTTGAAGGTGCCGCGGATCTTGTTGACGACCAGCGTGGACAGGGCCTCGCCGTCGATGTCCTCCGCGATGATGAACAGCGGCTTGCCGCCCTCCACGACCTTCTCCAGCAGCGGCAGGATGTCGGCCACGGCCGAGATCTTGCCCTGGTGCAGCAGCACGTGGGCGTCCTCGAGGACGACCTCCTGGCGGTCCGCGTCGGTCACGAAGTGCGGGGAGATGAAGCCCTTGTCGAACTGCATCCCCTCGGTGAAGTCCAGCTCCATCGCAGTGGTCGAGGACTCCTCGACCGTGATGACGCCGTCCTTGCCGACCTTCTCGAAGGCCTCGGCGAGCAGCTCGCCGATCTCGCGATCCTGGCTGGAGACGGACGCGACGGACGCGATCTGCTCCTTGCCCTCGATCTCGATGGCGATCTCGCCGAGCTTGGCCGAGAGGGCCTCGACAGCCGCCTCGATGCCGCGCTTCAGGGCGGCCGGAGCCGCACCGGAGGCGACGTTGCGCAGCCCCTCGTGGACCAGCGCCTGGGCCAGCACCGTGGCGGTAGTGGTCCCGTCACCGGCGACATCGTTGGTCTTGGTCGCGACCTCCTTGGTGAGCTGAGCACCGAGGTTCTCGTACGGATCCTCGATCTCGACCTCACGGGCGATGGTCACGCCGTCGTTGGTGATGGTGGGGGCACCCCACTTCTTGTCCAGGACGACGTTGCGGCCCTTGGGGCCGAGGGTGACCTTGACCGTGTTCGCGAGCTTGTCGACACCGCGCTCGAGCGCGCGACGTGCGTTCTCGTCGTAGATGATCTCTTTAGCCATAGGGGTCAGGCCTCGATGATCGCGAGGATGTCACGGGAGCCGAGCACCAGGTACTCGTCATCGCCGTACTTCAGCTCGGTGCCGCCGTACTTGGAGAACACCACCTTGTCGCCGACCTTGACGTCGACGGGGATGCGCTCGCCCTTGTCGTCGAAGCGACCGGCGCCGACGGCGACGACCTCGCCCTCCTGGGGCTTCTCCTTGGCGGTGTCGGGGATGACCAGACCGGAAGCGGTGGTCTGCTCGGCCTCGAGCGGCTTGACGACGACTCGATCCTCGAGGGGCTTGATGGAGACCGACATGCGGCTCTCACTCCTTCATGAAGAGATGACTCTGCGTGAGTACTTGGGTTCGGGGATCCCGGTCCTGGTCGTCGTCGCGGTGCCGACCGGGGGTGAGATCCCGTCTGACAGCTTCTGGCACTCTCGGCCGTCGACTGCCAACGACGCCAACTCTAGAACGGCCACTGGCACTCGCGCAACACGAGTGCTAAACGCCGGGCCGGGGCCTCCGGACGCCCGGTGCCGGCACCCCTGGGGCCCGCCGCCCCGGAGCGCCCCGGTGAGACCCTTGCGCCGCAGGCCACACCCTTACTGTGAATCTGACAACTAAAGGGTGGGGATCCCGTGACCTTCGTCGTGCGGGCAGGTAGAACTGCAGCTAGCGACAGTGTCGGCCACCTGCGATCCAGGGGCCGACCGCTCATGCTCCACCGAACCGAAGGGGACACAGGTCATGACTTTCCTCCGCCGTCTCAGCTCCAGGCTGGCCCGCATGTCCGACCATCTGCAGGGTCAGGACGTCGAGCGCCGCCATGCGCCCGCAGGCGATCGCCACGGCGGTGACTACACCGCCATGATGAGAGCCCACCAGAGCCAGGGCATCAGCCCGATCGGCTTCTGCCGCTGAGGCCTCACCCGAGACCCTCCCGAGCCCCTGCAGGAGATCTGCAGGGGCTCTTCTCCTCTCCGGCCGCCTCCGTCCCGTCCGATCAGCGGCCCGCGGACTCGATGATCGCGGCGACCTGCTCGGGTCCGAATTCATAGACGGGCGCCTGGGGATCGGCCAGGGTGTCCCCTGCGTTGGGGTACACCGAGGTCAGCACCCGCGGGGCCCCCTGCCCGAGCTCGACGATGCCGGCGCCCGACAGGGCCAGCGAGCGTTCCTTCCCTCCGGCCGCGACCACGTCGACCACATTGGTGATGCCCGGCACCACGTGCACCGGGATGCCGGCGATGCCGCCGCTCATCACGTGGTGGTAGTGCCCCGAGAGCACCACCTGCACATCGGTTCCGCTGAGGATCTCGGCGAGCGCCTCGAGTCCGTCGAGGTCCAGTGCTCGCAACATCGGGGTGGCGGCCACCAGGGGCGGATGGTGGATGGCCAGCACGGTGCCCGGCCCGGTGCCGTCGGCGGCGATCGGGGCCGGCTCGGCCAGCACCTCGCGCAGCCACGTGAGCTGCTCGGTCTCCAGATGGCCGTAGCCAGCGCCGGGCACGCTCGAGTCCAGGACCACGATGCGTCCCCCAGCCGCCAGCGGCACCACCCGGTCCTGGTGGACGGTGCCACGGTCGCCCGGGGCGATGGCCTCGGCGTAGGTGGCGGAGGCGTCGTGGTTGCCCATCGCCACCGCCAGAGTCGCGCCGTGGGCGGCGGCGAAGGGGTCGAGGATCTCGTGGAGCAGCTGGTAGCTGCCGGCGGTGCCGTCCTCCGAGGCGTCCCCGGTGTGGACGATGGCGTCGATCGGCGGCAGGGCCGCGAAGCGGGCCAACAGGCCCTGCAGGGCGGCGGTGGTGTCGATGCGGTCGTAGTGGCGGGCCGACGGGTCGGCGTACAGGTGGGTGTCGCTCAGATGCAGGATGCGCATGGGCACACGGTATGCGGCGCGGGTGTCACGGGGGTGGACGAGTGCTCGTCAGCCCAGGGCCCCCACCCATTCGCTCTCGCCGTCATCGAAGACCTGGTGCTTCCAGATCGGCAGACGCTGCTTGACGGTGTCGACCAGGTCGTCGCAGGCGGCGAAGGCCTGCTTGCGGTGCGGGGCGGAGACGGCGCAGGCCAGCGCGGACTCGCCGATGTCCAGCGGGCCGCAGCGGTGCGTGACGGCCACGATCGAATCCGGATAGCGGGCGGCGATCTCGCGGGCGACCTCGGCGATCACGTCCCCGGCACCGGGGTGGGCGGTGTACTCCAGCCGTTCCACGCCGCGCCCGCTGTCATGGTCGCGGACCACGCCGTCGAAGGTGACCACCGCGCCGCAGCGGGGATCGGCCACCATCTCGGCGAGGTCGGCGACGTCCACGGCTTCCTGCGTGACCACAGCGCGCCGCACCCGCTGCGCAGCGGTGCCCATCGGCGGATCGCCCGCCACACGCAGCTGCTCGGTCGGGGCGCCGAAGGGGGTGGGGCCCGGGCTCGGGTCACCGGGCTGCGGGGCCGATGGTCCGATGCCGGTCAGGTGCTCGTCGCTCATCGGTGCCCTCCGCCGTCGCGCTGCTCGAGGAGATGGTCGAGGATCGGGTCCAGCACGGTGATCCCGTCCTTCACGCCGCCGCGGGAGCCGGGCAGGTTGACCACGAAGCTGCGGGCCGCCATCCCGGCGACGCCGCGGCTGAGCACGGCCGCCGGGGTCGTGTCGGCCCCGAGCCGCCGCACCGCCTCGAGCACCCCCGGCATCGCCCTCTCGATGAACGGGGCGGTCTGCTCGGGGGTCACGTCGCTGGGGCTGATCCCGGTGCCTCCCGAGGTGATCACCACGTCGGCCTCGGCTTCCAGGGCGCGGGCGATCGCGGCGCCGACCTCGGGGCCGTCGGAGACCAGCTCCTTGTCCGCCTCCAGGCCGCGGCCGCGCAGCCAGTCGATCAGCAGCGGTCCGGTGCGGTCCTCGTAGGCCCCGTCGAAGGCGCGGGTGGAGGCGATCACCACCCGGGCGGTGCCGCGCAGCAGCGGAGGCCGGCCGGGGTCGGTGCGCACCACGCAGTCCGCGTCGCTGCGCCGGGCGGGCATCTCCTTCACGGTGCCTCCTCGACGGCGCTCGGATCACCGGCGCCGGTGGCCGCGGGCGCATCGCTCTCGCGGTGCCAGTCGCCGCTCTTGCCGCCGGACTTGCTCAGCACCTGGACGGTCTCGATGCTGGCCAGGTGATCGACGGCCTTGATCATGTCGTAGACGGTCAGGGCCGCCGCGCTCGCAGCGGTCAGCGCCTCCATCTCCACCCCGGTCACGCCTTTCGTGCGCACCCGGGCGGTGATCTCGACGTGGTCGTCGCGGGGTACCAGGTCCAGCTCGACGCCCGACAGCGGCAGCGGATGGCACAGCGGGATCAGATCGCTGGTGCGCTTGGCGGCCATGATCCCCGCGATCCTCGCCACGGGCAGGGCCTCCCCCTTGGGCAGGTCCCCCTCGGCCAGGCGCGCGACCACCTCGGGCCGTGTGCGCAGGATGGCGCGGGCGGTGGCCTCCCGGGAAGTGGTGGTCTTGTCGGTGACGTCGACCATGTGGGCCGAGCCGTCGGATCGCACGTGCGTCAGCTCGTTCATCGTTCTCCTCCGGGCAGCAGGATGGTCTCCATGACGTCTCCGTCGCGGAGGATATCGGTCCCCGCCGGGACGACGACCAGAGCATCCGCGGTGGCCAGGCCCCCGATCAGGTGGGAGGAGGCCCCACCCACCAGGCGCACCGTGCCCGAGGGCAGCAGCCGGGCCCGGCGGAACTGGGTCAGGCCCGGCGGGGAGGGCTCGTCGGCCTCGAGCTGCACGGGCAGGCGCAGACGGGGGCGCTCGGCCGCCCCGAGGGCGGGCCGGGCGATCAGTTCGCAGCTCAGCAGGGCGGAGACGGGGTTGCCGGGGAAGGCGAGCCAAGGCACGCGGCGGTCCTCCAGGTCGAAGGTGCCGATGCCCTGTGGGCCGCCGGGCTGCATGGCGACCGTGGGGAAGGTCAGGGTGACGTGCCGGTGCGCTGCCGCATCGCGCACCACCTCGAAGGCGCCGGCGCTGACGCCACCGCTGGTGACGATCAGCTCGGCGTCATCGGCGGTGATCCCTGCGCGCAGCTGTTCGACCAGGGCGTCGGCGTCGTCGGGGACGGAGCCGACGCGGACCACCTCGGCCCCGGCCGCCGTGAGCGCCGCGGCCAGCCCCGGTCCGTTGGCATCGAAGGTGGCCCCGAGGGCGAGCTCGGTGCCGGCCCCGGGCGCGGTGACCTCGCTGCCGGTGGACAGCACGATCACGCGCGGCGGGGCGGTCACCTCGACCTCGGCCACCCCGCAGGCGGCCAGGTGGGCCAGGCGCGCCGGCGTGAGCACCTGGCCCTGCCGCAGCACGATGTCCCCGCGGCGGGTATCGGAGCCGCGCCGGCGCACGAACCGGCCGGGGCCGGTGGGCTGGGGGCGCAGGGTGACCGCGCGGTCGGTCCGGAGGTCGCCGGGTTCGGATCCGGCTCCGTCGCCCCCGTCGGCTCGGCCCGGCCCGTCGAAGGCCCCCGCGGCGCTCTCCTCGACGGGCACGACCGCATCGGCCCCGGCCGGGACGGGGGCGCCGGTCATGATCGGCCGGGTGGTTCCGGGGGCGAGCTCGCCCGGGGCGTCGCCGGCGGCGATCGCGGCTCCTGCGGGCAGAGTGATGGCACCACTCTCGGGGAGGTCGGCGGCAGCGACTGCGAACCCATCCATCTGGGAGTTGTCGTGCCCCGGCACGTCCACGCGTGCCCGACTGTCACCGGCAGCGATGCGGCCGACGGCGGCTCCCGACACGGGGTGCACCTGCGTGCCGCGCACCGCGGCCAGCAGAGCGGCGGCATCGGCCACATGGTCTGCCAGCGGGATCCGTTCGGTGCCTGGGGCCATGGCCGCCTTCCGTGGTCGAGGGCCGTCGTGCGGGGCCTCCAGTATGGCCCGGGCCCTATCCTGGAGGGACGCCCGGTGTGAACCGTCCGGGCGGACGGGAGTGATGCTGCATGAGTTCACGCCGGGTCGCGCTCGGGATGCCGAAGCCGCGCACGACGGATGAGACCGCCTCCGTCCTGCCCGATACCTCCGACCGTCCGGCCACGCCCGCCCTGGTGGACAGCTTCGGGCGCTCGGCCACGGATCTGCGGATGTCGCTCACGGACTTCTGCAATCTGCGCTGCACCTACTGCATGCCCGCCTCGGGCCTGACGTTCCTGGCCAAGGACCAGATGCTGTCGGTCTCGGAGATCGTGCGCCTGGTGCGGATCGGGGTGGAGCAGCTGGGGATCGAGCAGGTGCGCTTCACCGGCGGAGAGCCGCTGACCCGCCCGGACATCGAGGAGATCATCGCGGGCGTCGCCGGACTCTCCCCCCGGCCGGACATCTCCTTGACCACCAACGCGATCGGCCTGGACACGCGGGCCGCCCGGCTGCGGGACGCGGGCCTGGACCGGATCAACGTCTCCCTGGACACCGTGGTCTCCGAGACCTTCGAGCGGATGAGCCGGCGCCCGTTGCTGCACCGGGTGCTGGCGGGCATCGACGGCGCCCGGGAGGCGGGCCTGTCCCCGATCAAGGTCAATGCGGTCCTGCTGCCGGGCGTCAACGACCATGAGCTGCCCGATCTGCTGGACTGGTGCCTGGTGCGGGATCTGCAGCTGCGGGTGATCGAGCAGATGCCGCTGGACGCCGACCGGATCTGGGACCGCGCCTCCATGCTCACCGCCGCCGACATCCACCAGATCCTGGCCGAGCGCTACGTGCTGAGCGAGGTCGACGAGGCCCGCAACGGTGCACCGGCCGAGCTGTTCGAGGTCCACGATCGCTCCACCGGCCGTCACCGCGGCCGGGTGGGAGTGATCGCCTCGGTGACCCGGCCCTTCTGTGCCGACTGCCGCCGCACCCGCCTGACCGCCGAGGGGCGCGTGCGCACCTGCCTGTTCTCCCGGGAGGAGACCGACCTGCGCGAGGCGCTGCGCTCGGGAGGCAGCGACCACGACATCGCCGATATCTGGCGGGCCGCCCAGTGGGGCAAGAAGGCCGGCCACGGCATGGACCGCGAGGACTTCATCCAGCCTGAGCGGCCGATGAGCGCCATCGGCGGCTGAGCAGCCACCACAGCCCCTTGTCGACCACGAACCCCAGGAGGAACCGTGACCGCCCAGACCCCCGCCACCGAGGCGACCGCTCCCCCCGCCATCGCGGTGCGCCTGTTCGCCGGTGCCGCCGCCGAGTACGGCCGCGACACCGCGACCGTCCGCGCCGCCAGCCTCGAGGGCGTGATCGAGGCCCTGACCGCCTCGGCCTCCTCGCGGGCCGCCCAGGTGATCGGACGCTCGAGCTTCCTCGTCAACGCCGTGGCCTGCACCGACGAAGGCCGTGCCCTGGTCGAGGGCGACCGTGTGGACGTGCTGCCGCCCTTCGCCGGCGGCTGAGTCGTTTCGTCACCGCGCGGCGGTGGTCTCCACCTGGCTGCCGTCCAGCCCGTCGAACCCGCCGGCCAGGGACAGCACTGCGATCCCGCGCTCCCCGAGGGCGCGCTGGGTGCTGCCCGAGCGGGTCCCGGCGGCGCAGTAGAGCACGGCACCGTCCAGCGCCCGCGCGCTCAGCCGTTCATCGGTGCCGTCCCCCGCTGCGGTCAGCAGGTGGGACATTGCGATGTGCTCGGCGCCACTCACCATGCCGCCGGCCACCTCGTGATCCTCACGGATGTCGATCACGCGCACCCCGGCGGCGAGCATCCCCGGCAGGTCCGCGGCGCTGACCTCGGCTCCGCCGGGCCCGATGGGCCCCGGCAGCCCGCAGGTCAGTGTCAGGTCCTCGAGCCGCGTGACCGCTGGACGGGCGGGGTCACGGGCGATGGGCAGATGCTCCCAGCGGGCGCTGAGGGCGTCGTACAGAGCCAGGCGCCCGAACAGCACCTCTCCCATCCCGGCCAGGACCTTCGCGGCTTCCATGGCCATGGTCGATCCGATCACCCCGCACAGCATGCCCAGCACCCCGGCTTCGGAGCAGCTGGGCACCTCACCGGGCCTCGGGGGCACGGGATGCACATCGCGGTAGGTCACGCCCCGACCGCCCGCCCCCCAGAACACGCTGACCTGACCGGAGAACGCCAGGATCGATCCCCAGACCAAGGGGATGTCGAGCATCTCGCAGGCATCGGAGGCGAGGTAGCGGGTGGGGAAGTTGTCGGTGCCGTCGAGCACCAGATCGTGTCCGGCCAGCAGCTCCAGGGCATTGGCCGCGGTGACCACGTCCACCAGCGCCCGCACCCGCACCTGGGGGTTGAGCGTGTGCAGATGCTCCGCGGCCGTCACCGCCTTGGACCGGCCGACGTCCTTCGACTCGAAGATCACCTGGCGATGGAGATTGGTGCGGTCGACGACGTCGGGGTCGATCAGGGTGATCTCCCCGATCCCGGCCGCGGCCAGATAGGTCAGGACCGGTGCCCCCAGGCCCCCGGCCCCGATCACCGCGACACGGGCGGCCGCCAGCCGGCGCTGCCCCTGAGCGCCCAGCTGCGGCAATCGCATCTGGCGCAGGTAGCGGTCCTGGCCATCCGCATCCGCGAGGCGACTGCCCCGGTCGGGGTCGACCGCCAGGGCGCCGATGTCCGGGGCCCCTGCCTGCTCTCCAGAGCCGCTGCCGGCCAGATCGTGTACCACCATGTGAGGTATTGTCCCCCAGGGTCTGGGTGCAGCGTGGGGAGAGAACACCATGAGGATCACGAGTACGCGACGCCTTCTCATGGCTGGTACCGGCGTGCTCGGCTCTGCCATGGCCTTGGCCGCGTGCGTGGGGGATCGGAACGAGCCCCGGCGGCAGGATCGGGTCGTAGAGCCCGGCGCGCAGACCCCCGAGGACGATGCCGCTCTGCCGCCGACCGCCTGGGCACGCATGCCCTACGACGATGTGCCCCAGGGCGGTTCCATCACCGAGGCGATCCTGACCATCCCGGTCAACTGGAATCGGCTCCAGGTCGACGGCAACGACACCGACACCACCCGCATCGCCCGCCCCTGCGGCGCGGAGGCGGAGATCTCCCACTCCGAGACCGGTGAGAAGACGCTCAACCCCGACTACATCGAGTCGGCCGAGATCATCTCCGAGGACCCCCAGACGGTCGCCTTCCGCTACAACCCCGACGCGGTGTGGGAGGACGGCTCTCCGATCGTCGTCGACGACCTGATCGCCCAGTGGAAGGCCCTGAACGGTGCGGACCCGGACTTCGTGACCGTCACCGAGGCCGGCTGGGACCAGATCTCGTCGATCACCCGGACCGACGACGAGTTCTCGGGTGAGATCGTCTACTCCGCCCCCTACCTCGACTGGATCCTGTGCCTGCACCCCACCTGCCCGGCCGAGGTCTTCGCCGATGCGGAGACCTTCAACACCGGGTACGCCTCGGAGCCGACCCCTTCGAAAGGGCCCTTCCGGGTGGGCAGCCTCGATGAGGGGGCCGGCATGGTCACCCTGGTGCCCAACGAGAACTGGTGGGGTCGCGCCCCGAAGCTCGACCACCTCGTCTTCCAGGTCGTGGACCAGTCCGAGCAGCCGCGCTCCTTCGCCGATGGTGAGATCGACCTGCTCGAGATCAACACCGGCGACGTGCTGCGCCGGGCCGAGGACCGCGACGACGCCATCATCCAGCGGACCCACGGTCTGGCCTGGACTCACGTGACGCTGAACACACAGGGTGGCGACGGTGCCCTCGAGGACGTGAAGGTGCGCGAGGCGATCGCCCGCGGCATCGATCGGGATGCCATCGGCCGGGCTGTACTGGAACCGCTCGACTCGCCGGTGGTGCTGGTCGACAACTTCGTGTACCTGCCCGGCCAGGACGGCTACGAGGACTCCTTCGGCGGCCTGGAGTTCGATCCGGAGGCGGCCGGCGCCCTGCTCGACGACGCCGGCTGGGTGCTCGAGGGCGAGACCCGCACCAAGGACGGCAGGACCCTGGAGCTGTCCCTCGTCGTCCCGGCGGACACCCCCTCGAACTTTGATCGCGCCCGTCAGATCCAGACGAACCTGACCTCGATCGGCATCGACGTCGAGCTGCAGACTGTTCCGGCCGACGGGTACTTCCCCGATCACGTCCGGCCCGGGGCCTTCGACCTGGTGACCTTCTCGTGGGTCGGGGCGGCCCACCCCGAGTCCTCCTCGGCGAACCTGCTGCACCCGCTCGACTCGGGGCAGAACTACACCAACTTCACCGATGACCGCGTGGCTGCGCTGGACGAGCAGCTGAAGGCGGCCTTCGACGTCGAGGAGCGACACCGCCTGGCCAATGAGATCTCGACGATCATCGCCGAGTCCTTCGCGGTCATCCCGCTCTACTCGACGCCCCAGGTCTGGGGTGTCAAGGAGACCATCGTGAACCATGGCGCCTCACTGTTCGAGAGCACCGACTGGACCCAGGTGGGTCTGAAGGTCTGATCCGGCGATCCGGCTCCACGGTGGTGGAGCCGCGCGATCACAGCGCGATGACCAGCACGGGGTCCCCGGGGTTCGCTGCGCCCCCGTCCTGCAGCACCATCGCATCGGCCCGTCCATAGGGGGCCAGTCTCCTGCCCGCCAGCAGGTCGACCACGGCCGCTCCCTCCGGTCCACGGCGCAGCCGTCCTGGCTGGGCGAGCAGACCGGGCCGGGCCCGCCGCTGGGCCCCGCCGTCCGGGAGGGTGCCGAGGCGGGCCGGCACGGGGGCGGCCTCGGCCCCCGGCAGCAGGGGACGCACGAACAGGTGGTAGCCGACCAGGGCCCCGACCGGGGTGCCGGGCAGATGCACCACCGGCGTCCCGCCCGGCAGCCGGCCGCAGCCCTGGGGCCCACCCGGGCGCAGAGCCAGATGCTCGAAGCGCGAGGTGCCGGCACCGCGCGGGCCGAGCGCCGATCTGACCACGTCGTAGGCGCCGTGCCCGATGCCCCCGGTGGTGATGACCAGATCGCAGTCGGCCATCTGCTCGAGCACGCGCAGCAGCTCGCCCGGATCGTCGCTGGAGCTCCGGACCCGGGGACGGGCCCCCTCCTCGGCCAGGGCCGCGGCGAGCATGGTGCCGTTGGACTCACGGATGGCGCCGTCGGCCGGAGCGGCGTCCCCGGGGACGCCAGGCGCGCCGCCGCCCACCAGCTCGTCGCCCGTGACGACCACGCCCACCCGCAGACGCTCCCTGACCGGCAGGGCGCCCAGCCCCAGGGTGGCGGCCAGGCCGATCAGCCCGGCCCCGATCCGCTCGCCACGCGCGGCGAGCACCTCGCCGCGGGCGATCTCCTCACCCGGGGTGCGGATGTGGCGCAGCGGCGGCACCGTCGCCGACGAGCGGATCGTGACCCGGCCCGGGGAAGGACCGAAGGGATCGGCGTCGGTGTCCTCGACGGGGATCACGGCGTCGGCGCCGCGCGGCACGGGAGCACCGGTCATGATCCGCAGCGCGTGCCCGAGCGGCAGCTGCACCGCACCGCCCGGGCGGGCCGGGAGGTCCCCGGAGACCGGCAGCACGGACTCACCGGGAGCGGTCAGCTCGCTGCGCCGCACCGCGAAGCCGTCCATCGCGGACATCGCCAGGGCCGGGACGTCCTCGGGACTGCGCAGCTCGGCGGCCAGCAGGCGGCCGGCGGCCTCGGCGAGCGGGACCTGCACCGCGGGCGCCACCAGCTGGATGCGTTCGCGCAGGAGCTCACGCCAGTCCCAGGGATCGGGGCGCGAGGCGGACATCGGGCTCCTGACTACGAGCGGGCCGTTCGGGGCGCGGCGCGGAGCCCTCATCCTACGTTCGCTGGCGTCGCTGCCGCCCCGACCGGCGACATGGCGAGGCACCCGGGTGCATGATGGGGGCATGCGCGAGATCCGTTTCGACCACTTCGGCGGCCCTGAGGTCCTGACCCTGCACGATGATGCGCCCCGCCCCGAGCCCGGTCCCGAGGAGGTGCTGGTGCAGGTCGCCTACGTCGGTCTGAACCCTCTGGACTTCAAGATCCGCGACGGGTCCTCGGCGCGAGCCGAGGGCCTGGATCTGCCCGCCGGCACGGGGCGGGAGATGATGGGTGTGGTGATCGGCGCCGGCTCGGAGCTGGACGAGGCCGAGCTCGGCTCCCGCGGCGTGTCCCCCGGCACCCGCGTGTTCGGCATGCGCTCCCCCGATGACGACCGAGGCGTGGCCGCCGAGGTCATCGCGATCGACGCCGAGGACCTCGCCCCGATCCCCGATGAGGTCTCCGAGCAGGACCTGCCACGCTGGGCGGGTCTGGCCCTGGCCGGCCTGACCGCGATCGCCACGGTGCAGGACACCGCTCAGATCCGAGAAGGCCACACCGTGCTGGTCCACGGCGGCAGCGGCGGAGTGGGCCAGCTGCTCATCCCGATGGCGCTCGAGGCCGGCGCCGCCCAGGTGTGGGCCACCGGCCGGGAGGCCAATGCCGAACGCATCCGTGACCTCGGCGCCACCCCGATCCCCTACGACGCCACGGACTGGACCGCCGAACTCCAGCGGGCCACCGACGGCCGCGGCGTGGACGTCGTCCTGGACACCCACTATCACTCCACCTTCCTGCCCAGCCTCGATCAGATCGCCGAGGGCGGTCTGATCGTCACGCTGCCGACCCTGGCGGACATCTCCCCCGCCACCGAGCGCGGCTTGACCGCGAGGATCCCGCGGATCCGCCCCGGCCGGGACCGCCTGGACCGCCTGGTGCAGGGGATCCGTGCCGGCCGGTATCCCCTCGAGGTCTCTCAGGTGCTGCCGATGGACCAGATCGACCGCGCCCACGAACTGCTCGCCGCCGGTCATACCCGCGGGAAGCTGGTCCTGGACATCACGAGCTGACACCGGGGGTCCGTGACCGCGGCCACCTTCCCGCAAGGTAGCCTGGCCTGCATGGTTCTGCCCCCGACCGACGACGCCGATGCCGCGGTCCGCGCCCTCGAGCCGGTCCTGCAGCCCGGCGGATGGGCGCTTCTGAACTCGTTGCCGCCCTACCGCGAGGAGGACGCCCTGCGCCAGGGGGCGAGCCTGCGCGAGGCCGGGCACTCCCCCGAGCTGGTCTCGGCGGTGCTCACCCAGTCACGTCTGCGTGCCCGGGCGAGCGAGAAGTTCGGCGAGTTCGCCTCCTCGATGCTGCTGACCCCGCACGGGCTGGAGCAGGCCACCCGGCTGCCGATCGCCGCCCTGCACGCCGAGCGGTTCCAGCAGGCCGGCATCAGCTCGGTCGCGGACCTGGGCTGCGGCATCGGCGGTGACGCCATGGCCCTGGCGGGGCTGGGCCTGACCGTACGCGCGGTGGATCGTGACCCGGTGGCGGTGGCGGTGGCGACGGTGAATCTGCGCCCCTTCCCCACCGCCAGCGTGCACCTGGGCCGCGCCGAGGGCCACGATCCCACCGACACCGAGGGTATCTGGCTGGATCCCGCCCGTCGCGCTCCGGCCCGGGGTGGCACCCGCCGCCTCCACGACCCGGAGGAATACGACCCCCCGCTGTCGACCGTGGTCGAGCTGGCCTCCCGGCTCGGTCGCCACGGCGAGCACGGACCGCTGGGGGCCAAGCTCGGCCCCGGCATCGACCCCGGCGTCCTGCCGGCTCGAACGGAGACGCAGTGGCTGTCCCTGCACGGGCAGGTGCTCGAGGCCACCTGCTGGTTCGGCCCGTTGGCGGCCCCCGGCACCCGCTCCTCGGCGCTGGTGATCACACGCGCCGGCGCCCACCGGCTGGAACGCACCGACGACTCCCCCTCCGATCCCTCCCCCGGGCCGCTGCGCGACCATCTCTACGAGCCCGATGGCGCGGTGATCCGGGCGGGGCTGATCGGGCAGCTGGCCGCACAGCTCGATGCCCACACCATCGACGCGTCCATCGCCTACCTCACCGCGGATCACCGCCACGACACCCCCTTCGCGAAGGGGTACGCGGTGCGCGACGTGATGCCCTTCGGCCTCAAGCGCCTGATCTCCTACCTGCGCGAGCACCGCCTGGGGGTGCTGGAGATCAAGAAGCGCGGCACCGCGGTCGAGCCCGAGGAGCTGCGGCGCAAACTGCGCCCGCGTCGCTTCGGGGAGGAATCCGCGACCCTGATCCTCACCCGCATCGCCGGGGAACAGTCCGTGGTGATCGCCTCCCCGCACCGCGATCTCTCCGGGGACGACGAGGCCGACGAGATATGAACCGACCGTGGACCCGCCCGGCCGGCCCCCGCCGGACCATGGTGGTGGTGCTGCTGGCCGCCGTGCTGGGCGCACTGGCTCTGGCCACTCTCGGCGCCGGCGCCGATCGTGGTCAGATCGCGGTCTTCAGCGGCGAGAGCGACTGGGACTTCTCCCTCGAGCCGGAGCTCGAGCCACCCGAGGCGCCCGAGGAGTGGGCCACGCCCCTGGAACCACCGCCACCGCCCGAGAGCGCCAGCGGCGGCAGCGGCCTGCTGGTCACCATCGCGATCCTGGTGGCGGTGGCGATCGCGGTCGCGATCTGGGTGCTGCTGAGGATGCGCGTGCTGACCCGGCCCGAGCGGGTCTCCGCCGGGGACACCGAGGACGAGGAGGAGCTGACCCCTGAGCAGGCCCGCACCGCCCTCGACCATGCCCGTGAACGGCTGTCCACGGTGGTCGATGCCCACGATGCCGTGATCGCCGCCTGGCTCTCCCTCGAAACGGCGATCGCCGCGGCGGGCGTGCAGCGGCGGCCCTCCCAGACCACCCTGGAGTTCGTGGTCGACGTCCTGGGCTCCCTCGAACTGGAAGCCGAGGCGCTCGACCGCCTGGCCCACCTGTACCGGCGGGCCCTGTTCGACGACCAGCCGCTGGTCGAGGGCGACCGCGACGAGGCGCTGGCCCGTCTGGACACCCTCACCGACGGTCTCGATGCCCGCGCGGCCCGGGAGGCGAGATGATCGCCACCCTGCGGCCGCTGCTGATGCGGATGGCGGTCTGCGTCGGTGCCGCCCTGGCGGTCGTCGGCGTCTGCGCCCTGTTCGGGCTGCACTTCTCGCTGCCTCTCCCGATCGCCCTGGGCGTGGTGGGCGGGGCCCTGCTGTGGATCTCCCACGTCGGCCTCCCCCGGGCCGACCATCTCCGCGCCCCCGCGCTCGACCTGGATGCCGACTACGCCCTCCCCCATGCGCAGGACCAGCGGGTGCGCCGGCTGGAGGATATGATCTACGGTGCCCAGCCCAGGCGCCGCATGACGGCACGCAGCCTCTCCCGGGTCCTGGGCGAGATCGCCGACGAGCGCGGACACGACCCCGCAGCCCCGCCGCTGAGCGCGGATCTCGCCTCCCGGATCGCCAAGGCCCGCCATCCCGATGCCGATGACCATCCTGTCGGCCCCATCGACCGCCGTACCCTCCACCGGTATCTGCGCGAGCTCGCCGCGCCTGCCGCGGAGCGCGAATAACGATTCGGTCATGACGGTCCGTTCCGCGCCCCGCACCTGCTCATGTGTCATACAGTTCAAGAATCTGCCCTATAGCGCTGAAGCGTGGGATGTGCTCGGAACGGACACGGGTCCACGGATGACGTGAGGAAACCAGGTGTCCTCCTCGATATCGCCGCGGAACCACAGTGGTGCGAACCGTCCGTCGCCCCGCCGAGGCGCGAACAGTTCGTCCACCGTAGGAGTCCCCGCGTGACGAAGTACCTGCTGCGCCGGTTCGTCAGCTACACGATCCTCACGGCGCTCGCCACGGTTTTCGCGTACATCGCGGCCAGTTCCTTCTTCCGTCCCCGGAACCGCTACGAGGGGAACCAGCCGCCGATCCCGGAGTCGTCGATCGACGAGATCCTCAGCGGGTACGGGATCAACGACAAGGATCCCGTCCTACTGCGCACGTGGGAGTGGCTCGAGCGGATCGTCACCGCGCCGCTGCCGGAGAAACTCGGCCAGGACCTGGCGAACAACTGGGTCCTGCCCGAGATGCTGGGCGATCCCAGCCGTTGGCTCTTCTTCTGGGAGCAGGGCTGGCTGGGACGCGCCGGGGTGAGCCTGCGTCTGCTGATCATCGGCGCGGTGCTCGCCGCACTCCTGGGCGTGGCCGCCGGAGTCTGGGGCGCGGTGCGCCAGTACAAGGCCTCGGACCAGGTCATCTCCTACGCCTCCTACGTCCTCATCTCGACCCCCACCTTCGTCGGCGGTGTGCTGCTGATGATCGTGGCGACCAAGATCAACGGCGCCCTGGGTTTCCAGCTGATCCGCTTCACCGGGGCCTACACCCCCGGCGTCACGGGCTTCTGGGCCGGATTGTGGGACTGGGTATCGCATCTGCTGTTACCGACGATCGCGCTGGTGCTGTTCGGGGCCGCCGGCTACTCGCGCTACCAGCGGTCGGTGATGCTCGACGTGCTGGGCTCGGACTTCATCCGCACCGCCCGCGCCAAGGGCGCCACCCGCACCCGAGCCCTGGTCAAGCACGGCCTGCGCGTGGCCCTGATCCCGATGTCGACCTACTTCGCCTACAGCTTCGGCACGCTCGTGGCCGGCTCGGCCTTCCTCGAGATCGTGTTCTCCTGGTCCGGGATGGGCCAGTACGGCATCCAGGCGGTGCAGACCTCGGACATCAACGCGGTGACCGGCAACGTTCTGTTCTCCGCGGTGATCATCCTCTTCGCCTCCACCTTGTCGGAAGTGCTGTATGCCGCGCTCGACCCGAGAGTGAGGGTGTGACCCCATGTCGATGCTTTCTTCTCCCCCGTCCGATGCGCCGGAGGATCTGGACCCGGCCGCCGAGCTCCCGGAGGACGCCACCGCCGTCAGCCGTCGCAAGCGGTCCCTCTCCCGCACCCAGCTGGTCTGGCGCCGCCTGAAGCGCAAGCCGAACTTCTGGATCGGCGGCACCTTCCTCACCCTCATCGTCGGGTTCGCCCTGCTGGGCAACATCCCGAACATCTATGACCTGAATCAGCGTGACCCCTACGGGTTCAACGCGCCGCCCGGAGCTCAGCACTGGTTCGGGGCCGACGCGATCGGCATCGACCTGTACGCCTCGCTCACCGCCGCGCTGCGGAAGTCCCTGCTGATCGGCTTGATCGCCGCCCCTGCCGCGACCGTCATCGCAGCTCTCTTCGGCGCTCTCGCCGGATACCTGGGAGGCGCGGTCGAGCAGCTGCACGGCTGGCTGGTGAACCTGCTGCTGGTGCTGCCCGTGTTCTACGTGCTGATGATCGTCTCCCCGCTCCTGTCGAGCATGTCGTGGATCGTGCTGGTGGTCGCGATCGCCGGCTTCAGCTGGATGATCATGTCGCAGATCGTGAAGAACCAGACGAAGTCGCTGCGCGAGCGCGAGTTCGTGCTCGCCGCCCGGTTCTCCGGGGTCGGGACGTTCTCGATCCTCACCCGCCACATCGTCCCGAACGTGTCCTCGCTCCTGATCGTCGACGCCACGATCGGCGTGTGCGGCGCGATCATCGCCGAGACCTCGCTGTCGTACTTCGGCCTGGGCATCCAGCCACCGGACGTGTCGCTTGGAACCCTGCTGCAGGACGGGACCCCCGCGGTCGTCTCACGGCCCTGGCTCTTCCTCTTCCCCGCCGGGTTCCTCATCGCGCTGCTGACCTCGGTCTCCCTCATCGGTGATGCGCTGCGGGACGCGCTCGATCCCACCAGCGGCACCTCGAAGGCCTGATCCATCGCTTCGCCGGCCCACCCCCGGCGTCTGGCACGTCCGTCTCCACCGGGGACGGCGTCATATTCAAAGGAGATAGTCATGACTCTCACCAGCAACCGCCGTCGTTTCCTCCAGGGAACCGCAGTCCTCGGCGGGGCCGGGGCGCTGGCTGCCTGCAGCCAGCAGTCCTCCGAGGAGCAGGCCGAGCAGGCCGCTGAGGAGAACGAGCAGAAGGCAGCCGAGCAGGCGGAGCTGCCGTCGACCGCGTGGACCCGCGCCGAATACGACGATGTCGAGGACGGCGGGACCCTGCGCCTGGCCGTCTCGCAGCTGCCCAACAACTGGAACGGCAGCCACGCCGATGGTGCCCTCGTGGATCGCAGCAGGATCGTCGATCCGATGATCGGCTCGGGCATCATCTTCACCGAGGACGGCGAGTGGGAGCTGGACTCGAACTACCTGGTCTCCGCCGAGGTGACCAGCGAGGATCCGCAGATCGTCACGGTGAAGTACAACCCGGACGCGGTGTGGGAGAACGGGGACCCGGTCACCATCGAGGACCTGATCGCCTACGCCAAGGCCCTGAAGGGCGATGATGACGCCTACCAGGTCGCCAGCACCGTGGGCTGGGAGCAGATCAAGGAGGTGCGCCAGACCGACGACGAATTCACCGGCGAGATCGAGTTCGAGTCGCCCTATGCCGACTGGATCACCCTGTGCTACCCGGAGATCCCGCACACCATCTCCGATGATCCCGAGGAGTTCAACGAGGGATACGTCGACAAGAACACGCCCAGCAACGGCCCGTTCATGGTGGACAGCATCGACAACACCGCCGGCGTGGTCACCCTGAAGCGGAACGACAAGTGGTGGGGCCGCGCCCCCAAGCTCGAGACCATCATCTTCACCCTCGTCAGCCAGCAGCAGCTGCCCTCGGCCTTCGCGAACGGCGAGCTCGACGCGCTCGACGGCATCGCCGACGGGGACACCTACTCCCAGGCGACTTCGCGTGACGATGTCGAGATCCAGAAGTCCAACGGTGTGACCTGGAACTGGTTGGGGATCAACCTCGAGGGCGGCGACGGCATCCTCGCCGACGAGAAGGTGCGCGAGGCGATCGCCCGCGGCGTCAACCGCGAGGCCGTGGGAGAGGCCGTGGTGGGCCCGCTGGACTCCCCCGTCATCTTGAAGGACCACTTCGTGTTCATGCCCGGCCAGGATGGCTACGAGGATTCCTACGAGGCCGCCCTCGGCGATCCGCTCACCTTCGATCCCGAGCGGGCCGGTGAGCTCCTCGACGAGGCCGGCTGGGAGCTCGGCGACGGTGACGTCCGCACGAAGGACGGGGAGGAGCTCGCGCTGTCGTTCCTGATCCCGGCGGACGTGAAGTCGAACTCCGATCGTGCCCGGCAGATGCAGTCGGATCTCAACGAGATCGGTTTCAATGTCGAACTGGAGACGGTCCCCGCCGATGCCTACTTCGACGAGTACATCCACGTCGGCGACTTCGATCTGATCACCCCGGGGTGGCAGGGCACGCAGTTCCCGGAGACCTCCTCCTCGAACATCTACTACCCGCACAGCTCCGCCCAGAACTACACCTCGATCAATCTGGACGACGAGGTCGGCGACCTCGTGGACACGATGAAGAGCGAGACCGACGAGGAGGCTCGTCTCGAGGCCACGAACGAGTTCTCGCAGGCGGTCGCCCAGACCTTCTCGACGATCCCGCTGTATGCCGTGCCGAAGATCTTCGCGGTCGCCGAGGGGATCGTGAACTACGGCGCAGCGCTGTTCGAGACCTTCGACTGGACCCAGGTCGGGTACATCAGCGAGTGATCACCGCTTGCAGCTGATCTCCGCGGCGGTGGGGCCCGGTCACCCGCGGGAGACCGGGCCCCACCGTGTGTGATGGGCGCACCGGCCGCGCCTCGGTTTTCCCTGGCGCCGGTTCTACGCCAGGATCCGCGCGGCCGGCAGCAGCACGGAGATCACGAGCACGATCAGCACCACGCTGTTGAGGCGCCGGGAGGGTTCACCAACACCACCCGCATCGGCGGATCGGTGCTGTTCCCACGCCTGGACCACCGCATGGCTCGGACTCGCACGCTGGTCGCGCACCAAACGCTCCGACCAGGTCGACGGCGCGGTGTGGTGGGCATGGTCCTGGCCATATCGTGAGTGCACGCTCGAGCTCGCGAGCCGGTCCCGGGGGCGGTCCTTGCCCACTCCCGGTGCGTTCCAGGCCGTGATCACCACAGGTCGCCCGTTCGAGCCTCGCGGTGGCAGGATCACACGAAGCATTGCGCCCAGACGCACGTCCTCGATCGCGGCCATCGGCAGGTCATGCGTGATCAGCACGTTGCGCACCTCGACGCTGCCGGGACGGACCACCACGCGGGGCGCCCACAGCAGCGCCCACACCACGGCGCCCACCGCCAGAGGAAGCACGGCGAACTGCCACCCGTGGATCCCGATGGCCCAGAAGGATTCGACGATCGTGGCGGCGCACAGGGCCCAGACGATCATGCACAGCACCAAGGCCCCGCCCGGCCTGATGTGGGTGGAGCCGTCTCCCCGGCGTGCGGTGCCGAGCCGTCTCACCGCGATCAGGCGCTCGTGGCCTCGGAGCGACCGGCAGTTCCCGCCGCGATCCTCGCATCCAGCTCGTCGCGGTCCAGGAGCATGCGTTCGCGGTTGCGCTCGATCTCCGGATCCGGGATCGGCACCGCCGAGAGGAGGACGCGCGTGTAGTCGTGCTGGGGGTTGTCGAAGACGTCCTCGGTGCGTCCCATCTCCACGATCCGGCCCTTGTACATCACCGCGATGCGGTCGGAGATGTTGCGGACCACCGACAGGTCGTGGGAGACGAAGAGATAGCTGACGTCGAGATCGCGTTTGAGCTCCTCGAGCAGGTTCAGCACCCCCGCCTGGATCGTCACGTCGAGCGCGGAGGTCGGCTCGTCGAGCACGATCAGCTTGGGGTCGCAGGCCAGCGCCCTGGCCACGCCGATGCGCTGACGCTGACCGCCGGAGAACTCGTGGGGGTAGCGATCCGCATGCTCGGGCAGCAGGCCCACCGTGTCCAGGAGCCAGGAGATCCGGTCATCCATCCGGTCGCGCGAGTAGCCCTGGACCCGCATCGGCTCACGCAGTGAATCGGAGATCGGCAGGCGCGGGTCGAGCGAGGCCATCGGATCCTGGAAGACGATGGAGATATCGGCTCGGAGCTTCTTCCGATCCTCCTTGGTCAGCTGAGAGGTATCAGTGCCGTTGAAGCGGATGTGACCGCCCTGGAGCCTCTCGAGCTTCATGATCTCCATGAGCGTGGTGGTCTTGCCGCAGCCGGACTCACCGACCAGTGCGAAGCACTCGCCCTCGTGGATGTCGAAGGAGATGCCGTCGACCGCCCGCTGCTCGCCGATCTTGCGCCGGAACACCATGCCCTTGGTGATCGGGAAGATCCGCTCGAGATCCTCCACCTCGAGGATCTTCGGAGCCGCCGTGGTGTCCTCGGCCTCCTCGACCGCGGCGTCCGGGGTGACACCGCCGACGGCGCTGGCCGCGCTCGCCTCGATCTCGCCCCGCTCGATCGCGAGGCGCTCGGCGGCGGTGGCCTGACCGTCCACCCGCGGCACCGCGGCCAGGAGCTTCTGCGTGTACGCCTCCTGGGGGCGGTAGAAGATGTCATCGACGCTGCCGTGCTCGACCAGCCTCGACTTCTCCATCACCATCACGCGGTCGGCGAAGCCGGCGACCACGCCGAGGTCGTGGGTGATCAGGATCGTGGCCGCGTCGACCATCTGCTGCGCGGTCTTGAGCAGCTCCAGCACCTGCGCCTGGATCGTCACGTCCAGGGCGGTGGTCGGCTCGTCGGCGATGATCAGCTCGGGCTCGTTCGCGATCGCCATCGCGATCATCGCGCGCTGGCGCATCCCTCCGGAGAACTCGTGCGGGAACTGGCGGGCACGGCGCGGTGCCTCCGGGATCCCGACGGCCTCGAGCAGTTGCACGGCACGGTCCGCCGCGGCCTTGTCCGATACGCCGGTGTCGTGGAGCTGGATGGCTTCGGCGACCTGGTCGCCGATCGTGTACACCGGTGTCAGAGCCGACAGCGGATCCTGGAACACCATCGAGATCTTGTCGCCGCGCAGCTCGGAGAGCTGGCGATCGTTCATGGCGAACATGTCATTGCCCATGAAATCGATGTGCCCGGAGATGCTCGCGGTCTGGGACAGCAGGCCCATCACGGCGAGCGAGCTCACCGACTTCCCCGATCCTGACTCGCCGACGATGGCGAGCGCCTCGCCCTTCCTGACCTCGTAGCTCAAGTCCGTCACAGCATCGACCCGTCCCGCTTCCGAGGGGAAGGTGACGTTCAGGTCGGTGACGGTCAAGATGGGCTCGGACATGTTCCTACCTCTATGTCTGTCGATGAGGTGACGGCTGCCTCAGCTTCGAGGCGGTCAGCGCACCTCTGCACGACGACGGGCGCGTACAACAGGGGCCGCCGCATGCGCCGGCCCGGGTCGAGCGCCAGACTATCCCCTCGCCCCCGTCTTCGCTGAAAGAGCTCGACCGCGGCGGTGATCCTAATCAAAACGTGATCCGTCGGGCCAGGACGGCCCCGATCCCGCACGCGAGCTGTGTCACGTACAGTCGGCGCGAGGCACTGACGCCACCGCGACCCTCCGTCACGAGGAAGGGACAGATGACCCAGCCCAGCCCCATGAACCCCGCCGATGCCTCCAGTGCTGCCACCGCGGTGCTCGACGCCGTCGAGACCGCGGTGGTCGGCAAGCGCGAGTCGCTGGAGCTGGTGCTGACCGGCATCCTGGCCGGCGGTCATGTGCTGCTCGAGGACTTGCCGGGGCTGGGCAAGACCCTGGCCGCCCGCTCCTTCGCACAGGCCCTGGGCCTGCCCTTCACCCGCGCCCAGTTCACCCCGGACCTGCTGCCGGCGGACCTGACCGGCGCCGAGGTGTTCGACCAGCGCACCGGGGAGTTCGCCTTCCGGCCCGGGCCGGTGTTCACCGGGCTGCTCCTGGCCGACGAGATCAACCGCACGCCGCCCAAGACCCAGTCCGCGCTGCTGGAGGCGATGCAGGAGCGGCAGGTGTCCGTCGAGGGCACCACCCGCAAGCTGCCCCAGCCCTTCCATGTGCTGGCCACCGCCAACCCCATCGAGCACGAGGGGACCTATCCCCTGCCCGAGGCGCAGCTGGACCGTTTCCTGCTGCGGCTGTCCTTCGGGTATCCCACCGCTGCCCAGGAGTGGGACGTGGTCTCGCGTCGCCTGGACCGCCGCCGCGAGGAGCAGACCGTCACCGAGGTGCTCGACGGCGAGGGTCTGCTGGCCGTGCAGGGAGCGGTCGAGGACGTCCACGTGGAGGACTCGGTGGGCCATTACGCCGTCGAGCTGGTCGCCGCCACCCGCGTCCATCAGCACTCGCTGGTCGGCGCCTCCCCCCGCGGCACCCTCGCCCTGATCACCTGCGCTCGCGCCCTGGCCCTGATCCGGGGCCGCACCTACGTGGTGCCCGAGGACGTCAAGGCGCTCGCCCATCCGGCACTGGATCACCGTGTGACGGTCAAGCCCGAGCTGTGGCTGCAGAACGCGACCGGCGCCGGCGTGGTCGAGTCGGTGCTGGGGCAGGTCGAGGTGCCTGCGGCGGTCTCACCCCCGGTCGCGGTCGGTGGTCGGGGGTGAGCTCGGCACCCCTGCTCACCTCCACCCCGCATCAGCGCGAACCGCTGCGGACCCGGCCCTCGCCCGCCCTGCTCCGCGCGGCGGTGGCCGCGGGCGCGGCGCTGACCCTCGCGGTGCTGCTGGGCAGGCCGATGCTGATCCTGGTCGGGTTGCCGCTGCTGGCTTGGGCCGTGGTCGCCCTCGCACGGCGGGTGGCGCGGGGCGAGGAGCACGGGATGACCGGTCCGCGGATGCGGGTGACCCGCCCGACCATCGAGGAGGGCGGGACCTGCGCGGCGCTGGTGACCACGTCGCCGGGGGTGCTGACCACCGTGAGCCTGCCGATCCCCCCACAGACCGACCTCGCTCCACGGCACGGCTCGCTCGCCGCGGACGGCACGGTGCGGTTGCGGATCACGGCGCACCGTTGGGGCCGGGTGGCCGTCGGCCCCACCCATGTGTTGGCCACCGACCCGCTGGGCGCGTTCCGGGCCCAGCAGACCCTGCCGATGCTCGGCGTGAAGGTGGTGCCCTCCGCCTCGATCCTGGAGGCACCGGTCTCCGTCCCCAGCCCGATCGGGGTCAGCGGTGCGCACCTGTCCGCGCGGCGCGGTGACGGCACGGCGCTGTCGGAGGTGCGCGAGTTCCGTCCCGGGGACCGTCTGCACCGGATCAACTGGCGTGTGACCAGCCGCACCGGAAAGCTGCACACGAATGCGACGTTCACCGAGCAGGACACAGACGTCCTGATCGTCACGGACACCATCGCCGACGTGCAGCCGGCCCCCTGGGCCCCGCACGATGCCCCCACCAGCCTGGATCTGACCATCCGGGCGACCACGGCGGTCGCCCGCCACTACCTGACCGCTGGGGACCGGGTCTCCCTGTTCGACATCGGTCACCTGATCGGCCCGGTCCCCGCAGGCACCGGGCCACGGCAGCTGCAGGTGCTGACCGACGCGCTCTCGCGGGCGGGCCGGGAGGACGGCCCTCTGCGGTCCTCGCGGCGGCTGCGCAGGGTGCGGACCGGCACCTTGACGGTGGTGTGCTCACCTCTTCTGGGCAAGGCGGCGATCACCCAGATCGGGGAGCTGGTGGCCCATGGGGCCGATGTGATCGTGGTCGACACCCTGCCCGCCAGCATCGGGGACGTCTCGGTGCTCAACGGTCGGCCGCTCAGAGGGGCGGGCGGCGTCTCGGACCGGTTCTGGCCGGAGGCCTGGGCGATGCGCCGGATGCTGCGGGAGCGCACGGTCCGCGAGCTGCGCGAGGCAGGTGTGCCGGTGACTGCGTGGGAGGGGCCCTCGTCGCTGGCTCCGATCCTGCTGTCGCTGTCGGCCGCGCGCTCGGCACCGCGGATGAGGAGGTCGTGATGGCTCACCTGTCCGGTCTGGTCGATCCGATCGCCCAGCGCCTGCTGGAGTTGCAGAAGGTCAGCTCCTCCCAGTGGGTGCTGCGCGCACTGGGCGTCCTCGCGATGGGGGCCGCCGTGGCCCTGACCCTGCCCGGCGGTCCCTTCTCCGGCCCGGGATCCACCCTTCTGACCCTGCTGGTCGCCACGGGAACGCTCATCCAGACGCTGTGGCCGGACTCCGACGTCGGGCTGATCGCCCCGCTGGCGCTGATCCTGGTGCTGGCCGGCCAGCTCGATCTGACCGTGCTGCGCGCCGCCGCAGTGGGGTTCGCCCTGCTGGTGGCGCATATGGCGTGGGCGCTGGGGGCCACGATCCCCCTCCACGGCACCTTCTCGCGCGCGGCCTGGTCGCTCGCCGGCCGCGGGGCGCTGCTGGTGGTCGCGGCGAGCGTGATCGGCACGGTGGTGGTGATCGCCCTGGCCGGAGTCCAGATGGGCCCGTGGATGGTGGTGGTCGGCGTCCTCGCGGTGGTCGCCCTGTTCGTGTCGGTTCTACCGCAGCAACGCTGAGCGCCCGCGTCGGCCGACGTCGTGCCGAAGATTGCGCCGAGCGTGAAGGGGTGGCCGGCGCCACGGTGCACAGATCCTCGGAGGCGTACGGTGGCAGCCATGTGGCAGATGATGGATCTCCTGTACGCACACAAGAAGGAGATGGTCGCGCCCGAGGACGCCCTCCCCGGTCGTGAGCGCTACCCCTACCCCCTCGAGCGCGAGCACCTGGTGCTGGGCACCGACATGCTCGGCCCCGACGCCCCGGTCGATCCGCGTCCGTGGCCGGAGGGGTCCGAGGAGATCATCCTGGCCGGCGGCTGCTTCTGGGGCATCGAGCGGATCGCCTGGCAGATCTCCGGGGTGCACACGACGTCGGCGGGCTACGCAGGCGGCTACACGCCGCACCCGACCTATGAAGAGATCTTCTCCGCCCGCACCGGCCATGCCGAGGCCGTGCGCGTGATCTACACCGGCGGGGACGCCACCCTGCGGGCTCTGCTGACCCAGTTCTGGCAGCAGCACGATCCCACCACCGCCATGCGGCAGGGCAATGACGTGGGCACCGAGTACCGCAGCGCCGTGTACTGGACCACCCCCGAGCAGGGCGAGGTCGTCCGCGAGTCGGTGACCCGCTATCAGCAGGCGCTCGACGCAGCTGGTCGCGGTCGCATCACCACGGAGCTGGCTCCGCTCTCCGAGGCCGGCGACGGCGTCTACTACACGGCCGAGCCGGAGCATCAGCAGTTCCTGGCCAAGAATCCCTACGGGTACTGCAACCACGGTTTCAACGGCGTGGCCTGCTCCCTCGAGCCGGCGGCGCAGGACGATCTGCCCAGCCAGGAATCGGTGCTGCGGGCCGAGTGAGCGGGCCCGGGGCCAAGTGAGCGGGCCCGGGGCCGAGTGAG
>Ga0209487_1000867_pt1 | contig 26604 bp, 19 predicted proteins | sample Poulit2012_FD_187524 | JGI IMG/M metagenome (GOLD analysis project Ga0209487, IMG submission 187524) | Agricultural soil microbial communities from Georgia to study Nitrogen management - Poultry litter 2012 (SPAdes) (version 2) | ecosystem: Environmental > Terrestrial > Soil > Agricultural land...
CGGAGGTGGGCCATTCGTGCTGCCCTGAAGGGATCGTCCCGACGATGAACCTCACTGGTGTGCTGCCCGCGCTCCGCGCCGACCCCGGGCTGGCCGAGCTCGTCGACCGTGTCCCGGCGCGCGGTGCGCTCACCGTCACCGCATCCGTCGGCGTGCGCGCCCCGATGCTCGCCGAGCTCGCCACCCGCGCCGATCGCCCGCTGGTGGTCGTGGTCGCCACCGGGCGGGAGGCCGATGAGCTGGCCGAGGCGCTCGCCGCCTACCTGCCCGCCGACGGGATCGCCGTCTTCCCCTCCTGGGAGACCCTCCCGCACGAGCGGCTGTCCCCACGCAGCGACACTGTGGCGCACCGGATCGCCGTACTCCGTCGGCTGACCCACTCCGATGCCGCCGACGCCGGCCCGGCCGGATCCAGTGCGCCGGTGCGGGTGCTCCTCCTGCCGGTGCGCGCGCTGCTGCAGCCGGTGGTGGCCGGGCTGGGCGACCTGGAGCCGGTGGCGCTGCGTGCGGGGGACACCGTGCCGATGGAGGACGTGGTCGCCCGTCTGGTCGATGCCGCCTACACCCGGGTGGACATGGTGGAACGGCGCGGGGAGTTCGCGGTGCGCGGCGGGCTGCTGGACGTGTTCGCCCCCACGGAGAAGCATCCGCAGCGGATCGAGTTCTGGGGCGACGACGTGGAGGAGATCCGCTGGTTCTCCGCCGCCGACCAGCGCTCCCTGGAGATCAGCGAGGACGGCATGTGGGCCCCGCCCACCCGGGAGATCCTGCTCACCGAGCAGGTGCGCGAGCGGGCCCGGGAGCTGATGGCGACCTTGCCCGGCGCCACCGAGATGCTGGAGAAGCTCAGCGAGGGTATCGCCGTGGACGGGATGGAGTCCCTCGCGCCGGTGCTGGTGGATGACATGGTGCCCGTCCTGGACCTGGTGCCGGAGGACGCGCTGCTGCTGGTCGACGACCCGGAACGGATCCGGCGCCGCGCGCACGACCTGGTCGCCACCACCGAGGAGTTCCTCGCTGCCGCCTGGACCTCTGCCGCCGCCGGGGCGAACACCCCGATCGATCTGTCCCGGGCCTCCTTCGCCACGCTGGAGGACACCCGGGACATCGCCCGCCGCCGCGGTCTGGGCTGGTGGGAGGTCTCCCCGTTCGCTGCCGACACCGAGCTGGCCGAGGCCGCTGAGGGCACCGAGGCCAAACCGGCCGGTGACGGCGGAGCCCACCTTGTGCAGGTCGCCTCCCGGGACGTGGAGGGTTACCGGGGCGAGACCGAGCGTGCGGTGACCGACCTGCGCGACCTCACCCGGCAGGGGTGGCGCCTGGTGCTGGTCACCGAGGGGCCCGGCCCGGCCCGGCGGATGGTGGAACAGCTGCTGGACGCCGACGTGCCGGCCCGGCTGGTCGCTGCCGTGGAGCCGGCCGGTGCGGACGCCCGCGACGGGGAGGACCCCGACCTGCCGGTGGCCGGGATGGTGCTGGTCACCACTGCCAGCGTGGGCCGCGGGTTCGTCTCCGAACCGTTGCAGCTGGCGGTGTTCACCGAGGCCGACCTGACCGGCCGAGCCGGACCCTCCACCAAGGACATGCGCACGCTGCCCGCGCGGCGGCGCAACGTGGTGGACCCGCTCGCGTTGCGTCCAGGGGACTACGTGGTGCACGAGCAGCACGGGGTGGGCCAGTTCGTGGAGCTGCTGCAGCGCACTGTGGGTGCCGGCAAGACCGCCGCCACCCGCGAGTACCTGGTGATCGAGTACGCCGCCTCCAAGCGGGGCCAGCCCGGGGACCGGCTGTACGTGCCCACCGACTCCCTCGACCAGGTGACCAAGTACACCGGCGGTGAGGCGCCGAGCGTGAACAAGCTCGGCGGGGCGGACTGGGCGAAGACGAAGAGCCGGGCCCGCAAGGCGATCAAGGAGATCGCGAACGAGCTGATCCGGTTGTACGCGGCCCGCGCCGCCACCACGGGACACCAGTTCGCCCCGGACACCCCGTGGCAGCGGGAGCTGGAGGACGCGTTCGCCTACGTGGAGACCCCGGACCAGCTCTCCTCGATCGAGGAGGTGAAGGCGGACATGGAGAAGTCGATGCCGATGGACCGCCTGATCTCCGGCGACGTGGGCTACGGCAAGACCGAGATCGCCGTCCGGGCTGCGTTCAAGGCGGTCCAGGACGGCAAGCAGGTGGCGGTGCTGGTGCCCACCACGCTGCTCGTGCAACAGCACCTGGACACCTTCTCCGAGCGGTACTCCGGGTTCCCGATCGTCGTCAAGGCGCTGTCCCGGTTCCAGACTGCCTCCGAAGCGGAGGAGGTGCGCGAGGGGGTGCGCAGCGGGGCAGTGGACGTGGTGATCGGCACGCACCGGCTGATCACCGGCGACGTGCGCTTCAAGGATCTCGGCCTGGTGATCATCGACGAGGAGCAGCGCTTCGGCGTGGAGCACAAGGAGACGCTCAAGCAGCTGCGCACCAATGTGGACGTGCTGGCGATGTCCGCCACCCCGATCCCGCGCACTCTGGAGATGGCGGTCACGGGGATCCGGGAGATGTCCACCCTGGCCACCCCGCCGGAGGAACGCCACCCGGTGCTCACCTTCGTCGGCCCCTACCAGCAGAAACAGATCGCCGCCGCCATCCGCCGCGAGCTGCTCCGCGAGGGTCAGGTGTTCTACGTGCACAACCGGGTGGAGTCGATCGACCGCACTGCCGCCAAGCTCGCCGAACTGGTGCCGGACGCGCGGATCGCGGTGGCGCACGGGAAGATGAACGAGCACCAGCTGGAGCGGGTGATCGTGGACTTCTGGGAGAAGCGGTTCGACGTGCTGGTCTGCACCACGATCGTGGAGACCGGGTTGGACATCTCGAATGCGAACACCCTGATCGTGGAGCGTGGCGACACCTTCGGCCTGGCCCAGCTGCACCAGCTGCGCGGCCGGGTGGGCCGCGGCCGGGAGCGCGCCTACGCCTACTTCTTGTACCCGCCGGAGAAGCCGCTGACCGAGACCGCGCACGAGCGGTTGCAGACCATCGCCGCGCACACCGACCTGGGTGCCGGGATGCAGGTGGCGATGAAGGACCTGGAGATCCGCGGGGCGGGGAACCTGCTCGGCGGGGAGCAGTCCGGGCACATCGCCGGTGTGGGCTTCGACCTGTACGTGCGGATGGTCTCCGAGGCGGTCGCCAAGGCGCGCGGCCAGGAGTCGGAGGAGCTGCCCGAGCTCAAGCTCGAGCTGCCGATCGACGCGCACATCCCGCGCGACTACATCTCCCACGAGCGGCTCCGGCTGGAGGCGTACACCAAGCTCTCGCACGTGGCTACTGAGCAGGCGCTGGAGCAGGTGCGCGAGGAGCTGGTGGACCGCTACGGTCCGGTGCCGCCGCAGGTGGAGCGGCTGCTGGCGGTGGCCGGTCTGCGGGTCAAGGCCCGGGCCGCCGGGCTGGTGGACATCACCGCACAGGGTAAGTACATCCGGTTCGCCCCGGTGGAGCTCGCCGAGTCCGCCCAGCTGCGGCTGAAGCGGCTGTACCCGGGCACTGTGCTCAAGCCGGCGATCCGCACTGTGCTGGTGCCTGGGCCGACCACCGCCCGGGTGGGCGGGTCGCCGCTGCGGGACGAGGCGCTGATCGACTGGGTCACCCAGCTCATCGACGCCGTGCTCGCCCGGGAGACGTCCGTGGCGGCCGCGGCCGGGGTGGCGGCAGGCACCCACAGCTGACTCCCACGGCCTCGACCTCGGCCCCCGAGGCGGGTGAAATTGCTCGTCGATCTGGCCACAGATCGTGACCAGATCGACGAGCAGCTTCGAGAAGAGGTGGTCAGACCGAGCGCAGGTCCCGCCGGCCGAACGCCCAGATGCCCAGCGCCGCCAGCACGAGGGCCACCAGGACCTGCAGCAGCAGCGGTGCGGCGGTCACCGGCTCCAGCGGGTAGCTGGCGGTGTGCTGCCAGGGGGAGATCGCCATCGCCCAGTCCGGCAGCTGCAGCATCTCGCCGAAGACCGCCGCGAACCCGCCGAAGGCCAGCAGCACCGAGGCCAGCGGCAGCAGCCGCGGGTGCAGACCGTACCCGGCGGCGGCCACGCCGAGGATCACCAGCAGCGCGGGGGAGTAGACCAGCGAGGCGACCAGAGACTCGTTCAGCAACGACCACTCTCGGGTACCCACCGCTGCGGCAAGCCCGATCCCTGCGCCGGAGAGGACGAGCAGCACCACGGCCGCGACCGCCGTCACCAGCACGTGCCCGGCCAGCCAGGCCGGCCGGCTCACCGACGTGGCCAGCACCGGCTCGGCACGCCCGTCGCTCTCCTCGGAGCGGACCTTGCCGGCGGCCAGCACCACGAACACACCGGTGGTGATCACCATCAGCACCACCATCATGTTCAGGTACCCGGCGATGATGTCCTCGGCCCCGCCGGTCCACAGCTCGGTCACGGCACTGTCCTCCCCGGAGAAGGAGTCGGCCACCGGTTGGGCGGTGGCCCCGTAGATGAGCCCGCCGGCGACCAGGCCGATCGCCCAGCCGCGGACCGAGCCGCGGTGCAGCCGCCAGGCCAGCGCCAGCGGGGTGGACAGCCAGGCGTGCGCGCCGCTGTGCCCGCGGCGGGTAGCCCGCAGGCCGGCACCGACGTCCCGCCGGGTGGACAGCACGAACCCGGTCACGATCAGTGCCACGGAGACCAGCACGGAGATGCCCAGCGGCCACCACCGCTCGTCGACGAACGCACGCGTCTGCTGGGACCAGGCGAACGGGGTGATCCAGGACAGTGCGCTGCCGTGCTCGCCGATCATGTCCCCGGCGGCGCGGAGCACGAACGACCCACCCAGGATGCCACCGGCGATCGCGCTGGAGGTCCGGGAGTACTCGCTGATCTGCACGGCGGTGATGCTCACCCCGGCGAACACCAGCCCGAACGCACCGGTACCGGCCGCCACCGCCGCCGCTCCGGCCATCGGCGCCTCGAAGGCGCGCAGCCCGGCGAGGATCAACACCGCCAGCACCAGGTTCGCTCCGACGGCCAGGATCGTGGTGGCGGCCAGCGGTGCGTGCGCGCCGACCACGTTCGCCCGCACCAGCTCGGCTCTGCCGGTCTGCTCCTCGATCCGGGTGTGCCGGGAGACGAGCAGGATGTTCATCAGTGCCGCGGCGAGCAGGATGTACAACAGGTACAGCCCGGTGAAGAAGGTGAAGAAGCTGAGATGCTCCGGATCCAGCCCGTACCCCGGCCCGCCGAGCAGCCCGAGCATCGGCCCGGAGGTGAAGCTGGTCATCTGCGCCAGATCCTCCTGGGTGGGGAAGAGCTGTTCGAAAGCGCTGAAGAAGTACGGCACGACGATGCTGATCGCGACCAGCCACACCGGCAGCCGGATCCGGTCCCGGCGGAGCATGAATCGCAGCAGCGTTCCGGTTCCGGTGAGCACTCGGCGGGAGCCGGCCCGGGCAGGTGCGGCAGTGGCGGACGCGGCGGTCATGACTGCTCCTTCGCGCTGTGCTTGCCGGCCCCGGCGCGTTCCTTGCTTCGCCGCCCGGGCGTGTCGCCGGCACGGGAGCTGGCAGCATGTTCGGCCGACTTCTCTGCCGCGACCGCCTGCTCGGGGTCCTCGGTGCCGTAGTGCCGCAGCAGCAGCTGCTCCAGCGTGGGCGGGTGCGCCACCAGCGAGGTGACGTGCAGGTCGGCGAGCGCGGAGACCACCTGGGGCAGGTGCTCCCCGTCCACCTCCAACCGGGCCTGCCCGTCCTCCTGGGTGAAGCCGTGCACGCCGGGTAGCTGGGCGAGGGCGGTGGTGTCGCCCTGCACGGCAGCGGTGACCGAGGTGCGGGTCAGGTGCCGCAGCTCGGTGAGCGTGCCGGACTCGATCACCTGCCCGGCGCGCACGATCGACACCCGGTCGGCCAGCGCTTCCACCTGGGCGAGGATGTGGCTGGAGAGCAGCACCGAGGTGCCGCGGTCCTTCGCCTCCCGGATGCACTCCTGGAAGATCGCCTCCATCAGTGGGTCTAGGCCGGCGGTCGGTTCGTCCAGGATCAGCAGCTCCACCCGGCTGGCCAGGGCGGCGACCAGCGCGACCTTCTGCCGGTTGCCCTTGGAGTAGGTGCGGCCCTTCTTCGTCAGGTCCAGGTCGAACCGGTCGGCCAGGGACTCCACGAGGTCGCGGTCGGCGTGGCCGCGCAGCCGGGAGAAGATGTCGATCGCCTCACCGCCGGTGAGGTTCGGCCACAGCTCTACGTCGCCGGGGACGTAGGCCAGGCGCCGGTGCAGGTCGACGGCGCTGCTCACCGGGTCCTTCCCGAACACCTCGGCGTGGCCGGAGGTGGGGCGCAGCAGTCCGAGCAGGATGCGGATGGTGGTGGTCTTGCCGGCCCCGTTCGGGCCGAGCAGACCGTGCACCTCGCCCGCTGCGACGGTCAGGTCCAGGCCGTCCAGGGCGCGGACCTTGCCGTAGTCCTTGATCAGGTTCTCGATGTGGATGACGGCGGTCATCGGCGGTCTCCCTCGGGTGTGGGTGGGATGTCGGGGTCGGGCGGGGCGGCAGCGGACGGGCCATCGGGTGCGGACCGGTTGTCCGGTGCGGTCTGGTTGCCTGGTGCGGTCTGGTTGTCCGGTGGCGACTTCTCGCCGGGTGTGGACTGCTCGCCGGGTGGGTTGCCGTATCCGGCGGCGCGCAGGGCGTCCTCGACCCGGGTGTCGGTGAACAGTCCGTGGGTGTAGAGCTCCACCGAGGGCATCAGCTGGCGATCGAGCACGTCCCGGAACAGGGTGGACAGGTCGTCGCCCTCGGCGTACTCGTTGCGCAGCTGAACCAGCAGACCGCCGAGACCGGAGTAGGTGACGTACCGGGCGCGAGCCTCGGGGTCGGCCGTCGGCCGGATCAGGCCGGTCTGCTCGCCCTCAGCGAGATAGCTCACCGAGTCGGCAATCATCTGCTCCACGAACTGGTGCGCGAGCTTGCCGCCGGTCATCAGGCTGCGCACTGTGTAGGCGAGCACATCGGCGTACTCCTCGACCGCAGCGAGCTGGGCGAGCACATGCCGCATGTCACCGCTGGCCACCGACTCGTGCTTGGTGGCGCGGATGATACCGGCCACGTGCTGGTCGCAGGCTTGGCGCAGGTTGTCCTTGGAGCCGAAGTGCCGGACCACGAGCGCGGCACTGAAGCCCGCCTCAGCGCCAATCTCGCGCAGGCCCACGTCGAAGCCTGCACGGCCGAAACACGTGACGGCGGCGGTCAGGATGCGCTCTCTGGTCGTGCTCACAGGCACCACTGTAAACTGACGTTTACTTGGTGTCAACAGCTGTTTACCCGCCGGCGTGCGCGGGTCGTCGTGCTCGGCGTGCGCAGGTCGTCGTACTGGGTGTGCGCGAGCTTGCACAGTGCGCGATAGCGAACACTGACAGGGCCCCGGGATGGGGTTGTGGGGGGTGGGTCAGTCTTCCTGGCCGGGTTCGGTCTCGGTGATGCCGCTCTCCTGCGAGCCCGGGTCCTCCACAGTGCCCTTCTTGGCGACGTACCGGGCCTCCTTCTGGGTGCGGACCGTGGGCGTGGTCCCGGGCAGCCGTCGTTTCGCGGTCTCCGGGGTGAAGAACACTGCGATGGCCCCGATCACCCCGGCGACGATGAGGATGTAGGCGGGGATCTGCACGTTTCCGGTGCCGGAGACCAGGGCCTCAGCGATCAGGGGCGTGGTTCCACCGAAAGCGGACACGGAGATGTTGTAGGCCACCGCCACCGCCCCGTAGCGCACGTTGGTGGGGAACAGCGCCGGCAGGGTGGAGGGTTCGGTGCCCAGGAAGCAGAGCAGCATGATGCCCACCAGCAGGGCGCCGGCGAACACCAGCGGGTAGCCGCCGGAGTGCATCAGCCCGAACGCAGGCACCGAGACGACGACGAGCAGCGCGCACCCGGCCCACATGATCGGCTTGCGCCCGACCCGGTCCGACAGCCGGGAGACGAACACCACCGAGACGGCCAGCACCAGCAGCACCAGGGTGATGATCACCAGCGCAGCGGTGGGGTCCAGCTGCACCACGCTCTTCAGGTAGGTGGGCAGGTAGCCGTTCATCATGTACGAGGTGACGTTGAACGCGAGCACCAGACCGGCGCAGACCAGCAACCGGGACCACTGCTCCACGATCGTTCGGCGGAACTGCTGGCCCTCCGCCTTCTCCTCCGTGCCCAGGTTCTCGAACGCCGGCGTCTCCTCCAACCGGCGACGCATGTACACCGCGATCAGCGAGAGCGGCGCTCCGAGGAGGAACGGCACCCGCCATCCCCAGGACAGCATCGCCTCCTCCGACAGACCGGCGGTGAGCCCGGTGACCAGGGCTGCTCCGACCACATACCCGGTGAACGTGCCCACGGGCAGGAAGCCGGCCATCATCCCGCGGCGGCGGTCCGGGGCGTGCTCGCCCACGTAGGTCATCGCGCCCACGTACTCACCACCGGTGGAGAAGCCCTGCACCATCCGGCAGACCAGCAACAGGATCGCCGCCCACGTGCTCAGCCCGAACCCCCACGGGCTGTGCCCGGAGTAGCCAGGGAGCAGACCGGTGACCGTGGTGGCCACCCCCATCGTCATGATGGTGAAGGTGAGCACGCGTTTGCGGCCGATCCGGTCGCCGAGCGGTCCGAGCACGAACCCGCCGAGCGGGCGCACTGCGAAGGACACCGCCAAGATCCCGAAGGTGCCGATCAGGGCTGCGCTGGACCCGCTGGGGAAGAACACCTGGGCGATGGTGGTGGCCAGGTAGGAGTAGATGCCGAAGTCGTACCACTCCATGAAGTTCCCGACGGCGGTGCCCCCGATGGAGCGGCGCATCTCGTCGGTGTCGGTGACCTGGATCTCCTCCAGCTGCCACCGCCGTCGCCGCGGGCCACCGGCGGTCGGCTCGGCAGTGGAAGCCTCCTGGTCGGCCATGCTGACACGGTACGCCCGTGCTCCCGGTTCGGCAGGCCGGGAGGAGTGTCTCAGAGGGCAGTGACGGCGGCCACCGACTCGCCGACCGAGGCTGCAGCGGCCAGCAGCGCCTCGGTGTCCACGTCCGCGCCGAAGGTGAACCGCACCGACGTCTGCGCCACCTCCGGGGCGATCCCGCAGGCGAGCAGCACGTGCGAGGGCTCGTCCGATCCGGCGGCACACGCCGACCCGCTGGAGGTGATCACCCCGCGCCGCTCCAGCTCCAGCAGCACGGCCTCACCGGAGGTGCCGGGGAAGCAGAACGAGGCGTGGTTCGCCAGCCGGCCAGCCGGGACAGGGTCGGCCCCGGAGCTCGGCACGGTCGGGTCCGCCCCGGTGAGTACCGCCGTCGGCACGAGCTCGCGCACCTGCGTCATGAACGCGTCCCGTGCGGCGGTCACCTGTTCGGCTCGTTCGGCCCGCTCCGCCGCGGCGAGCGTGAGCGCCGCACCGAGCGCCACCGCCCCGGCCACGTTCTCCGTACCGGACCGGCGCTCGCGCTCCTGTCCACCCCCGTGCAGCACCGGCTCCACCGGCAGCCGTCCGCGCAGGAACACTGCCCCGATACCCTTGCCGGCACCGACCTTGTGCCCGGAGATGGTCAGCGCATCCACACCGAGGGCCCTCGCGTCCAGGTCCAACCAGCCGGCCGCCTGCACCGCATCGGTGTGCAGCAGGGCACCAGCCTCGTGGGCCACCTGTGCCAGGGCGGCGATGTCCTGCACGGTGCCGATCTCGTTGTTCGCCAACGAGATCGAGACCAGCGTGGTGTCCTGGCGCAGCACTGCGGCCAGGGCCTGTGGGGTCACTCGCCCGTCGCCGGTCACCTCCACGAACGAGACCTCGAAGTCGTGCCACCGCCGCAGGTAGTCCACCGACTCCAGCACCGCCTCGTGCTCGGTGGCGGCGGTCACCAGGTGCCGGCCTCGTGGTGCAGCCAGCGCGAGTCCCTTGATGGCCAGGTTGTTGCCCTCGGTGCCACCTGAGGTGAAGGCCACCTCCCCGACCCGCACGGCTAGCACTCGCGCAACCTGGCGGCGGGCGTCGGTGAGCCCGGCGGCGGCCCGTTCACCGAGGCTGTGGTGGCTCGAGGGGTTGCCGAACTCCCCGGTCAGGTACGGCCAGGCGGCCTCCAGGGCTTCGCGGCGCATCGGGGTGGTGGCGGCGGCGTCCAGGTAGAGCACGTCAGGTCACCGCCACGTCCAGGCCGAGGTCGAGTGCTGGGGCCGAGTGCGTCAGCGCTCCCACGGAGATCACGTCCACGCCGGTCTCGGCCACGGCACGCACCGCCTCCAGCCGGATGGTGCCGGAGGCCTCCACGATCGCCCGGCCGGCCACCTGCTGCACGCCCGCGCGCAGGTCCGCGAGGGAGAAGTTGTCCAGCATGATCGTGTCCACCCCGGCAGCCAGCACCGGCTCGATCTGCTCCAGGGTGTCCACCTCCACCTCCAGGTGGGTGGTGTGGCCGAGGCGCTCCCGGGCGGCCTGCAGTGCTTCGGTCACCCCCAGCCCCTGGGCGGCGGCCACGGCCAGGTGGTTGTCCTTGACCATCACCGCATCGGAGAGGGAGAAGCGGTGGTTGTGCCCGCCGCCGGAGCGGACCGCGTGCCGTTCCAGGGCGCGCAGCCCGGGCGTGGTCTTGCGGGTGTCCACGATCCGCGCCTTCGTACCGGCCACCTCGGCCACGTAGCGGGAGGTCAGGGTGGCGATCCCGGACATCCGCTGGACGAAGTTCAGCCCGATCCGCTCGGCCCGCAGCACCGCCTGAGCCGGCCCGCTGACCTCGGCGAGCACGTCGCCCGAGCTGAACCGGGCGCCGTCATGCACTGAGAAGACCACCGACACGTGCGGGTCGGTGAGGGTGAATGCGGCGGTGAACACCTCCGCGCCGGCGAGCACTCCGTCGGTGCGGGCGCGCAGCTGGGCGCTCGCGGTCGCCGACGGCGGTACGAAGGTCTCGCAGGTCAGGTCGCCCCAGGGGGCGTCCTCGGCCAGAGCCGCGGTGACGGCGGAGGTCACGGTGGCAGCAGTGAGCATCAGTGGTTCTCCAGGACGAGCTCGGGGGAGGAGGGCGCGTCCTCCGGTTGGGGCTGGTGCGGGGGTGTGCTGTCACTGCGGAAGTGCGCGCCCAGGGACGTGGTCCGGGTCCGGGCGGCGTGGACGAGCAACCGGGCCAGGAGCAGCAGCGTCGAGTCCTCGTGCGCGGCGAGCGTGGTCGTGCTGCTGCCCGCGGTTGCCAGCTCACCGGCCCATCCGGTGAGCACCGCTTCGGCGTGGGCGAGCCCGGTCTCGCCCCGGATCAGCCCGGCGTGGGTCCACATCAGGTCGTGCAGTCCTGCCCGGCTCAGCTCCGGCTCGGCTGCGGACCTGACCGGCGGCGCTCCAGCCGAAGCGCCCGGCAGCCGGTCGGCGTACACCAGGTCGGTGCGCTGCGGTCCGACCGGCGCCTGCTGGGCAGCCCGGTCGCCGAGCAGCACGCGCGCCGCCCGGTGCCCGAACACTGCTCCCTCCAGCAGGGAGTTCGATGCCAGCCGGTTCGCCCCGTGCACCCCCGTGCAGGCCACCTCACCGACGGCCAGCAGTCCGGGCAGCGTGGTGCGGCCCCACAGGTCGGTGGCCACCCCACCCATCCAGTAGTGCGCGGCCGGAGTGACCGGCACCGGCTGGCGGGACCAGTCCAGCCCGGCCTCGCGCACTGCGGCGTCGATGCTGGGGAACCGGCGAGCCAGGAACTCCACACCGAGCGCGGTCGCATCGAGGTACACCGGCGCACCGGTGGCCAGCATCTGCGCCGCGACCGCCCGGGCGACCACGTCCCGCGGGGCGAGCTCGGCATCCGGGTGCACTGCGAGCATGAACCGCTCCCCGGTGCCGTCCCGGAGCACCGCTCCTTCGCCACGGACCGCCTCGGAGACCAGGAAGTTCCCCGGCAGCGCCAGTGTGGTCGGATGGAACTGGTACAGCTCCAGATCGGCCAGCCCCGCACCGGCGCGAGCCGCCAGCGCCACGCCGTCACCGGTGGCCACCGACGGGTTCGAGGTGTACGGGTAGAGCTGTCCGGCCCCGCCGGTGGCCAGCACGACGGCGTCCCACCGGTGGCTCTCCCGCCGCCCGGTGGTCAGGTCCACCAGCTCGGCGCCGACCACCCGGTCAGTCTCCAGCAGCAGTTCGGTGACCAGCACGTGCTCGCGTACCTCGATGCCTGCCCGGTCGACAGCCGCGAGCAGCCCGGCCGCGATCGCGGCGCCGGTGGCATCACCACCGGCGTGCAGCACCCGAGCCCGCGAGTGGGCCGCTTCCAGGCCACGGGCGGGAGCGCCGTCATCGCCGCGGTCGAACTGCACACCTGCCTCGATGAGATCGGCGATCCGGGCCGGGCCCGCGGCGCACAGCGTCTGCACGGCCGCACGGTCTGCCCACCCTGCACCCGCGGCGAGCGTGTCCGCCACGTGGTGGGCGACGTCGTCGTCGGGGGAGGTGACCGCGGCGATCCCACCCTGGGCGCGGTGGGTGTTGGAGGCGGTGGCCGCGGCCTTGGTCACCACGGTGACCTGCGCCGAGGGCGCCAACGTGAGCGCGGTGGTCAGCCCGGCGATCCCGGTGCCGACCACCAGCACGCGGGTCACCGGTCGGCCTTCGGCTTCGCCGCGAGCATCCGCTCCAGGGCGAGGCGGGCCGGGTCCGCCACCTCCGGGGCGACCTGGACCTGGTTGACGACCTCACCCGCGATCAGCGACTCCAGCACCCATGCCAGGTAGCCGGGGTGGATCCGGTACATCGTGGAGCACGGGCAGATCACCGGGTCCAGGCAGAAGATGGTGTGCTGCGGGTGCTCGGCGGCGAGCCGTTGCACCAGGTTGATCTCGGTGCCGATCGCGAAGGTGGTCGGCTCGGTGGCCGCGGCGATCGCCTTGCGGATGTAGTCGGTGGACCCGGACTCGTCCGCGGCATCGACCACGGGCATCGGGCACTCCGGGTGCACGATGACGCGTACGTCCGGGTACTCGTCTCGGGCCTGGGTGATCTGATCGACGGTGAACCGGCGGTGCACCGAGCAGAAGCCGTGCCAGAGGATCACCTTCGCAGCGTCCAGGGTGGCCTCGTCGTTGCCGCCCAGGGGCCGGTTCGGGTTCCACATCGGCATCTCCTGAAGGTCGATGCCCATCGCCTTGGCGGTGTTGCGGCCCAGGTGCTGGTCCGGGAAGAACAGCACCCGCTGCCCGCGCTCGAAGGCCCACTCCAGCACGGTGGCGGCGTTGGAGGAGGTGCACACGATGCCGCCGTTGCGCCCGCAGAACCCCTTCAGCGCGGCCGAGGAGTTCATGTAGGTCACCGGGATCACCGGGGCGAGGTCGCCAGAGTCCGCCTCCTCGCCGTAGACCTCCATCAGCTGCTCCCAGCACTCCTCCACCTGGTCGATGTCGGCCATGTCCGCCATCGAGCAGCCAGCCGCGAGGTTCGGCAGGATCACCGCCTGGTCCGGGTCGGAGAGCAGGTCCGCGGTCTCGGCCATGAAGTGCACCCCGCAGAAGATGATCGCCTCGGCTTCCGGGCGGGTCAGCGAGGCGTTCGCGAGCTGGAAGGAGTCGCCGACGAAGTCTGCGTGCTGGACCACCTCGTCCCGCTGGTAGAAGTGGCCAAGGACCACGGCCCGCTCACCGAGGGTGGCCTTCGCGGCCCGGATCCGTTCGTGCAGCTCAGCAACGTCGGCCTCGCGGTACTCCGCGGGGAGCTCGCCCTGACGCGGTGCGCTGGCGGGCAGCGGGTCGTTCATCGAGGCGCCGGGGCCGTAACCGGCCGGCCCGGAGTCGAAGTCCCAGGGCCCGGAGGCCAGGTCGTCGCTGCAGGTGCTGCCCGGTGCCTTCCCGGTGGAGATGAGCTGGATACGGGAATCGACAGAGGCCGTGGAGGTCATGGCCTGCTCCTTTGCTTCGGGGTGCGGTTCTGTGCGGGCGCGCCGGGTGCGGCGCCCGAGGGTGTCCGTGCAGTGCTGGCGGTGCCTGTGCCTGTGCCTGTGCCGGTGGCGGCGGCTGCGCCGGTGCTGCGGGTGGACGCTGCCGGCCGCGGGGTGAGCGGGCCGAGGTCCACCGGTTCGATCGCGGTGTTGTAGCGGTACAGCCGGGCCGGGCGGTGTCGCCCTCCGGTGCGGAACTCCTCAGTGGGCACCACGGCGGCGTCCGCTTCGACCTGGCGGCGGAAGTTCGCCGGGTCCAGGTCGCGCTGCAGCACGATCTCGTGCACCTCGCGCAGCTCACGGAGGGTGAACGTCTCGCCGAGGAAGGCGTGCGCGATGCGCGCGTACTCCATCTTCGTGCGCAGCCGCCAGAGCGCGTAGTCCACGATCAGGTTGTGGTCGAAGGCGAGCCGGGGAAGGCGTTCGGCCGCCAGCCAGCGCACGTTCTGACCCACCCGCGCACGGGCAGCCTCCTCGCTGCCGACCAGAGCCCAGTAGACGATGGAGACAACCCGCTCGGCAGACCCGCGCTCGACCGATGCGCGGCGGGTGGGCACGCCCCCTCGTTCCGGCTCGCCGAAGGCATAGAGCTGTTCCAGGTAGGCGGGCCGCAGCCCGGTGGTCTCCGCCAGGGTGCGCGCTGCCGCGTCCGACAGGCCCTCGTCCTCGCGCAGCGGACCGCCGGGCAGCGCCCAGTGGCCGTCGTACGGGTCGCGGACCCGCACCACCAGCGGGAGCCAGAGCTCTGGCCCGCGACGGCGTGCGGACTGCTCGTCCTGGCGCAGCGCGAAGATCACCGTGGAGACCGCGAGCTGCATGGTGCTGCTCCTTCGGGATCGAGGACCCGCTACCGGACCGAGTAAAGGTTACTGCGACACATACTAAGCACCCTAGTTAGGGTCGAGTAGACCTTTACTGGTTGCGGAGGGAGGTGGAGCTGTTCTGCCCGACCGGCGGCACCGTCGATGGCTATGGTGGCGGTAGTTGTGCGTCCGCCACTGTTGCCGCGCGAGAGGAGTGCCCTGTGCATGAGGTGAGAGCCGTCGTCGTGAAGGGCAAGAACGAGCCCGCCACCCTGGAGACCATCCGGGTCCCCGACCCCGGACCGGGGGAGGCGCTGGTGGACGTGATCACCTGCGGGGTGTGCCAGACCGACCTGCACTACAAGGTGGGCGGTGTCGGGGACGAGTTCCCCTATCTGCTCGGGCACGAGGCCGCCGGGGTGGTGGCGGCCGTCGGCGAGGGGGTCAGCGAGGTGGCGGTCGGCGACCGGGTGATCCTGAACTGGCGTGCCGTGTGCGGCCAGTGTCGGGCGTGCCGGAAGGGACAGCCCTGGTACTGCTTCGCCACCCACAACGCCACGCAGAAGATGACCCTGACCGATGGCACCCCGCTCTCTCCGGCCTTGGGCATCGGCGCGTTCACCGAGAAGACCTTGGTGGCCGCTGGGCAGTGCACGAAGATCGACGGCGACATCGCGCCCGAGCAGTTCGCGCCGTTGGGTCTGCTCGGCTGTGGCGTGATGGCCGGTATCGGCGCAGCGATCAACACTGGCGCGGTGCAGCGTGGGGAGTCCGTGGCGGTGCTCGGCTGCGGCGGTGTGGGCACAGCGGCTGTGGCCGGGGCGGCGCTCGCCGGGGCGACCACGATCATCGGCGTCGACCTCGACGACGAGAAGCTCGCGACCGCCCGCCGGTTCGGGGCCACGGACACGGTGAACGCCTCCGGCCAAGACCCGGTGGAAGCGATCCGCGAGCTCACCGGCGGCTTTGGCGCTGATCTGGTGATCGACGCGGTCGGCATCGCTGCCACGTTCAAGCAGGCGTTCGAGGCCCGCGACCTGGCTGGCCGGGTGGTGCTGGTGGGCGTGCCTGATCCGGGTACCACCTGGGAGATCCCGCTCGATGAGGTGTTCGGCCGCGGTGGGTCGATCAAGTCCGCCTGGTACGGCGACTGCCTGCCCTCCCGGGACTTCCCGATGCTGGTGGAGCAGTACCGCCTGGGCCGGCTCGACCTGGACGGCTTCGTCACCGAGCGGATCGGTATCGAGGACGTGGAGCCCGCATTCGACAAGATGACTGCCGGGAAGGTGCTCCGCTCCGTGGTGGAGATCAACCCGGCCCCGACCGGAGGTGAGGTCCGATGACTGCCGAACGTATCGACGCCAGCGGCCGCGTGCGGGTGGAGAACCTGGTCACCAGCGGCACGTTCTCTCTCGACGGTGGTACCTGGGAGGTGGACAACAACGTCTGGATCGTGGGGGATGACTCCGAGTGCATGGTCATCGACCCGGCGCACGACGCCCAGGCGGTGCTGGACGCGATCGCCGGGCGTCGGGTCGGCGCCATCCTCCTCAGCCACGGCCACGACGACCACATCCGCGCGGTGCGAGGTGTCGCGGACGCCACCGGTGCCCCGATCTATCTGCACCCGGACGACACGATGCTCTGGCAGCAGGTCTACCCGGAGACGACGGCGGACCTCGAGCTCGCCGACGGTGACGTCTTCCGGATCGGCCCGGTGCAGCTGACCGTCCTGCACACTCCTGGACACTCACCCGGCTCGACCTGCTTCTATGCGCCGGACCTTGGCGAGGCCGGGGTGCTGTTCTCCGGAGACACCTTGTTCTCCGGTGGGCCGGGCGCGACTGGGCGGTCCTACTCGGACTTCGACGTGATCATCGCCTCGATCCGGGAACGGATCCTCACCCTGCCGGAGGGCACAGAGGTGCTCACCGGGCACGGGGACTCGACCACGGTCGGGGCGGAGAAGCCGCACCTGCAGGAGTGGATCGACCGGGGGCACTGAGTCCGCGGCGCTCATTGCAGCGCTGGGTGGAGCGGTTCGCTGGGCTTGTTGTGGCTCGGCCTCGAGGAATGGTCAGCCGGTGTCTGGCCGGGTGATCTGCTCCGGTGGTGGGTGGGTGTCCTTGTTCAGGGTGCTGCCGTCAGCCTGTGTGAAGATCCACCGGTGGTCGCGCCGGGTCATGGTGATTTCGCGGGCGTCGACGAGTGCGTGGTGGTGGTAGCAGAGCAGCGCGCCGTTGGTGGTGTTGGTGGGTCCGCCGTCGGCCCAGTGGATGCGGGCGTGGTGGGATTCGCAGATGGCCGGTGGGGCGGTGCAGCCTGGCCAGGTGCAGCCTTTGTCTCGGGCGATGAGGGCGCGGCGTTGGGCGGGGGTGAACAGTCGGCGTTCTCGGCCGTGGTTGATGATCTCGCCGTCGGGTGAGAACAGCACACGGTAGAGGCCACCACACGTGGCTAGGCGGCGGAGCAGGTCGGGGGGTACGGGGCCGGTGCTGTCGTCGAAGGTGGGTGGTTCATCGCGCAGGCGTGCGGCCCAGTCGATGCCGGCGAGGTCGGCCAGGGCGGGGGTCTGCCACTTTCCGCCTGCGGGGTTGTGCTGGTCGGGTGTGTCTGCTGTGGGTGGGTGGGGTTCGTGGGCGCTGGTCAGCAGCTGGTCCAGGTCGGCTGGTCCGATGAGGACGCCTAGGTGGGGGCGTACCGAGGCGTGGGTGCCGGCCAGGCCTTTGTCCAGGACTAGGTGTGCCACATCGGCGAGGGCTTGGGCGCGGCGTTGGTCGCTGGTGCGGTGGTCGTCGGGGGCTGGTGGGCTCATCACGGCCTGCATGGCGGTGCGGATGAGTCGACCGTTCTCCTCGGTGAGGAAGCCGGACAGGTGCCAGCCATCCAGAGTGCGCACCAGTTCGAGGTATTCGCGTTCTTTGGTCTTGCGGTAGCCGCGTTCGTCGGCCTCGGGGTCGGCCACGTGGGCGAAGTGGCGACCCAGACGGCGCACCTGGTTGATCGTCAGCTGTGTGGCCTGCTCCAGCAGGAACTCCTCCACGCTCTGGCAGTCCTGGTCCGCCTCGGGTGGGGTGGAGCTGTCCTGACCGTGGGGCCCAGTGTTGTCGACTGGTTCGGCCAGGGCGGCGATCCGGGTGGGTGAGGTCAGTGCCGTGGTGGCCAGTGCCTCGATGTGGTCTGGTCCGACCTGTCCGGCGCGCAGGGCCGCGCCGAAGCGGGGGATGGCATCCCGCAGCTGACGGGCACGCCGGATGGTGTGGTGGGCGTTGGCGTAGGAGATGTGGTGGGACTGTGCCACGTGGGAGGCGAAGGTGCGGGGCCGGAATGCTGAGGTTGCCCAACGCCCGTCGGCTTCTTCTGCCAGCAACCATTGATATCTTTTTCCGGTCAGCTGGGAGCAGATCCGGTGGAGGCGGATACTTGCTTCGCCGAGCTCAGGTCCACCATAGCGGTCGCGTTCGTCCTGGATATCAGCACCAGCGATCGCGTTGCCAAGGGCATCCAGAGCGGCGAGCTGCACCGGAAGATCAGCCTGCAGCAGGTCACCCAGCGAGGTATCCGGCGAGACCGCTGGCCCGTCGACGGAACCTGTCATCGCTGCCCACCTCCTCCTGCTCTTATTGCTGGTCTCGTACAAAAATTCTATCGCTGTGCACTGACATCGGGTGCTGACGGCACGCAATTAGCGGATTTTGTGGATAGTCGTCAGTTGTCCACAGAAGTGATCGGTAAGAACGAGAATGGCCGGCGAGTGTCGGTGCCGAATGGTACGAACGCGTGCCTGTGCCCGCGCCCGGGCCGACATCGCCCACGTCGTCGACAGTTCCAGTGCGCGGACGTCGTCCAGCGCGCCTTCATCGCGCGACAAGGGGGGCGTACCCGACCGAGCGGCAGATCGTCACCGGATCGTTGTGCCTTGTTCACCTCGTTGTGGCCAGATCGTCCATCGAGTGCCTATAGTCTGGACGCAATGTCCATGAGGATCGGAGCGACAATGCGACCGACGGTGGTCTTCGACTTCGACGGCACCGTGGCCCTCGGCCGTGGCCCGCTGGAGGCCTACGCCACCTGCCTGGGTGAGCTCACCGATGGTGAGATGCTGACCGCCTGCCGCACCGCCGTCGAACGTTTCGACGCGGGTGAGACGAACTATCGGGACGGCTACGACGCCATCCAGACCACCGCCCGTGGCCGCGGCGCCACCGAGGACCAGCTCTCCACCGCCTACCTGCGCAGCCGGCAGCTGCTCGCCACTGACGCCGCTGAGATCCACCCACCGGCGGGCCTGGCCGAGTTCATGACCGAGCTGACCACCCACACCAGCTGCGTCCTCGCCACGAACGCTCCCGACCTGGGCATCGACCGCGCCCTCACCGTGCTCAAGCTGACCGAGTCACTGACCGCTGTGCACTGCTCCGTCGGCAAGCCTGCCGGCCTGGAGCCGATCATCGCCACCGCCCTCGCCGACGGGCCCACCCTGGCCGTCGGCGACATCTGGGAGAACGACCTGGCACCCGCACAACGTCTCGGCGCCGACACCGCCCTGGTCGGAGTCAGCCAGCCCAGCGGCACCCCGACCCTGCGCGGGACCACCCTCACCGACCTCTACGACGACATCCTCTCCTGGGCCTCCCGGGCGGCCACAGCGCCCGCCGGGGCCCGTCCTGCAGAAAGGCTCTGACATGCGCCGCACCACCAAGTCCCTGCCCGCCCTCCTGGCCGTCGGCGCGCTCGCCCTGGCCGGCTGCAGCTCCGGCGACGACGGCGGCTCCGGCGACGGTGAATGGCCCGAGGAGATCACCATCTCCCTGGTGCCGTCGATCGAGGGGGAGGACCTCGCCGAGGCACTCGACCCGCTGACCACCTACCTCTCCGACGGGCTGGGCATCGACGTGCACGGTGTGGTCGCCAACGACTACAACGCCACGGTCGAGGCCCTGGGCGCGGACCAGGCACAGGTGATCATCACCGACGCCGGCTCGCTGTTCAACGCGATGGAACGCTACGACGCCCAGCTCATCCTGCGAGACGTGCGCTTTGGTGCCACCTCCTACTCCGCCATCGCGATGACCAACGACCCAGAGGCCTACTGCTCCGACGAGCCGGTCGCCGCCACCTACGAGGCGACCGACGAGGAGCTCCTGTACTGCAACGGCACCGAGACCGGGGACACCGCCACCGGTGAGGGGCCGGCTGGCCTGGAGTCGCTGGCCACCATCGGTGCCGGCACCCGAGTCGCACTGCAGGGGGCCACCTCCCCGGCCGGCTACCAGTACCCGATCGTCAGCATGCAGGAGCAAGGCGTGGAGGTCGAGAGCATCGAGCAGATCCCGGTCAGCGGGAACAACAACGCGGTGCTCGCGGTGAACAGCGGGGACGCCGAGGTCGGCTTCGCCTACTGGGACGCCCGCTCCACCGTGACCGAGGAGGCCCCCGAGGTCGCCGAGAACGTGGTGGTCTTCGCCTACACCGAGATGATCCCCAACGGTGGCGTGGCGGCCTCCTCCGAGCTCCCCGAGGACCTGGTCAGCGAGCTCACCGAGCTGATGGACGGCTACGCCGAGTCCTCCGACGAAGCGGCCTCGGTGATGTACGACCTGGTCGGCCTGTCCGACTGGACCGCCGACACCGAAGAGGAGCAGATCGCCCGGTACGGCGAGGTGCTCGCCCAGTTCTCCGAGTAAGCCCCGGGGCCCGCCATGACAGAAGCTGCCAGCACCACCCAGCTCGACGACGTAGCCACGCCCTGGTCGATCACGCTCGAGGACGTCTCGGTCACCTATCCGAACGGCACCCGCGCGCTGCGCGGGGTGTCCGCGCACATCGAGGCGGGCGAGATGGTCTCCATCGTCGGCCTGTCCGGGTCCGGGAAGTCCACCCTGATCCGCACCATCAACGGCCTCGTCCCGGCCACCTCCGGACGGGTGGTGGTCGGCGGGCAGGACGTCACCGGCCTGCGCGGACGAGCGTTGCGTCAGCTGCGCGGGCACATCGGGATGATCTTCCAGGGCTTCAACCTGGCCGACCGCACCAGCGTGCTGAACAACGTGCTGGTCGGACGGTTCTCCCGCACCCCCAGCTACCGCACCCTGCTCGGGCTGACCAGCGCGGCGGACAAGGAGCTGGCGCTGCGCTCGTTGGACTCGGTAGGCATGCTGGAGAAGGTCTGGACCCGCGCCGGGGCGCTGTCCGGCGGGCAGAAGCAGCGGGTGGCGATCGCCCGGGCACTGTGCCAGCAGCCTTCGGTGATGCTCGCCGACGAACCGGTCGCCAGCCTGGACCCGCCCACGGCACACGCCGTGATGGGCGACCTGGCCCGGATCAACTCCGAACGCGACCTGACCGTGCTGATCAACATCCACATGATGGACCTGGCCCGGCAGTACAGCCGGCGGATGATCGGCCTGCGGGACGGTGAGATCGTCTACGACGGCCCGGCGGCCAGCGCGAGCGACGCCGACTTCGAGCAGATCTACGACCGGCCGATCCAGAGCCGGGACCGGATGGGGAGCGCCCCGTGACCACCGAGGTCACTGAGCTGCAGGTGCCGCCCAGGCCCCGGAACCGGTGGCGGGTAGCCGCGATCGTGGCGGCGCTGTGCGTCTTCACGGTGCTCACCTGCCTACCGGCGATCGGCGGAGTGGAGCTGGACTTCGCCGGCATGGTGCGCAACTGGGCCAACGGTGCGGACAAGATGGGCGAGCTGCTCCGCCCGGACTTCTCCTTCCTGCCGCGCACTGTCACCCCGATGCTGGAGACGCTCGCGATGGCGGTGGCTGGTGCCGCGCTCGCCGCGGCCGCCTCCATCCCGATCACTCTGTGGGCGGCCCGGCCGAGCAACCCGAACCCGGTGACTCGGCAGCTCGTCCGGTTCATCATCAACGTCAACCGCGCCGTGCCAGACCTGGTGTTCGCCATGGTGCTCGTGGCGATGGTCGGAGTCGGCGTGCTGCCCGGTCTGTTCACCTTGTTCCTGTTCGACCTGGGTGTGGTGGTCAAGCTGGTCTCCGAGGCGATCGAGGGCGCCGACCACGATTACATCGAGGCCGGACAAGCCGCCGGTGGCACCCAGTCCCAGATCAACAAGGTCACCTTGCTGCCGCAGTCCTGGACCCTGTATGCGAACCAGTGGCTGTACTCGCTGGAGCTGAACGTGCGCATCTCGGCGATCCTGGGCATCGTCGGGGCCGGCGGTATCGGGCGGCTGCTGGACGAGCGTCGCGGCTTCTACGCCTATGACGACGTCTCGGTGATCATCCTGGAGATCCTCGTCGTGGTGATGATCATCGAGCTGTGCTCCAACCTGCTCCGCTCGAGGCTGCGATGACCACGACGACGGTGCCGAAGCTCACCCTGCCGACCCGGCCCTCCCGGCTGCGGGAGACGATCGCCGCCGTGCTGGTCGGGGCCGTGGTGCTGGTCTCGATCCTCGGCCTGGACATCCCGTGGACGGAGCTGTCCGACATACCCGGCCGGGTGGTCGACTACCTGGGCTTGATGTTTGCTGAACCGAACTGGGAGAAGCTGCCCCGCGCACTGTTCGAGACCTGGCGGTCGGTCTCGATGGCCTGGCTCGGCGCGATCGGCTGCGTAGTGGTGTCCATCCCGCTGGGCATGCTCGCCGCCCGCGGCGTGGGTCCGGCCTGGCTGCGGTTCATCCTGCGCCGGCTGTTCGCGATCATCCGCGCGTTCCCGGAGGTGATCATCGCCCTGGTGCTGCTCACCGTGACCGGCCTGACCCCGTTCACCGGTGCGCTCGCGCTGGGCATCGCTGGGATCGGCACCCAGGGCAAGTGGGTGTACGAGACGATCGAGTCTGCTCAGGAGGGGGCCTCCGAAGCAGTGCGTGCCGCCGGGGGGACCACCGCTGAGGTCACCCGCTGGGCGCTCTGGCCGGCGGCCGCACCGGCGCTGATGTCCTTCGCGCTGTACCGCTTCGAGATCAACATCCGTACCTCCGCGGTGCTCGGCCTGGTCGGTGCCGGCGGTATCGGCACGATGCTGTCGAACTACACCAACTACCGGGAGTGGGACACTGTCGGAATGCTGCTCATCGTGGTGGTCGCCGTCACGATGGTCTTCGACCTGATCTCCGGGTCGATCCGCCGCCGGATCATGGAGGGGACCCGCGCCCATGCGGTGGACGGGTGATCCGGATGCACCGGTGACTGCCCGGATCGCTGCGCTGGAGCCCTCGCTGCAGCGCAGCGAGCGCCGGGTGGTGGCGACCGTGGCCGAGAACCTGGCCGCCGCTGTGGAGTGCACCGCGCAGGAGCTGGCGGCACGCGCCGGCGTGGGCCGCGCCTCGGTGATCCGCACCGCGCAGACGCTCGGTTACGACGGTTATCCGCAGATGCGGGTGGCCCTGGCACGCGAGCTGGCGCTGGCACCCAGCCAGGAGGCTTCACCGGACACTGCGATCGGCAGGCTGCACAGCGCCGTCGAGCAGTTCGGGCGCAACCTGCCTCGGCTGACGGCGGCGCTCACCGAGGAACTGGTCGAGAAGTTTGTGGCCGCTGTGGACGCCGCGCCGCGGGTGGTAGTGGTCGCCACCGGGCTGTCCGCTCCGCTGGGCCTGGACCTGGCGATGCGACTCAGCGCAGCGGGTCGGCCGGCGGAGTACCTTCCGGACGCGCTCGCGCAGCAGATCGCCGCCGGCAGCCTGGAACCGGGATCGGTATGCCTCGTGCTCTCCGGGTCCGGGGCGACCGCCACCAGTCTGGACGCTGCGGCCGCCGCCCGGCAGTCCGGGGCGACGGTGCTGGTGATGACGTCCTTCGCGCGGGCACCGTTGGTGGCGCACGCAGATGTGGCCCTGGTGATCCCACCGGTGACCGAGTCGTTCCCCGAGGAGCTGCTGCACACCTCCCGGGCGGCCCTCGCGCTGGTGATCGAGACGCTGGTGGACGTGCTGGTGGCCCGGCGAGGGAGTCGTGGCTGGCAAGCCCGCGCAGCAGCTATCGCACAGGTGGAGAAGCGGCTCAGCGAGTAGCCACAAGAGTAGCCAGGCCTGTTGCGAACGCCGGTTCCGCGGCGAGAACGCGCCAGGTGGCTGCGAACCAGGGCGTTCGCGCGCTTGAAGGTGGCCTCGCCCTGATCGTCGCGGTGCTTCCTCCGACCACGGACGGAATACCCTCCAGGGGTATATCGTTGATCGGGTAGCCGCGGGGAAGGAGAGCTGATGAGAAGCGCCGAAGACCAGGAGCGTCCTGCCGCCCAGGCCGCCCATCACCAAGGCCACGGCGGCCACGAAGAGCACAGTGGCCACGGCGGCCACGGCGGCCACGGCGGCCACGGCGAGCACGAAGAGCACAGTGCCCACCAAGGCCACGGCGGCCACGGGGACCACGTCGCGCAGTTCCGGCGGCTGTTCTGGATCATGCTCGCCATGCTCGCCCTCGCCGTGCCCACTGTTGCGCTCAGCCCGATGTTCGCCGACCTGCTCGGCTACACCCCACCAGCCGGCACCGCCTGGATCCCCGCAGTGCTCGGCACAGTGATCTTCGTCTGGGGCGGCTGGCCGTTCCTCACCGGTGCGGTGAGCGAGCTGCGGGGCAAGGCGCCCGGGATGATGCTGCTCATCGGCACTGCGATCACGGTCGCCTTCCTCTCATCCCTGGCCGCCACCTTCGGCCTGCTCGCCCACGACCTGGAGTTCTGGTGGGAGCTGGCACTGCTGGTGGTGATCATGCTCCTCGGCCACTGGATCGAGATGGGCTCGCTGGCACGCACCTCCTCGGCGCTGGACTCCCTCGCCGAGCTGCTCCCGGACGAGGCGGAACGGCTCGAGACCGACGGAAGCTCCGCCGTCGTACCGGTCGCAGAGCTCACCACCGACGACCTGGTGATCGTGCGCCCTGGTGGGCGCATCCCTGCCGACGGCGAGGTGACTGAGGGTCGGGCGCACGTGGACGAGTCGATGATCACCGGTGAGTCCACCCCGGTGGCCCGCGAGACCGGTGATCAGGTCGTGGCCGGCACCGTGGCCACCGACTCCGCGCTGCGCGTGCAGATCACCGCGGTGGGGGAGAGCACCGCGCTGGCCGGTATCCAGCGGATGGTCACCGAGGCGCAGTCCTCCTCCACGAAGGTGCAACGGCTGGCCGACCGGGCCGCCGGCTGGCTGTTCTACTTCGCGTTCGGCGCCGCGATCCTCACCGCGATCGTCTGGCTCGTCGTGGGCACTCCCGCCGATGCGCTCACCCGGGTGATCACCGTGCTGGTGATCGCTTGTCCGCACGCCCTAGGACTGGCCATCCCGCTGGTTGTCTCCATCTCCACCGAGCGCGCGGCCAAGGCCGGTGTGCTCGTCAAGGACCGGCTCGCCCTGGAACGCTCCCGGACCGTGAGCGCAGTGCTGTTCGACAAGACCGGCACGCTCACCACCGGTGAACCTGCGCTCACCGATATCACGACGGCGGAGCACGCCTCTGGTCTGGTCCGCTCCGCCGACGAGATGCTCGCCTGGGCCGCTGCGGTCGAGTCGGACAGTGAGCACCCGCTAGCGCGGGCGATCGTGGCAGCTGCGGCCGAGCGCGGGTTGCAGCTGCCCGAGGTGAACGACTTCCAGGCCCTGACGGCCAGCGGCGTGACCGCCCGGATCGAGGGGCACGAGGTCCGGGTCGGCGGACCGCACATGGTTGACGAGCTCGACCTGGAGCCGCTCGTCGAGACCACTCCCTGGGGTGAGAGTGGCCGCACTGTGCTGCACGTGCTGATCGACGGCGAGATCGTCGGCGCCCTCGGCCTGGCCGACGAGGTCCGCCCGGAGTCCCGCCAGGCGGTCGAGGAGCTGCACGCTCGGGACGTCCAGGTGGTGATGATCACCGGCGATGCCGAGCCGGTCGCCCGGGCAGTGGCCGAGGAGCTGGGCATCGATGCGGTGTTCGCCCAGGTGCGGCCGGAGAACAAGAGCGCGAAGGTGGCCGAGCTGCAGCAGCAGGGCCACGTGGTGGCGATGGTCGGTGACGGCGTGAACGACGCCCCTGCGCTCGCGCAGGCTGACGTGGGGATCGCGATCGGCGCGGGCACGGATGTGGCCGCCGCTTCTGCCGGGGTGATCCTGGCGGGGAACGACCCGCGCAGCGTGCTGTCCGTGCTGCACCTGTCCACCGCTGCCTATCGGACGATGCAGCAGAACCTGTGGTGGGCCTCGGGCTACAACCTGGTGGCTGTGCCGCTGGCCGCCGGCGTGCTGGCCCCGGTCGGGTTCGTGATGCCGATGGCCGTCGGCGCGCTGCTGATGAGCGCCTCGACGGTGGTGGTGGCGCTGAACGCGCTACGGCTGCGTCGTCTGGACCTGCACCCGGCCTGACCCACCCCCAGAAAGCGAAATTGCTCGTCGATCTGGCCACGAATCGTGGCCAGATCGACGAGCAACTTCACCTGGGTGGGCGGGCCGCCGGAACGCCGGCCCTCAGAGGACCGCCCGGAGGAACTCCTTGGTGCGCTCGTTGGACGGGTTGGAGAACATCACGTCCGGCTTGGCGTCCTCGATGATCTTGCCGCCGTCGAACATCAGTACTCGGTCGGAGACATCCTGGGCGAACTGCATCTCGTGGGTCACGATCAGCATGGTGATGTCCGTGGTCGCGGCCAGGTCCCGCAGCACGTTCAGCACATCACCTACCAGCTCCGGGTCCAGCGCGGAGGTCACCTCGTCGAGCAGGATGATCTCCGGGTCCATCGCCAGTGCGCGGGCGATGGCCACCCGCTGCTGCTGACCACCGGAGAGCTGGGTGGGATGCGCATCACCCCGGTCCCCCAGCCCCACCTGGTCGAGGAGCTGCTGGGCCCGGCCGCGGGCCTCCTCCTTGGACTTGCCGAGCACGTGGATCGGTGCCTCGATGATGTTCTCCATCACCGACATGTTCGGGAACAGGTTGAACTGCTGG
>Ga0209487_1000868_pt1 | contig 26602 bp, 22 predicted proteins | sample Poulit2012_FD_187524 | JGI IMG/M metagenome (GOLD analysis project Ga0209487, IMG submission 187524) | Agricultural soil microbial communities from Georgia to study Nitrogen management - Poultry litter 2012 (SPAdes) (version 2) | ecosystem: Environmental > Terrestrial > Soil > Agricultural land...
ACCGAGGACGGTGAGGTGGGCCTGCACGTGGGCGGCACCGGCGTGCTGCGCCGCGGCGTCCCGGTGCGGGAGGTGGGCGGACGGTTGGTTACCACCGTCTTCGACCTGCTCCTGGCCCAGTACGGCGTGGACCGCCCGGGCCTGCCCGGTCGTTGGCCGGAGGGGTATGAGGATGCCACCGCACCCGGAACGCCGGCATGGGCCGCCGAGCACTCCGGGGTGCCGGTGGAGGCGGTGATCCGCATCGGGCGGGAGTTCGCCGACAACGCCCGTCGGTCCAAGGGCCGGTCGATGATCGTGATGGGCGCCGGCACCAACCACTACTTCCACTCCGACACCATCTACCGGGCGATGATCGCCCTGGTCACCATGACCGGCTGCCAAGGGGTCAACGGCGGCGGCTGGGCGCACTACGTGGGCCAGGAGAAGGTCCGGCCCATCACCGGGTTCCAGCAGTACGCCTTCGCATTGGACTGGCAGCGCCCCACTCGGCACATGATCTCCACCGCCTTTTGGTACCAGGCCACCGAGCAGTGGCGATACGACGGGTTGCCCGCCGAGACCCTCGCTTCGCCGCTGGCCACCGGCCGGTTCGCCGATCTGACCACCGCGGACACGCTGGTGGAGTCCGCCAAGCGCGGCTGGATGCCCAGTTTCCCCACCTTCAATCGAAACCCCCTGGACCTGACCGATGAAGCCGCCGCGGCCGGCAAGGACGTCAAGGACTACGTCGTGGAAGAACTACAGGCCGGCCGGTTGCAGTACGCGGTGGAGGACCCCGGCGCGCCGGAGAACTTCCCCCGGGTACTTACCGTCTGGCGATCGAACATCCTGGGATCCTCGGCCAAAGGCAACGAGTACTTCCTCAAACACCTGCTTGGCGCCGAATCGGCACTACGTGCCCAACCCGCTCCCCCCGAACGGCGCCCACGCCGGATGAACTGGCGCGAGGAGGGCGCTGAGGGCAAGGTCGACCTACTCACGGCGATCGACTTCCGGATGACCTCCACCACCCTGTACTCCGACATCGTGTTGCCGGCGGCCACCTGGTACGAGAAGTACGACATCTCCACCACGGATATGCACCCGTTCGTGAACTCCTTCAACCCGGCGATCAGCCCGCCGTGGCAGACCCGCACCGATTTCGCGATTTTCCAGGACTTGGCCGCCAAGGTCTCCCAATTCGCCGTCGAGCATCTCGGCGAGCGCCAGGACCTGCTGGCTGCGCCACTGAACCACGACACCCCCGACGCGATGGCCACCCCGCACGGCGCGGTAGCGCCACTGGATAAGACGCCGCTGGTGCCCGGGGTCACGATGCCCAAACTCATCCCGATCGAACGGGACTACCCGGCCACGCTTGCGAAGTTCAATGCGCTGGGACCGTTGACCGACTCCGCAGGCATGGGCACCAAGGGCGTGCAGTTCATGCCCGACCAAGAGGTGGCCGAACTCGCGGCGCGCAACGGCCGTGTGGTCTCCGGGATCGCTCAGGGGCGCCCATCGTTGGACCGGGACACCAAAGCGGCCGAGGCGATCCTGGCGCTTTCCGGCACCACCAACGGCCGGTTGGCCACGCAGGGTTTCGAACACCAGGAACAACGCACCGGCACCCGCATGGCCGATCTTGCTGCCGAGTCCGAGTCGGTGCGGGTGACATTCACCGACACCCAGTCCCGGCCCACCCCGGTGGTCACCTCCCCGGAGTGGTCCGGCTCCGAGACCGGTGGGCGCCGTTACACCGCCTTCGCGATCAACGTCGAACGGCTCAAACCGTGGCACACCCTCACCGGCAGGATCCACTACTTCCTCGACCACGACTGGATGAGCGAGATGGGCGAGGGTCTGCCGATCTACCGGCCGCCCCTGGACATGCACCGCCTGTTCGGGGACGCCGTCCCCGGAGACACCTCCCCCACCGGAGACCCGGCCGCCGGCGGACATGCCGAGGTCGCGGTGCGCTACCTCACCCCGCACTCCAAATGGTCGATCCACTCCGAGTATCAGGACAACCTGTTCATGCTGTCGTTGTCCCGAGGCGGATCCAACATCTGGATGTCACCGAAGGACGCAGCCAAGATCGGCGTGCGCGACAACGAATGGATCGAGGCGTACAACCGCAACGGGGTGGTGGTGGCCCGGGCGGTGGTCTCCCACCGCATGCCCGAAGGCACCGTATTCATGTACCACGCCACCGAACGCGTCGTGGACGTGCCCCGCACCGAAACCTCCGGCCAACGCGGGGGGATCCACAACTCGCTGACCCGGGTGCTGATGAAACCCAGCCACCTCATCGGTGGGTACGCCCAACTTGCCTACGCGTTCAACTACATCGGCCCCACCGGGAACCAACGCGATGAGGTCACCGTCATCCGCCGGCGCAGCCAGGAGGTTGAGTACTGATGACGGAACCAACCCCGCGGCGAGGTACGAGCGAAGGGAGAGTGTGACCAGCATGAAGGTCATGGCGCAGATGTCGATGGTGATGAACCTCGACAAGTGCATCGGATGTCACACCTGTTCGGTCACGTGTAAGCAGGCGTGGACCAACCGCACCGGAACGGAGTACGTGTGGTTCAACAACGTGGAGACTCGACCCGGATTGGGCTACCCCCGCACCTATGAGGACCAGGACGTGTGGCAGGGCGGCTGGACGCTCAACCGTCGCGGGAAACTCAAACTCAAGTCCGGCGGGCGGGCGAAGAAGTTGGCGACCATCTTCTCCAACCCGAAGATGCCCACGATCTACGACTACTACGAGCCGTGGACATACGAGTACGACATGCTGTTGTCCGCCCCGGCGGACACCAAGCACACCCCGGTCGCCCGGCCCAAGTCGTTGCTGACTGGGGACAACATGAACATCGAGTGGTCCGCCAACTGGGATGACATGCTCGGCGGGTCCACCGAGACGATGGCCGATGACCCGGTGTGGAAGAAGATGAACACCCAGGTCAAGACCGAGTTCGAAGAAACGTTCATGTTCTACCTGCCGCGAATTTGCGAGCACTGCCTGAACCCCTCATGTGTGGCGGCCTGCCCCTCCGGCGCGATGTACAAGCGCAGCGAGGACGGCATCGTGCTGGTGGACCAGGACCAGTGCCGCGGTTGGCGGATGTGTGTGACCGGCTGCCCGTACAAGAAGGTCTACTTCAACCACCAGACCGGCAAGGCCGAGAAGTGCACCCTGTGCTACCCGCGGATCGAAGCCGGGCTGCCCACCGTGTGCGCCGAAACCTGTGTGGGCCGGCTGCGGTACATCGGGCTGGTGCTCTACGACGCCGACAAAGTCGGTGAGGCCGCGGCCACGCCCAACGAGCACGACCTGTTGGACGCCCAGCGGGGGGTGTTCCTGGATCCGTTCGACCCCGAAGTGGTCGAGGCCGCCCGGGCCGAGGGCATCCCGGAGGACTGGATCGAGGCCGCCCAGAACTCCCCCATCTGGAAACTCATCACCGACTATGAGGTCGCCTTACCGCTGCACCCGGAGTACCGCACCCTGCCGATGGTCTGGTACATCCCGCCGCTAAGCCCCGTGGTCGACGTGGTCACCGCCTCCGGCAACGACGGTGAGGACGCCAAGACGCTGCTCACTGCGCTGTCCACGATGCGCATCCCGCTGGAGTACCTGGCCGAACTGTTCACCGCCGGGGACCCGGCACCGGTGGAACGGGTACTGCGCCGGCTGGCTGCGATGCGCTCCTACATGCGCGACATCAACCTGAACGAGGAACCACAGGAGGAGATCGCTGCCGCCGTGGGGATGACCGGCACCGAGATCCAGGAGATGTACCACCTGCTGGCCATCGCCAAGTACGAGGACCGCTACGTCATACCCGCGGCGCATGCCGAAATCGCCGAGGACCTGGAGAACATGGCTTGCTCCCTGGATGTCCACGGCGGGCCGGGCATGGGCGGCATGGGCCCGTTCGGCACGGGTTCGGGCACGGATGTGCCCGCCGCGGTGGAGAACTTCCACGCCCTCAAGGACCGGCAAACCTCCCCCTACACCCCCAGCACCCCGGGCCGGACCAACCTGCTGAACTGGGACGGGCGCGGTTCCACCGGGCTGTTCCCCCCGGCCGCCGATGAGCGGGACGATGAGTCCAGCGACACCGCAGGCGCGGTCGCCGTCGACGCCGCACCCGCCGAGGGCGGAGTATTCAGCGATGACATCGACGCCAACCCGGCGGTGAGCAAGGTCGACCCGTACCCGGCCGGTGATCCGGGACCGGAGGCGGGGGGCACCGCACGTACCGGGGAGCAGTCACCGGGCGACGAGCCGCCGATCCGGGATGAAGACCGATGAGCGGCTTCATCCGGGCACCTGCGCTCACCCCCCTGGAACCGGTCCGTCTGAGCGATGAGGATCGTGTTCTTGCCCATATGGCGGCCTCGGTGCTGCTGGACTACCCCGAGGCCGACCGGACCCCCTCCTACCCGCTGGTCCGGGAGGCGGTCGCCCACCTGCGCCCCCCGGTGCGGCAACGTTTCTGGACCTTCCTCGACCACGCCGAAGAAGTCGGGCAGCAGGCCTTGGCCGCCCATTACGTGGAGACGTTCGACCAGAAGCGCCGGTGCTCGATGTACCTGTCCTATTTCCTCACCGGTGACACCCGCAAACGCGGTGCCGCCCTGGTGCGGTTCATCGAGGCGTACCGGGCGGCAGGTTGGGAGATGGAGCGTCCGGAACTGCCGGACTTCCTGCCGGTGGTCCTGGAGTTCTCCGCCCGCGGCGACGCCCAGATCGCTGCCGGGCTACTCGGTAGCCACCGGGAGGGCATCGAGGTGCTGCGTTCTGCACTGACCTCGCTGGCAAGCCCGTACGCCCAGGTGGTCGAGGCAGTGTGCCTGACACTGCCGCCGGTGACGGACAAGGTGCGCGACAAGTACCTGCAACTCATCACCGCCGGACCGCCGAGCGAGATGGTGGGGCTGAACGCGATGGGCCCGCTGGAGCCGTTCGCACCCGGCGGGGCACACAGAGAGGTGTGAAAGATGAACGTGAGTGCCGTGGGGATCCTGGCCTGGGTGATCTTCCCCTACGTGTCGATGGCGGTGTTCGTCGTCGGGCTGTTCTGGCGGTACCGGTACGACAAATTCGGTTGGACCACGCGATCCTCCGAACTGTACGAACACCGGATCTTACGCCTGGGCTCGCCCCTGTTCCATTACGGCATCCTCTTCGTGGCGTTGGGGCACTTCATGGGGCTGATCATCCCGAAGAGTTGGACCGAGGCGGTGGGCATCGGCCAGACGTTCTACCACTGGATCGCCACATATCTGGGCTCGGTCGCCGGATTGGCCACTGTGGTCGGTTTGGTGATCCTGATCTACCGGCGCCGCAAGATCGGCCCGGTGTTCCTGGCTACCACCAGGATGGACAAATTCATGTACGTGGTGCTGGCCGCCCCGATCGTGTTGGGCATGTGGGCCACGGTGCAGAACCAGATCCTGGCCGGCGGGCACGGGTATGACTACCGGGAGACCATCTCCCCGTGGCTGCGGTCGCTGTTCTACTTCCAGCCCCAGCCCGAACTCATGGCGGACGTGCCTTACCAGTTCCGGATGCACGTCGTCGCCGCGTTCCTGCTCTTCCTGGTGTGGCCCTTCACCCGGCTGGTACACGCCTTCTCCGCACCGGTGCAGTACTCCACCCGCCCCTACATCCTGTACCGCTCCCGAGAGTCGGCACAGGGCACCCGGGCACCGAAACGAGGCTGGGAACCGGTGGGCACCCCACTGGGGGCCCCGCAGAGCCGCAGGCGACGCCAACAGCGATAGCGCTCGTCGCCTACGGCGTCCGCGCCAGCAGCATCACCACGTTGAGGATCGCGATCGCCATGGCCGCATGGAACGGCCGGCGTCCCCCGGCGATCACGGCCGCCGCGCCGGCCACCCCGGCCGCCACCAGCGCCACCCACCCCCAGACGGGTACCGGGGGCCCCGGTCCCAGCACGCTCATCGCGGTGCCGATCATGAAGATCGCCACCGCCACTGCCCCCGCCGTCCGCGCCCCCAGGCGGTGTCCCGCGCCGCGCACACCGGTTGCGGCATCGTCGGCCAGGTCAGGCAGCACGTTCACCAGGTGGGCACCGACTCCCAGGAGCACGCCGACGGCGAGCATCCACACCGGCGGCCAGGCCGGTGGCCGCAACGCCAGCCATGGCACCGCCGGCAGCGCTCCGAACGCCAAGGCGTAGGGCACCCAGGACCACACGGTTGCCTTCACGCCCGCGTTGTACGCAACGCCGGAGGCGACGAGCACCAGGTGCGCCAGCCCAGCGGCGGGCCCCAGCACCACAGACAGCCCAGTACAAACCAACGCGGCGACGACCAGCGCCCCGCCGAGGGTGCGCCGGCTCACCTCCCCGGTGACCAGCGGCTTATCCGTTCGGCCCACCGCATGATCTCGTTCTTCATCCAGTAGATCGTTGGACCAACCGATCACCAACTGGCCGCTGGCCACGGCGGCTGCGATCAGCACCGTGCCACCCGCCTGGTGTCCGGCTGCCACCGCCAGCAGGGCCGCGAGAATCGTGACGACCACGGTTGGCGCCAGATGGGCGGCCCGCGACAATGCGGTAACGGTGCGCACGTAAGGAGACTAACGTCCAGGCGGTCCCCAAGACGCGCCACGCCACCACAGTCCGTACCCTCAATGCATGACCCAGGTGCTCGCCGTCGAGCCGGTACTGCCGGAGTACCGCTACAGCCAGGCCGAACTCACCGACGCGCTCGTGCCGCTCATCGGTGGCGGCACCGCCACCGAGCGCACGTTGCGGCGCATTCACGGTGGCTGCGAGGTGGACTTTCGGCACCTGGCCCTACCCCTGGAGGAGTACTCGCAACTCACCGACTTCGGCCGGTCCAACGACGCCTTCATTACGGCCGCCGTCGAACTGGGCGCCGCCGCGCTCACCTCGGCGTTGGACCAGGCCGGCTTGCCGCCCCACGAGGTGGATTTCATCATCTCGGTCACCATCACCGGATTGGCGGTGCCCTCGTTGGAGGCCCGCATCGCCGAGCGGGTGGGCCTGCGCCCGGACGTGGTGCGCCTGCCTCTCATCGGGCTGGGGTGCATGGCTGGTGCGGCAGGTGTGGCGCGCCTGCACGACCTCCTGCGGGGACGGCCCGACGGCGTAGGCGTGTTGGTGAGCGCGGAACTGTGTTCGCTCACGGTGCAGCGGGGAGACGCCTCCGGGGCGAACCTGGTGGCCTCCGGCCTATTCGGCGACGGTGCTGGAGCGGTGGTGGCCGTGGGTGACCTCCATCCCTCCGTCAGCGGGCGCGGCGGGCCGGTGGTGGTCGATTCCGCCAGCCGGTTGTACCCGGCCACCGAGGGCGTCATGGGGTGGGATGTGGGCTCGAGCGGGCTGCGGATCGTGCTCGGCGCCGAGGTGCCCGATCTGGTGCGCGACAACGTCGGTGCCGACGTCCACAGTTTCCTGTCGCGGCACGGCCTGAGCATCGACGACGTTGCCTGGTGGGTCTGTCACCCCGGCGGTCCCAAAGTGATCGACTCCCTAGCCGCCACCCTGGGACTTCGGCATGGAGCACTTGAGTTGACCAGCCGTTCCCTGCGGGAGGTGGGGAACCTCTCCTCCGCCTCGGTCCTGCACATCCTGCGCGCTGCCCTCGATCGCGGCCCTCCAGCGGGCTCATACGGCCTCATGATGGCCATGGGGCCCGGATTCAGTCTGGAACTGGTCCTGTTGGAGGCCCGATGACCTCCCAAGTGCTGTTCACCGTCCTCATCGCGGCAGTCGGGTTGGAGCGAGTGGGAGAACTCGTGGTGGCCAGGCGCAACGCCGCTTGGGCCTTCGCCCGCGGCGGAGTCGAGGACGGGGCTGGTCACTACCCGGTCATGGTGGTGCTACATACCGGTCTGCTCGCCGGCGCCCTGGTGGAGGTCTGGTGGCTGCAGCGAGAGTTCCTGCCGGTGCTGGGATTTCTGATGCTCGCGCTGGCCCTGGGCTCCCAGGTGTTGCGGTGGTGGTGCATCGCCACGTTGGGCCCCCGGTGGAACACCCGGGTGATCGTGGTGCCCGGGCTGCCGCTGGTCCGGCGGGGGCCCTACCGCTGGTTGCACCACCCCAATTACGTAGCGGTGGTGGTGGAGGGGTTCGCCCTGCCGTTGGTGCACACCGCGTGGGTGACGGCGACGGTGTTCACGGTAGCGAACGCGGCCCTGCTAGCCGTGCGGATACGCACTGAGAACCGGGCGCTGGACCTGGCTGCGAGGTGAGGCACGTGCTCTTACGGTGGTCATCGCTTCGCGGTGAAGCGGATGCTTTCGAGGTGGCCTGCGCTGCGGTTTCGGCGCGCGCCCCTGAGGTGACCGTTGCTGTGGAGCGAGCCGGATGCACCCTGACGTGATCATCGCCGGCGGCGGCCCGGCGGGCCTGGTTGCCGCGTTGCACGCCGTGGCCGCCGGGCTCTCGGTGCAGGTGCACGAACCTCGCCCCGGAGTGGTGGACAAGGCATGCGGGGAGGGCGTGATGCCGGCGGGCGTTGCCCACCTGCACCGGCTCGGCATCCACCCGGACGGGCAGGAGTTCGTAGGCGTCAGGTACTGCGCGCCGGGGCACGTCGCACAGACCGAGTTTCGCGGGCGCCCCGGGCTGGGCGTGCGGCGGACCGAGCTGCATCGGGCCTTGCGGGAAGCGGCGCTCGAGGCCGGCGTTCCGATCCTGTCGCGCCGCGTCACCGACGTGCAGCAGCGAGCCGGGGGCGTGCTCGTCGACGGCACGCCGGCCGGCTACCTGATCGTCGCTGACGGCCTGCATTCCCGCCTGCGCACCTCCCTTGGGCTCACCGTGCGGTCTAGCGGCCCGCGCAGGTACGGACTACGTCAGCATCTCCGGCGCTCTCCCTGGACCGACCACGTGGAGGTGCACTGGTCCAGCAGCAGCGAGGCCTACATCACCCCGGTGGCCCGGGACCAGGTCGGCATCGCGATCCTCACCAGCACCCGAGCGCCGTTCGCTGCCCAACTCGCTGAGTTTCCCGAACTCCGGGCGCTCACCGCAGGCGCGGCAGCCGCCTCCGGGGTGCGGGGCGCAGGACCCTTGCACCAGTCCAGTCGGCGCCGGGTCCTCGGGCGCGTGCTGGTGATCGGCGATGCTAGCGGCTATCTGGACGCCATCACCGGAGAAGGCATCAGCCTCGCCCTGGCACAGGCGGAAGCCGCGATCGAAGCCATCACCGTAGACCGAGCGTCCGACTACGAGAAACGCTGGCGCCAGATTGTGCGCCGGCACCGGCTCCTCACCCGGTCCCTGCTGGCGGCAGGCAGTTCACCGTTTCGCCCCTACCTGGTGCCCGCGGCGACGAAAATGCCGTGGCTGTTCTCTGCGGCCGTGAACGAAGTGGGCCGAATCTGACCCATGAACGTGTTCTAGCCCACATTCGTAACCCAGCACCGCTATGGTGTTTGTTCTGGCAAATCGTTGACCACCGGCGCGGCGTGCCAGGACACCGACGTCTCACCGGACATCGACGTCCAGCGCCCTACACCCAGGAGGCAAAGCATGACCCAGGTACGACGAACGTGGCGCCGGATCGCCGCCACCACCGGAGTACTCGCCATCGGCGCAGCTCTCGCCGCGCCCGCTTACGCGACGGATGAGGAGGAGCCCGACGACCAAGAGGTCGGTGACGGCGCCTACGACGAGTTCACCGGCGACAACGTCTTGACCATCGCCACCAGCCAGTCGATCGAGAACTGGAACCCGTTCATCCAGATCTACGTGATCGAGCACCAGTTCCGGCAACTGCAGTACGACACCCTGGTCCGCATGAGCGCCGAGGACTACAGCCCCACACCCGGCCTGGCCGAGGAATGGGAGGAGTCCGAGGACGGACTCACCTGGACCTTCCACCTGCGCGAGGCCACCTGGCACGACGGGGAACCGTTCACCGCCGAGGACGTGGAATACACGTACCACATCATCGCCAACGACCCCGATATCAGCGCCCGCAACGCCGACGTCAACGAACTGATCGAATCGGTCGAGGCGATCGATGACCACACCGTGCAGTTCAACCTGACCACGCCCTCGGTGAACCTGGAGGGCAGCGACCAGGTGATCGTGCCCAAGCACATCTGGGAAGAACATGAAGGCGCATGGGGCGATTACGGCAACGATGACTTCCCGATCGTGGGGATCGGGCCCTACCAGATGGTCGACTTCTCCACTGACGCCTACATCCGGTACGAAGTATTCGACGACTACTGGCAGGGCCGGGCCGGTTTCGACGAGATCGTCTATCAGTACTACACCGAACCTGACACCTCGGTGGCGGCCCTCGAAGCCGGCGAGGTTGATCTCATCGGCGGGCTGAACGAGGCCCAGATGGGTCGTGTGGAAGGCGTGGAGCACATCAGCACCAACGTCGCACCGGACCGGCGCTGGTTGGCGTTCCGGTTCAACACCGGCGCCGTCACCAGGGACGGGCAGGAGTTCGGCAGCGGCCACCCGGCCTTGGCCGACCCCCAGGTCCGCCGGGCGCTGCATCACGCGGTGGACAAGCAGGAACTGATCGATCGCGTCCGCGGCGGGTACGGAGAGGTGGCGCACTCCATCGTGCCGAACGTGTTCAGCACCATCCACTGGTCGCCGAGTGATGCCGAGCGCATTGATTTCGACCTGGAGGAAGCCGCCCGGCTACTGGACGAAGCAGGCTATGAGACGGGCGACGACGGGGTGCGGGTTTCCCCCGACGGCCAGCCGCTGACCCTGACGTTCGGTGTGGACGCCGGCAACGCCGAACGGGAGGGCGCCGCCCAATTCATCACCGAATGGTTCGAGGAGATTGGCGTGGGAGTGGAGACCACCATCTCCGAAGACGTCCAGGACCTGTTCGACGACGGGGAACTGGACATCGCCTTCACCGGGTGGGGCATCAACCCGAACCCCACCTACAACCTCAACCGCCAAAGTTGCGGGCAGTTGCCCGGGGCCCCGGGCGACGGTTCTTCCGATGCGTTCTACTGCAACGAACAGTACGACTCCTTGGTGCGCGCCCAGGAGTCGGAGACGGACGCCGAGGCCCGCGCGGAACTACTGTTCGAGGCCCAGCAGATCCTGTATGAGGACTCCCCGCTGGTGTTCCTCTGGTACCCCACGGTGATGGAGGCATACAACAGCACCAAGATCGCCGACTTCACCACCCAACCGGCCGACGCGGGCATGATCATGGGCCAGATCGGCTCCTGGGCGTACCACTCCGCTGCACCGACGGGCGAGACGGTCGACGGCGTCAGCACCGGCTTGCTCATCGGCGTGGGCGTCGTAGTACTCCTCGGGGCAGTGATTCTCGTGCTCGTGTTGCTGCGGCGCCGGCAGACCGCCGAGGACCGCGAGTAGATGGCGGCCGAAGCCACCACGGCGTTGCCGGCCGGGTCCGCGCAGGGCCCGGCCGGCAAACTGGACAACGCCGCGCGTACCGGGGTCGGCACCGGTCTTGGCAAGTATCTGCTGAACCGGGTCTCGGGCGCGGTGGTGTCGTTGCTGGCGGTGCTGTTCTCCGCCTTCTTCATCTTCCGGGTGCTGCCCGGCGACCCGATCGACAACCTGATGCGAGATATGCAGTCCGCCACTCCCGAACTGGAGCAGGCGCTCCGGGCCGAGTGGGGACTGGACGAACCGCTGTGGGTCCAGTTCTGGTCCTACCTCACCGGCACCCTCACCGGGGATCTGGGCGTGTCGATCCAGTACCAGGTACCGGTCATGCAGTTGTTCACCGACCGGCTGGGACCCACTGTCCTACTGGGCGGCACCGCGCTGGTGTTGTCGGTGCTCATCGGTTTCTCCCTGGGTGCCAAGTCCGCGTGGCTGAGCGGCTCGAAGTTCGACAAACGCAACGTCAACATCGCCCTGATCTTCTTCTCCGCCCCCACCTTCTGGGTGGCGATGATCGCGATCATCATTTTCTCCCGGGAACTTCGCCTGTTCCCCACCGGGCGGATGGTCTCGGCGCATACCCCGGATCGGTTCTGGCCGCAGTTCCTGGATATCGCCCACCACATGGTGCTGCCCGCGATCACCCTCACGTTGATGATCTATGCGGGCTACCTGCTCACCATGCGGGCCTCGATGCTCGATGAGATGGGCAACGACTACATCACTACCGCCCGGGCCAAAGGGCTGCGCGACGTAGTGGTCCGTCGTCGACACGCGATGCGCAACGCCTTGCTGCCCACGACCACGCTGGTGTTCATGGCGATCGGGAACGTCATCAACGGTGCGCTGGTCACCGAGATGATCTACACCTGGCCGGGTCTGGGCTACACCTTCTTCCAGGCGATCGCCGTGCCGGACTACCCGGTGCTGCAAGGGCTGTTCGTCATCTTCGCCTCGGCCACCGTGCTGGCCAACCTGGCCGCGGACGTCCTGTACTGGTTCATCGACCCGAGAGCACGGAAGGCATGAGCACCCAATCAACGCCCAGGCCGCAATCCCGGCCGCCGAGCGCCCGCGCACTGCGGATGCGACGCTGGCGCCAGTCCGCCGCAGACCTGTGGCGGGAGTTTCGTGCCCAACGGGCCGGGATGGTCGGGCTGATCGGCTTGAGCATCTTCGTGGCCATCGCCGTCATCACCCCGTTGGTGGCTCCAAGTGACGCGCTGAGCGTCACCCAGGCCACCGGCGGCCGCATGGCTCCACCGGACGGCGAGTACTGGCTGGGCACCGACGAGTTCGGACGCTCGGTAGCATTGCTGACCCTGTACGGCACCCGGGTCACCCTCATCATCGGGATCGCCGCGGCACTGGTGGCGATGGTGATCGGCACCCTGGTGGGGATCGTCGCGGGCCACTTCGAGGGCCGGGTCTCCTGGATCCTGATGCGGATCACCGAGTGGTTCATGAACCTGCCCACTCTGGTGCTCGCGATCGTGCTGGTGGTGGTACTCGGACGCAGCATCGCGGTGCTCGTGATCGCCATCGGTATCACCTCCTGGGCCGGAACCGCCCGGGTGATCCGCGCCCAGACCCGCGGCATCGAGGGCCGGCCCTACCTGGAACGGGCACGCGCCCTCGGCGCGGGGCATTGGTCCCAGATGGGACGGCACGTGTTGCCCAATGTCACCCCGCTGGTCTTGGCCAGCACCATCATGGCCATCGCCGGTGCGATCCTGACCGAGTCCACCCTCGCCTTCCTGGGCCTGTACGACCCGAACAACCTGTCCTGGGGGATGCTGCTGAACCGGGCTTGGTCCAACGGGGCGATGAGCGCGGGCGCGTGGTGGTACGTGTTGCCGCCGGGGCTGATGATCCTGGTGGTGGTGCTGTGCTTCACCCTGTGCGGACGGGCACTGGAAGTGGCCCTCAACCCCCGATTGCGGAGGTGATCATGAGCCTGCTCGACATCCACGATCTGCATGTGACCTACCAGGTCGCCAGCGGCTCGGTCCCGGCGGTACGCGGTGTGGACCTGAGTCTGAAACCCGGGGAAACCATCGGCATCGCCGGCGAGTCCGGGTGCGGCAAATCCACCCTGGCCGGGGCGGTGCTGCGCTTGCTGCCCTCCCCCACCACGATCACCGGAAAGATCCTGCTCAACGGGCAGGACGTGCTGACCATGAAGTGGGGTCAGTTGCGGACCGTGCGGTGGTCCTCGGCGTCGATCGTGTTCCAGGGGGCGATGCACGCACTGAATCCGATGCACCGGGTCGGCGCCCAGATCTCCGAACCGATCGTGCTGCACGAGAAGATCGGTGAGAAAGCAGCAGATAAGCGCGTAATGGAACTGCTCGACCAGGTGGGCCTTCCCTCTTGGCGGGCCAACAACTATCCGCACGAACTCTCCGGTGGTCAGCGCCAGCGGGTGATGATCGCCATGGCACTGGCGTGCAACCCGGATCTGATCATCGCCGATGAGGCCACCACGGCCTTGGATGTGATGGTTCAGGCGCAGGTGCTGGACCTGATCGGCCAGCTGGTCCGCGAACGGGATGTGGGATTGGTGATGATCAGCCACGACCTTTCCGTTCTCGCCGATACCTGTGATCGGGTGGCCGTGATGTACGCGGGCAAGGTGGTGGAGCAGGGCCCCGCCCATGAGGTGTTCGCAGCCGCACGGCACCCGTATTCCGATGCTCTGGCCTCGGCTTTCCCGGTCATCGGTGATGAGCAGGCCCGCCACCGGCCCCGCGGCCTGGCCGGAGATCCGCCGGATCCAGCGGATCTGCCCACTGGATGCAGCTTCCACCCTCGCTGCCCGGTGGCCCGGGACAGTTGCAGCAGCACCGAGCCCGAACTGCAAGCATTGCCCGGCGAGCCCTCGAGGAACAGTTCGTGCCTGGTGGCCCAGGACGGGCTGCCCATCCGCCCACCGGTTGAGTTGAAGGAGACGCTTCCGTGAGCAACCAGATTCTGTCCGCGCGGGACCTGCACGTCACCTTCGGCCTACCCGACGGGCGCGAAGCCCTCGCCGTCTCCGGGGTGAACCTGGACGTGGCCCCTGGTGAGATCGTGGCCCTGGCCGGGGAGTCCGGCTGCGGGAAGACGACCTTGGCACGCGCCCTGCTCGGTCTGGTGGAGCCGACCGCCGGTTCGGTGACCTTCGGCGGGCGACCGCTCGGCACGAAGATCAGGGACCTGCGGGCCTTCCGCCGTCAGGTGCAACTGGTGCTACAGGATCCGACCGGGGCGCTGAACCCCCGGCACACAGTGTATGAGGCGGTGGCCGAAGGCCTACGGATCCATGGGCTGATCTCCGATGAGTACCAGCGCGTCGCGAGCGCGCTGGCCCAGGCCGGGCTCCGCCCGCCGGAGCGATTCATGATGTCCTACCCACACCAGTTGTCCGGAGGCCAGCGTCAACGCGTGGTTATCGCCGGTGCGTTGGTCCTGGACCCGGCCATCATCATCGCCGACGAGCCGGTCGCCTCCCTGGACGCCTCAGTGCGCGGTGAGATCCTCGCGTTGCTGCTGCGCCTGCGTCAGGACATGGGCCTGGGGGCGCTGGTGGTCACCCACGACCTCGGGTTGGCGTGGTCCATCGCCGATCGGATCGCGGTGATGTACCTGGGCCGGATCGTGGAAATCGGTGGCGTGCAAGAGGTCCTCACGAACCCGCAGCACCCCTATACCCGCGCGCTGGTGTCGGTGCTGCCCGATTCACCGGTGGACGAGCACATCGTGCTCACCGGTGAACCGCCGGACGCGACCGCGGTCCCGGGCGGGTGCCGGTTCCACCCACGCTGCCCGGTGCTGGCCGGCGGCCTGGCCGAGGACGCCGGGGTCGCGGACGATTGCCGGCGCACCGACCTTCCCGTGCTGGCCGCCGATGCTCCCCACCGCCAGGCGGCGTGTCACTACGCCCACCAGGTGCTCGGGGCGTCCGCAGGGGCGCGATCGGGTGCCGAACCGCGCCCGACGGCGTAACTCACCGCAGTCCGGCCCTCCCGGTCCGATCGTGGCGGCGTGATGCCCATCGTCGTGAATAACACGATCATCGCGCGGCGGTGCTGCCCATTGGGGGCGAGTCACACCAGCGTGGCGGGGCGGTGCTGCCCATTGGGGGCGAGTCACACCAGCGAGGCGGGGCGGTGCTGCCCATTGGCCGGCGCAGGCCGGTAGAGCAGGAACCTCGCCTATACCAACGCCGGCTCTTCCAGCATCAGTGCGGCACCTCGCACGCTCGCCCGAACGCCTAGCGGAACGGTGGAGGACCGCGGTCCGTGGCCGAACCCCACATCGGTGAGTACCGGCACCCCAAGCGGGCCCAGCCGGTCCACCAGCACCTCGTCGATCCCTGCACCGCAGTCGTGCCATGAGCCGGCCACCACGGCGGCCACGCCGTCCAGCCACCCGGAGCGCAGCAATTCGGTGAGCATCCTGTCGATCTGGTAGCGGTCCTCGTTCACGTCCTCGATTACCAGCACGGCTCCTGATGCACTGGACGGTGCGGTGGCGGTACCCCGATCGGCCGCCAGCAACGATAGACAACCGCCCATGGTGATGCCGCTGCCCTCGCCGTCGATGAGCACCCGCGCCGATGAGTCGGTGAGCGAACTGACCCGCTCCGGGCTGAAGAGCATCTGGTGCAGCATGTGCCGCGAGGGCTCGTCGGTGGTGAACGGCGCTGTTGCCACCATCGGGGCATGTAACGTGACCACCCCCAGGCGGGTGGCGAAAGCGTGGTGCAACACGGTCACATCGGAGTAGCCGGCGAGTATTTTCGGACGGGCCGCGCGCATCGCGTCGAAGTCCAGCAGGTCCACCATGCGCAGGGCGCCGTATCCGCCCCGGGCGCAGAGCACTGCGTCGATGTCCGGGTCGCACCACGCGGCCTGCAGGTCGGCGGCGCGTTGGGCGTCGGTGCCGGCGAGATACTCCAACTGCGGGTGGCGGGCGGTGACATGCTCCCCCAGCACGACCTTCAAGTCCCACGAGCGCAACACGTCCACCCCGATCTGCAGGCGCTGAGGATCAACCGGTCCGCAGGGTGCCACCACCGCTACCGTGTCCCCTGGCCGCAAGCGGGCCGGGCGGACCCGCTCGGTGGACAGCGCCGTCGGGGATCGCGACGGCGCCCCGCACTCACCCATAGTGGCGCTCCGTGGCGGCGGACACCAGGGTGCACACGGCCTTGAAGCAGCGGATCATGTCGTACGCGTTGGCCGCCGTGAACGTGGCGGTCCGTTCGCCGGTTCGACGCACCGTCGGCACCATGGTGGCTGCTTCTGCCAATTGGGTGGCGTCGGTTTCGATCTCGACCGTGAAGGGCCCGGCGGGTGCGGGTTCGCGGTGGCCCGCCAGCGCCATCGAGTCCCGGGCGGCCTGCTTGATCTGGGCGTGGGTGCGTGCCGGTGGGCGGCACTCGGCGGTGTACCTGGCCACATAGTCCTTCACGGCCACGGTCATGGCGTCCGGTGCGTAGTTGACAGCGTCGCAGCAGGTGCGATCGTCGCCGGTGACCAGCACCACGGGCACCCCGTACTCCGCGGCCACATGTGCGTTCAGCAGCCCTTCGCTACCCGCCTGACCGTTGACTGTCACTCGGGTCAGGGAACCGGGGATGTAGGTATGCGACAACACCCCTTCGGTGCCTGCCGCAGTGTGATATCCGAGGAATGCCACGCCGTCGACCACCCCGCGTTGGATGCCCTCGACCATGGTGAGTTCCTTGTGCCGGCCGGTGATCATCGTGGCGCGGTCGTCCAACTCCTCCAGCAGCAGGTTGCGCATGGTGGCGTGCGCCTCGTTCACCAGGACCTCGGTGGCGCCCGCGTCGAAGAATCCCGCGATCGCCGCGTTGACGTCCGAGGTGAACAAGGGCCGGCAACGTTGCCACTCCGGTGCCCCGGGCTCGCAGTCCGCCGGCCAGGTGACGCCGGTGGCCCCTTCCATATCCGCAGAGATCAGGATGCGCATCGATCCACGCTATCGCGGGTCAACCTTCCGCCGGGCGGATGATGAGATACCGGCGCGCCTGCAGCGCCGCGGGAGTTCGTACGCGCCGCCGGTCTGCGCGAGCACCGGGCCCGCGATCAGCGATCAACCCTGGCGCGGACAGCCAGCGGGAGTCGGCCCGCGATCAGACCTGGTGCAGCCGCCCCGCGGGAGTAGCCCCGCGGGAGTCGGCCCGGGCTGGGGGTCAGCGGCGGCCGAGGTCTTCGCCCACGGTGTGCAAGCGGATGGAGTTGGTGGTGCCGGACTCCCCTGGCGGCATGCCGGCCACGACCACCACCTGCTCGCCGTCCTGGGCGTGCTTGCCGGCGCGCAACTCGTGGTCAACCTGGCTGATCATGTCGTCGGTGTGGGACACCTGGGGGACGTGGAAACTTTGCACGCCCCACGTCAACGCCAACTGGTTGCGCACCGCCTCATCGGGGGTGAATGCCAGCAGCGGGATGGCTGACCGCAGCCGGGACATCCGGCGGGCGGAGTCCCCGGACTGGGTGAAGCACGCCAGGAACGACACCCCCAGGGTCTCTCCGATCTGCGCCGCAGCCTTGGTCATCACACCGCCGCGGGTGTGCGGCGTGGCCCGCAGTTTGGTCACCCGCTCCATCCCGTGCTGCTCGGTGTTCGAGATGATCCGCGCCATGGTCTCCACACACTCGATGGGGTACTGGCCCACCGATGTCTCCCCGGAGAGCATGACCGCATCGGCGCCGTCGAGCACCGCGTTGGCGCAGTCGGATGCCTCCGCGCGGGTGGGGCGCGGTGCGGAGATCATCGACTCCAGCACCTGGGTGGCCACGATCACCGGCTTGGCGTTGCGCTGGGCGAGTTCGATCGCGCGCTTCTGCACCAGCGGCACTTGCTCCAGCGGAAGTTCCACGCCCAGATCCCCCCGGGCAACCATGATGCCGTCGAAAGCGTCGACGATCTCGGCCAGGTTGTCCACTGCCTGCGGCTTCTCGATCTTGGCGATCACCGGGACGGTGCGGCCCTCTTCGTTCATGATCCGCGCCACGTCGTCGTAATCGTCCCCGGAGCGCACGAAGGACAGCGCGATGATGTCCGCGCCCAGGCGTAACGCCCAGCGCAGGTCCTCCTCGTCCTTCTCCGACAGCGCGGGGACGTTCACGGCCACCCCGGGAAGGTTGAGGCCCTTGTTGTTCGACACCGGGCCGCCCACCTCGACGTTGGTGACCACCCGGGGCCCCTCCACGGCAGTCACCCGCACCACCACGCGGCCGTCATCGATCAGGATCCTGTCGCCCTCGCGCACGTCGCCCGGGAGGCCTTCGTAGGTGGTGGAGACCAGTTCCTTGGTGCCCGGCACATCCTCGGTGGTGATCGTGAAGGTGTCGCCGTCGGCGAGATCGTGACCGCCGTCGACGAACCTGCCGAGGCGGATCTTCGGGCCCTGCAGGTCCACCAGGACGGCGACAGCGCGGCCGCTTTCCCTGGCGGCCTGCCGGACGTTCGCGTAGACCGCCTCGTGGGTCGCGGCATCGCCATGGCTGCGGTTGATCCGGGCCACGTCCATGCCCGCGTGGACCAGGCGCTGGATCATCTCCAGCGATTCGGTGGCAGGGCCCAGGGTGCTCACGATCTTGGCTCTTCGCATGCCGCCAGCCTATTGCGTTCGGCGCGGGACCTGCACCACCGAGCGACGTAGGAGCAGCCCCGTTGTGGATGCGAGTAACGTCCGGGTTAACTGCTTGTGAGGAGGTCGTGAAAGCGGCCGTCAGATCAGGAGATTATCGACGCCGAAGTCGTGCCAACGGGTAGGCGTGCGCCACGGACGCCGGGTCGCGCACGTATTCTCATTCGGGCCGGGCGCGGTTCCTGCGCGCGTTCCGGGCTCGCCGCACCTGCGCTCAACCCACCTACGCTCGCTCCACGTGCGCGTATTCCGGGTAGCCGCACGGGCGCATTCCCGAGTGGGTCGCAGGTGCGCATTCCCGAGTGGGTCGCAGGTGCGCATTCCCGAGTCGGTCGCACCTGGGCATTCCCCCATGGGCCGCACGTGCACCCACGCCATGCGGGCACGAAGGGCCCGACCACTTAGGTGTCGTCGCGGGTGTCCGCCGGTGGCTCATCCGCTGCTTGCCCGGCACCGCCAGATTCCTGTGGCTCCTCACCTGGCTGCTGGTGGCTACCTAAGCCCCTGTTGTGCCCGGATTGCTGCGGTACGTCTTCGGGTTGCTGTGGCTCGCGTCCCGGCAGCCAGACGCTCTGCTCCAGGTGCGCGCCGCGCTTGCGCAGGATCATGAAGGCAACCAGGGCTCCTACCGCCAGCGCGAGGGCCGCCCAGGCGTTCAAGCGGATTCCGGCGAATTCCAGGGCCGGGTCCATCCGGAGCCCTTCAATCCAGAACCTGCCGGTGGAGTACATCATCACGTACAGGCAGAAGACCTGCCCGCCCCCCAGTCGCAACCGCCGGTCCAGCAACACCAGCAACCCGGCCATCGCCAGGTTCCAGAGCATCTCGTACAGGAACGTGGGATGCACCAGAGTGCCCGGTTCCAGCCCGTGGGCGGCCAGGATGTGGTCGTCGATCTGTAGTCCCCACGGCAAGTCGGTGGGGCCGCCGAACAACTCTTGGTTGAAGTAGTTTCCCAGCCGCCCGACCGCCTGAGCCACCAGCAATGCCGGAGCGATCGAGTCCGCCATCGGGGCCAGCCGCAGACCCTTGCGGCGCAGCACCAGCCACGCCGCCAAACTTCCGAAAGCGATCGCACCGATGATCGCCAGCCCCCCGCGCCAGATGTATAACGCTTCCAGCGGGTCGGCGCCGGGGCCGAAGTAGGAGGGGTAGTGGGTGAGTACGTGGTAGATCCGGGCGCCGACGATACCTGCCGGCACCGCGACGATCAGCATGTCCGCGAATGCACCCTCCGGGCCGCCGCGCGCGCGGTATCTCCGGATTGTGATGATGCTGGCCAACAGGATCCCGGTGAGGATCGCCAGTGCGTAGGCGCGCAGCGGGAGCGGCCCGATGTACCACACCCCTTGGCTGGGGCTGGGGATGCCGCTCGCTGCGGTCGCCAACACCTGCATCAACGCGCCTGGTGCTTCGCCTCGACCGGGCCCGTGGTAGCACCTTCCCCAGCCGGCCGCGGGCCTGCGCCACCCTTGGGCTGCGGAAGGCCGGCGCCGCTCTCCGGCTGCACGGCACTCCCCCCGATCGGCGTCGGGTTCCGCACGCCCTGAGCCAGTTCCCCGGTCAGGGCACCGAGATCGTCCAGTGCTGCGGTGCGGTCGCCGTCATCGCGTACCAAGGTGCGCACCAGCGCGGAGCCGACGATGACGCCGTCGGCGTATCCGGCGACCTCTGCGGCTTGTGCACCGGTGGATACGCCTAGGCCGACGCAAACCCGGTCCGCCCCGGCGGCGCGGGTGGCGGCGACCAGGTCACGGGCCTGGTGTCCCACCTGCTCACGGGCGCCGGTCACGCCCATCGTGGAGGCGGCGTAGACGAATCCGCGGCAGGCGGCCGCGGTCCGTGCCAGCCGTTCGGTGGTGGAACTGGGAGCGACGAGGAACACCCGGTCCAGGTCATAGGCGTCCGAGGCGGCCAGCCACTCCCCCGCTTCATCGGGGATGAGGTCCGGGGTGATCAACCCGGCGCCCCCGGCGCCGGCCAGGTCCCGAGCGAAGGCGTCCACCCCGTAGCGCAGCACCGGGTTGAAGTAGGTCATCACCAGCGTGGGGGCACCGGTCGCGGCAACTTCCTCGACGGCGTGCAGCACATCGGTGGTGCGGGTGCCCTGATCGAGCGCAGCCTGCACGGTCTGCTGGATCACCGGGCCGTCCATGCCGGGGTCGGAGTAGGGGAAGCCGAGTTCGATGATGTCGGCACCGGCGTCCACTGCGGCCTTAGCGGCGGCAATCGACCCGGCCACGTCGGGGTAGCCCACGGGCAGGTACACCACGAGTGCGGCCCGGCCGTCAGCGCGGGCGGCGTCGATGGTCGGGGCGGTGCTGGTCATGATGGGTCCTGCCCCTCGTCGATCAGGTCGAACCATTTCGCGGCCGTGGCCACATCCTTGTCCCCGCGCCCGGACAGGTTCACCAACAACGTGACTTGACCGGGGTCGGCAGCATCCGAGGCGAGTTCCTTGCCCACTTGCTGGGCGCCGGCGAGGGCGTGGGCGCTCTCGATCGCGGGGATGATCCCCTCGGTGCGGCACAGCATGGCGAAGGCGTCCATCGCCTCCGCGTCGCTGATCGGGCGGTACTCGGCTCTGCCCAGGTCAGCGAGCCAGGAGTGCTCCGGGCCAACCCCGGGGTAATCCAGGCCGGCGGAAATGGAGTGGGAGGGCAGGGTCTGGCCGTCCTCATCTTGCAGCAGGTAGGAGCGCGCGCCGTGCAGCACCCCGGGGGCACCCTTGGAGATGGTGGCGGCGTGACGCCGGGTGTCGGCTCCTTCGCCGGCGGCTTCACATCCGATGAGGCGCACCTGCGCGTCGTCGAGGAAGGCGTGGAAGATTCCGATCGCGTTCGAACCTCCGCCGACGCAGGCGACCACCGCATCGGGGAGCACGTCGTACCGTCCCAGCACCTGCTCACGGGCCTCCTCGCCGATGATCTTCTGCAGTTCGCGCACCATGGTCGGGAACGGGTGCGGGCCGGCCACAGTGCCGAAGATGTAGTTGGTGGTCTCCACGTTCGTGACCCAGTCGCGGAAGGCTTCGTTGATCGCGTCCTTCAACGTCCTGGTGCCGGTGCGTACCGGTACTACCTCTGCGCCCAGTAGCCGCATCCGGGCGACGTTCAACGCCTGGCGTCGGGTGTCCTCCTCGCCCATGTAGATGGTGCACTCCAGCCCGAACAATGCCGCCGCGGTGGCGGTGGCCACCCCGTGCTGACCCGCGCCGGTCTCGGCGATGATGCGGTTCTTACCGACCATCTCGGTCAACAAGGCTTGGCCGAGCACGTTGTTGATCTTGTGGGAGCCGGTGTGGTTCAGGTCCTCACGCTTGAGCAGCACGCGTACCCCGCCCGCGTGCTGGGCGAACCGGGGGACCTCGGTGATCGGGCTGGGCCGCCCGGTGTAGTCGGCGTGCAGTGCGGCCAGCCGGGTGGCGAAGTCCGGCTCCGTCTTCGCCTTCTCCCACGCCGCGGTCAGGCCATCCAGTGCGGCGATGAGCGCTTCGGGGATGAACCGGCCGCCGTAGTCTCCGAAGTAGGGCCCGACGGCGCTGCGTAACCGCGCCCGGGGATCGTCGCTGTTCATCGTGACCGCACCGCCCGTAACGCCGGGTGCGCGCCGGCCGCGACCATGTCCGCTACCCGCGTCCGAGGATCACCCCCGGTGACCAGCGCCTCACCAACGAGCACCGCATCGGCGCCCGCGCGGGCGTATTCGAACACATCGTGCGGTCCGCGCACACCCGATGCGGCGACTTTGACCAACCCCGAAGGGATGAGCGGTGCCAACTCCACGAAGACGTTCCGATCCAGTTCCAGGGTATGCAGGTTGCGGGCGTTGATCCCCACCACCTGAGCACCGGCGTCCACGGCCCGTGCGACCTCCTCGCGGGTGTGGGCCTCAACCAGAGCCGTCATCCCCAGGGAGTGGATACGTTCGGTCAACGAGGTCAGTACCTGCTGTTCCAGGGCGGCCACGATCAACAGGACCACGTCCGCACCGTGCGCGCGGGCCTCCCACACCTGGTAGGGCGTGACGATGAAGTCCTTGCGCAGGATCGGCACGTCCACCTTGGCCCGCACCGCGGCCAGGTCCGCCAGGGACCCGTTGAACCGGCGTTGCTCGGTGAGCACGCTGATCATGCACGCCCCGCCCGACTCGTACTGTTGGGCGAGTTCGGCCGGGTCGTCGATGGGCGCGAGCGACCCCTTGGCCGGGCTGGCTCGTTTCACTTCCGCGATGACGGTGACGGCATCTTGCTTGGCAAGCACGTCCCGGGCTTGCAGCGCGGATGGGCGCCCCTCAGCGCGTCGCTTGAGATCATCGAGGCTCACCTCGGCCTCACGCTGCGCCTGGTCCTCCCGAACCCCCGCAACGATCTCTTCCAGAACAGACACGCTGAACTCTCCTCCCGGCCGTGGCCGATCATCGTTCCCGACGGCCGGACGCTCAAGCGGCCCGGGCGGGCCCTGCGCGTCGCTGCCGATGGTGTGTTGTGTTATTGCGCGGTCTCGTTACGACGACGATTCGGATTTGCCCGAAGCCGCCTTGCCCTGCGATGCCGCGCTGCCCTCGACCCCGGCTTCAGCCCCGCCGGAAGCCGGCTCCTCACCGTATTCCTCCCGGTACTGCTCGCGGGCGGCCTGCATCACGGTACGTTGCGTCTCCGCGGTCTCCGCCTCCGCCTCCTGCTGGGCCGCGGTGCGTGGCGGATCGGAGTAGAGGTGGGCCAGGTCCTCGTCCCGGGGCTTGGCAACCGGTAGGTCCGGCTGGCCCTTGCCCATCGCCTTCAGCACGATCGAGGCCACGATTCCCAGCGCCACGATGATCGCCCCTGCCAGGATCACGGCCGAGGACCGCATCGCGACACCCACTGCGCCGACCACCACACCGACACCGGCGATGAATATCAGCGCCCACGCCGCCGGGGTGCCCCCATGGTTCGCGTGTGGGGCGGCAGGTGGTGGTTCGGACTTGGGCACCTGCGGATATGGGGGTGGGTTCGACATGAGTTGCTTCCTCCATCGTTCGGCTGTGCTCAGCCTATCGCTCCGCGGCAGGCGCCTCAGCCGGGGGCTCCGGATCGCCGTCATCGTCGACGGTGGGATCCTGTCCGCTGCTGAGCGCATCCCAATCCGATTGCGGGCTGGGCGGGTGATCAGCCCGCTTACCCGCCGATGCGGGGGTGCGTTCGTACTTGCGCGCCGCGGGCGCCCAGGTGCCGGCGAGCAGCGGCAGCACAGCCGCGACCAGACCGGTGAGCACGAGCAGTGCCGCCGCTACCCAGGGCCACGCGGTGAGTTCGGCCATGCCGCTGATTTCGCGTACGCCCCCGACTTCCGCCGCGGCGGAGCGAGCCGCCGGGTTCGGGTCGCGCAGCACCCCGATCACTCCGACCAGACCGACCACGGCGGCAAGGACGGCTGCCGCCGGCGCGAGGTAGCGCACCACCTTGCCCGACAATCCCATCGCCAGGCCGGCCACCACGATCGCCAGTGCGGCGCTGGGCACCACCGGCACTGCTTCGGCGCCGCCCACGGCCACCGGTTGCGGCCCCAGCGGTGTGGCCGCCTCGGCGTGGATCCAGGTCAGCATGCTGGACCCGAACGCCAGTAGTCCCATGCCGGCCATGAGGAGTACGACGGTGGTTCTACTCATCGCGCTCCCCTCCCCGGTCCCTTGGGTCGCATGGCTCGTCCCAGTCCCTTCGACCTCATGGCTCGCCCGGGGCGCCGTCTTCCGCGCCGAGCACGCGCGCGGCCGCCGCATGTTGGATCGCCTGGACTGCCGCGGCTGCCTTGTTGCGCGACTCCTCGTACTCCAGTTCCGGCACGGAGTCGGCCACCAGCCCGCCGCCCGCCTGGACGGTGGCTCGCCCGTCCTTGATGACGGCGGTGCGGATGGCGATGGCCATGTCCATGTCCCCGGCGAAGTCGAAGTACCCCACGGCACCGCCGTAGATCCCACGGCGCGCTGGTTCGAGTTCGTCGATCAGGGCGATCGCCCGGTTCTTGGGTGCTCCGGACAGCGTGCCGGCGGGGAAGGTGGCCTGGAAAGCCTCCAGTGCGGTGGCGTCGGCTCGCAACCGTCCGGAGACCGTGGAGGACATGTGCATGATGTGGCTGTAGCGCAGCACTTCCATCAGGTCCACCACGGTTACGGTGCCCGGTTCACACACCCGGGCCAGATCGTTGCGCACCAGGTCCACCAGCATGATGTGCTCGGCCTGCTCCTTGGGGTCGGCGAGCAGTTCCTCCGCGAGTTGCTTGTCCGCTACCGGGCTGGTCCCGCGTGGGCGGGAACCTGCGATCGGGAAACTTTGCACCTCCCGGCCGGCGACCTTGACCAGCGTTTCCGGGCTGGAGCCGACCACGTGGAAATCCGCGCCGTCGGCATCGGTCAGGTTCAAGTAGTACATGTACGGGCTGGGATTGATCGTCCGCAACACCCGGTACACATCGAGCGGGTCGGCGGGGCAGTCCAAGTCCAGTCGCTGGGACAGGACCACCTGGAACACTTCGCCGTCCACAATCGCTTCCTTGGCGCGGACCACACCGTCGAGGAAGTCCGCCTTCGGCGTCCGGAAGTCCAACCGGGGCTGCCGTTGCGGGTCGTTCACCACGAGGGGTTGTGCAGCGGTGGGCGTGATGAGCATCTGCTCCATCGCGTCCAGGCGCTGCACGGCATCGGCATAGGCCTGGGTGGCACGCGCAGGAGTACCGTCGAAGTTGATCGCGTTGGCGATCAGCCACACCGATCCGTCGGCGTGGTCGACGGCGGCCAGGTCACCCACCAGGCCAAGGCACACCTCGGGCAGGCCCAACTCATCCGGCGCCGTCGCGGGCAGCCCGGGCTCCCACTGGCGGATCACATCCCACCCCAAGGAGCCGACCAGCCCGCCGGTCAGTGGGGGCAGCCCCGGGATAGCGGTGGTGTGCAGTTCGGCCAGCGCGGTGCGCAGCACCTCCAGCACCGGCCCGTCGGCGGGGATACCTGCCGGAACGCTCCCCCGCCACCGGGCCTTACCGGCGTGGCTGGTCAGCACCGCCTTGGCGGTGACCCCCACGAACGACCACCGCGACCACACCCCGTCGGCTCCGGCGGATTCCAGGATGAACGTACCTTCCCGGCCCGCGCTCAATTGCCGGTAGAGCCCCACCGGAGTGACGTCGTCGGCCAGCAGTCGGCGCACCACCGGGATCACCCGCCGGTGCGGGGCCATGGTGAGGAATTCGGCTTGTGCGGGCCAGGTCTGCCCCCAGGGCAGCGGCGCGGGCGGTTGCGGTGAGGTTCCGGTGGTGGTCATCCGGTCACTGCCTCCAACCGGCCGCCGGCGTCGAAGCAGCTGTGGGTGCCGGTGTGGCAGGCAGGCCCGTGTTGGTGCACCCGCACGAGCAATGCATCGCCGTCGCAGTCCAGTTCCACCCCGCGCACCAGTTGGACGTTCCCGGACGTATCACCCTTGCGCCAGTACTCGCCTCGGGAGCGGGACCAGTACGTGACCCGCCCGGTGGTCAGCGTGCGGTGCAGGGCTTCG
>Ga0209487_1000869_pt1 | contig 26595 bp, 19 predicted proteins | sample Poulit2012_FD_187524 | JGI IMG/M metagenome (GOLD analysis project Ga0209487, IMG submission 187524) | Agricultural soil microbial communities from Georgia to study Nitrogen management - Poultry litter 2012 (SPAdes) (version 2) | ecosystem: Environmental > Terrestrial > Soil > Agricultural land...
CCTGCCACGGCGGCAGGTGCACGCCCAGGTCCGCGCACCGGTCGATGCTGCGGCGGTAGAGCTCGCGCACCCAGGTGGCGGCGTCCCGGCCCTCGGTGAACTCCTCCTCAACCCCCAGCAACGCACTGATCTCGGCGAACACCTGGTAGTCGGTGCGTATACCTGGCGGCGGGTCGGCCGCCGGCTCGCAGTAGCTGACCCATCGGTCCCCGGCGCCGAAGGCGATGTCCTCCCGCTCCAGCGCGGTGGCCACCGGGATGACGATGTCAGCGTGCTTGGCCATCGCGTTCCAGTACGGCTCGTGCACGATCACCGTCTCCGGTGACTGCCAGGCCCGCAGCAGCGTGTTCAGGTCCTGATGATGGTGGAACGGGTTTCCCCCGGCCCAGTACACCAGGCGGATGTCCGGGTAACGGTACCGGCCGCCGTCGAAGTCGAACTCCGCCCCCGGATGCAGCAGCATGTCGTTCAGCCGGGCGACCGGGATGAAGTCCGGCACCGGGTTCTGCCCCTGCGGCAGCGCGGCCAGCGCGGAGACGGTGCGGTACACGTGCGCACTGTGCATCGAGGACACCCCGGGACTGAAGCCGCCGCCGGGCCGGCCCATCGACCCGCTCATCGCCGCCAGCGTGATCGCTGCCCAGTAGCTCATCTCCCCGTGCTGCTGGCGCTGCATCGACCACGTGACGGTGACCAGGGTGCGCAGCGTGGCGACCCGGTCGGCAACCTCCTTGATGCTCGCCTCGGGCAGGTCGCAGATGCCGGCCGCCCAGGCCGCGGTCTTCGCCACCCCGTCCTGCTCGCCGAGCAGGTAGGCGCGCACCTGCTCGAAGCCGACACAGCAGCGCTCCAGAAAGTCCCGGTCATAGCGGCCGGTGACCAGCAGCTCGTGGCACAGGCCGAGCATGAGAGCCACATCGGTGCCGGGGCGCGCGGGCAGCCACTGGGCACCCAGGTCAGGGCTGGAGTCCGCGCGGCTGGGGGCGACCAGGGTGAACTGCACCCCCGCCCGGGCACAGCGCACCTGCCAGTCGGTGCTCACGTGCGCACCCACGCCGCCGGAGTTCACCTGCGCGGTGCTGCGCGGCAGCCCGCCGAAGGCAAGGACGTGCTGGCCGTCGGTCTCCACCTGGGACCAGCGCGGGGCACGCTGCACCAGCCAGTCCCGGTCGCCGATCACGTGCGGCAGCAGCACTGCCTCGGCGGCGAAGGAGTAGTTGGTCACCGAGCGGGTGTATCCGCCCACAGTGTTCAGGAACCGGTGCAGCTGGGACTGGGCATGGTGGAACCGACCGGCACTGCCCCAGCCGTAGGAGCTGCCGTAGATGGCGCTGTTGCCGTGGGCGGTGCGCACCCGGTCGATCTCGGCGGCGATGAGCGCGGTGGCCCGCTCCCAGGACACCTCCACGTACGGGTCGCTGCCCCGGCCCGGGGCGCCGGGGCCGTCCCGCAGCCACCCCTGGCGCACCGCGGGACGGGCGATCCGGGTACGGCCGCGCAGCGTGCCGCGGAAGTTGTCCCCGATCGGAGAGGGGGACGGGTCCTCGGTGACCGGATCCACGGCGGTGACCTCACCGCCGTCGGTGGTGACCCAGTAGGAGCCCCAGTGGCTGGCGGTGCGGGTGCGTCGTGTCATCGTGCGACGAGCCTCCTGCCGGCTGTCCGGGCTGTCAAGGCCGGTGTACCGTCGCTGTCATGGGTCGCATCACCACGCGCCGCACGGTGGTGAGGGTCACCGTCGATCAGGAACCGCGCCGTCGCCAGGACACCCTCGCAGTGGAGGAACCGCTGGAGATCCGCGTCGCCGGTGAGCCGCTGGCGGTCACCATGCGCACCCCTGGGCACGATGTGGAGCTGGCGGCCGGGTTCCTCGTCTCCGAGGGCATCGTCGCCCGCGGCGAGCAGTTCCACACCGCGATCCACTGCGGCGGCCCGGGCAGCGGCGGTGGGGAGAACACCTACAACGTGCTCGATATCGCCCTGGCGCCCGGCATCGCCCCGCCACCACCGGAGGCGGCCCGCAACTTCTACACCACCAGCTCCTGCGGCCTGTGCGGCAAGCGCAGCATCGAGGCGGTACGCACCGTCTCCGCCTTCGACGTGTCCGCCGATGCCATCCGGCTCACCCCGGAGCTGCTGGCCACCCTGCCGGAGACGTTGCGCGAGCACCAGGCGGTGTTCGACAAGACCGGCGGGCTGCACGCCGCGGGCCTGTTCGACGCGGCCACCGGTGAGCTGCTCGTGCTCCGCGAGGACGTCGGGCGGCACAACGCGGTGGACAAGGTGGTCGGCTGGGCGCTGCTGAACAACCGCCTGCCGTTGACCGAGACGGTGCTGCAGGTCTCCGGTCGGGCCAGCTTCGAGCTCGCGCAGAAGTCGGTGATGGCCGGCATCCCGGTGCTGACCGCGGTCTCGGCGGCGTCCTCGCTCGCGGTCGACCTGGCCGAGGAGACCGGCCTCACCCTGGTCGGTTTCCTGCGCGGGGAGTCGATGAACGTCTACACCCATCCCGAACGCGTCGACGGCGCAGCGCCCCGGCGTAGTTCGGCTGACCGGGCGTAGGTTGGTCAGCAGCTCGCCTGCTCACCCGCTCGGAGGACCGCACGAAGATGGACGCCGACCGTCACGACCAGCCCGCTGTGATCCAGGTACGCGGCGCGCGCGTGCACAACCTGAAGAATGTCGACGTGGACGTCCCGCTCGGCGCGCTGGTGGCCCTCGCCGGTGTCTCCGGGTCGGGCAAGTCGTCGCTGGCGATGGGCGTGCTGTACGCCGAGGGCTCACGCCGGTACGTCGAGGCGCTGTCCACCTACACCCGCCGCAGGATGGCGCAGGCGCCGCGGGCCGAGGTGGACCGGGTGCGACACGTCCCAGCAGCGCTCGCGCTCCGGCAGCGGCCGGGGGTGCCGGGGGTGCGGTCCACCTTCGGCACCGCCACCGAGCTGTTGAACGTGGTGCGGCTGATGTTCTCCCGGCTGGCCGCACACCAGTGCCCGAACGGCCACCGGAACGACCCGACGCTGAAGGTCGCCGCGGAGGAGCCGATCCGCTGCCCCGAGTGCGGTGTCAGCTTCTTCGCACCCGGAGCGGAGGACCTCGCCTTCAACTCCGGCGGCGCCTGTCCCACCTGCGAGGGCACCGGCACCGTGCGGGAGGTGGACGATGCGACGCTGATCCGGGACCCGGGCCTGAGCCTGGAGGAGGGCACCGTGATCCCGTGGCAGATGTTCGGGTTCAACGTGCAACCGCAGATCGCCCGTGAGTTCGGCGTGCGCACCGACGTGCCGTGGCGGGAGCTGACCGAGGAGGAGAAGCAGATCGTCCTGGCCGGGCCGGAGGAGAAGAAGCACATCACGGTCACCTCGAAGAAGGGGCTGCACGAGCTCGACTTCACCTTCCGCAACGCACGCCTGACCGTGACCGAGGAGCTGCGCCGGGCCACCGATGGTCGGCGGTTGGCTCGTGTGCGCCGCTTCCTCACCGAGCACACCTGCCCCAGCTGTCACGGCACCCGACTCTCCCCGGAAGCCCGGGCGCCGCAGATCGACCGGCGGAACCTTGCCGACGTCACCGCGATGACCCTGACGGACCTCAGCACCTGGGCCCAGACAGTGCCCGGCACGCTGCCGCGCGAGCTGCAGCCGATGGCCGACGTGCTCGTCCGCACGCTGCAGGCCACCGCCCGCCGGCTGCTCGACCTGGGCCTGGGCTACCTCGCCCTGGACCGGGCCGGCTCGAGCCTGTCCACGGGGGAGCGGCAGCGGGTGCAGCTGGCCCGGGCGGTGCGCAACGAGACCACCGGTGTGCTCTACGTCCTGGACGAACCTTCGATCGGCCTGCACCCCTCGAACATCACCGGCCTGCAGGGGGTCATCGAGGACCTGCTGGCCGAAGGGAACTCGGTGGTGCTGGTCGATCACGACCCGATGGTGCTGCGCCGCGCGGACCACCTGATCGAGGTGGGCCCGGGTTCCGGTCGGGACGGCGGCACCATCGTGGCCACCGGATCCCCCGCAGACCTGGACGGCAACGACGCCTCACTCATCGCCGGCTTCCTCAGCGGCCGCGAGCAGGTCCTGGTGCGCACCCCTGCCCGGGCCGAGGAGACGTTCGAGCGAGGGGCCATCCGGCTGCAGACCGCACCGGTGCACACAGTGCACGCCCTGGACGTGACCATCCCTCGCGGCCGGCTCACCGTGGTCACCGGCGTGTCCGGGTCCGGGAAGACCACGCTCGTGCTGGACAGCCTGGTGCCGGCGCTCACCGATGACGGCGCAGCCTCCGTGCCAGCGCACGTCACCGGGGTGGACCGGGGCGGGATCGAGCGGGTGAACGTGGTGGACGCCACCCCGATCGGCATCAACGTGCGCTCCACTGTGGCCACCTACTCCGGTGTGCTCGACCAGCTGCGACGCACCTACGCCCGGTTGGACTCCGCCCGAGCCGCGGGCCTGGGCGCCGGTGACTTCTCCTACAACACCGGGTCGCTGCGCTGCCCGCGCTGCGAGGGCACCGGACAGATCACCCTGGACGTGCAGTTCCTGCCGGACGTGGACCTCCTCTGCCCGGACTGCGCCGGTCTGCGGTACGGGCCCGCTGCAGCCGACCACCGTCGCCCGTCCGCAGCGGGCACGGGTGCGCTCTCGCTGCCGGACCTGTTGGCGATGACGGTCTCGGAGGCTGTCGAGCACGTCGGCGACCTGCCCAAGGTGCGCACCCGGCTGGACGCGCTGGGTGACGTCGGCCTCGGGTACCTGACCCTCGGCGAGGCCACCCCGGCCCTGTCCGGCGGGGAAGCGCAGCGCCTGAAGCTCATCTCCGAGCTGGACCGCAGGCAGCAGCACTCCCTGTTCGTGTTCGACGAACCTACGGTCGGCCTGCACCCGTTGGACGTGCGGGTGCTCCTCGGCGTCCTGCAGCGGCTCCTGGACCAGGACGGCACCGTGGTGGTGATCGAGCACGATCTGGATGTGATCGCCAACGCGGACCACATCATCGACCTGGGCCCTGGCGGCGGGGCCGATGGCGGCCGGATCGTCGCCACCGGGACCCCGGAGCAGCTCGCCGGCGAGCAGCGGAGCAGCACCGGGCGCTACCTGGCGCAGCACCTGGCCGAGGTGCCCGCGCGCTGAGATCCGGGTACGCGCTCCGGGAATGACCGGTGCCCGTGGCCGGTTGTGGCGGGCATGGCTGCAGAACTCGGTCGTTACGGAATCTGGGCCCGCCCTGACCGGGCCACCACCGAGCTGGCCCGTGAGGCAGAACGCCTCGGCTACGGCGCCGTCTGGGTCGGCGGCAGCCCGGGGGAGCTGGCTGCCATCGAACCGCTGCTCGATGCCACCGAGACCCTCGTGGTGGCCACCGGCATCATCAACATGTGGCAGGTCCCAGCCGACGAGGCCGCCACCTGGTTCCACCGCCTGGAGGAGCTGCACCCGGACCGGTTCCTGCTCGGGCTGGGCATCGGGCATCGGGAGGCGACGGCCGAGTACCGCAGCCCGTACGCCACGATGGTGGCCTACCTGGACCGGCTGGACGCCGACGGTGTGCCCGCCGACCGGCGCGTGCTGGCTGCCCTGGGGCCACGGGTCCTGGGCCTGGCCGCTGAGCGTGCCGCGGGTGCGCACCCCTACCTGGTGCCCCCGGAGCACTCGTCGACCGCACGGGAGGTGATGGGCACCGGGGCGTTGCTCGCACCGGAGCACAAGGTCCTGGTCCAGACCGACCCGACCGCCGCCAGGGAAACAGCCCGCCCCGTGGTCGGCCGGTACCTGCAGATGCACAACTACCGCACCAACCTGCGCCGCGTCGGCTTCACCGAGGACGACCTCGCCCACGGCGGCAGCGACGCACTCATCGACGCCCTGGTCGCGCACGGGGAACCGGCGGTGGTGGCCGCGGCGCTCGCTGAGCACCTGGACGCCGGCGCCGACCATGTGGCGATCCAGCTGCTGGACGAGGACCTACTCACCGCCGCCCGCGCGCTGGCCGCTGTGCTCCACCTGCCCTGAGGCCGGCATCCCGCGCGCCGGTGCCCGCACGCGCCGCCGCCCACAACCGCTGGACCATGACCAGGCACAGCGCCGCCAGCGCCAGGTAGAGGACCTGGGACCGCTGCACCGGACCTTCGACGACGCCCCAGCCGGTGCCGAGCCAGGAGTAGGCGGCAGTGGTCGCCACGGCCATGCCCACCGACTCCGTGAGCACCAGCGCGGCCGCCATCTGGTCCTGCGAGATCCCGTCATCGACGTCCGGCGCCCGCAGGCACCGGCCGAGCAGGTCCGGATATACCGACCCCATCGCCACACCAGCCAGGCCCGCCCCGACCAGCAGGCCGACGAACGCCGAGGTGGCGCTCTCGGCCAGCACCGTGGTGCCGCCGAGCACCAGGACGCCGAGGGTCATCGCCACCCCTGCAGGCACGGCACGGCGGCGGAACGGGATGCTGTCCAGGGCCGGATGCGAGCCCGTCCACAGACCGGCGAGGGCCCACAGCAGCCCCGGGGCGGCGATGATGAAGCCGAACTGACCGGCAGCGAGGCCGAACCCGTCGTGAGCCACGACCGACAGCACCATCGTGGCACCGAAGTAGACTGCAGCGACGACCAGCAGCGCTCCGAGGCCGGCACGCCGACCCGCCCGCGCTCGCAGCGTTCCGGTGGGCAGCAGCCGCGCCGCTGAGCACAGCATCAGGATGGCTCCGGCCACCACGGCCGCGGCGGACCACCGGCCCGCGGGCGCGGCGAGCAGGACGGCGCCGAGCGCCAGGAGGCACGACCAACGCCACGGCACCGGCTCGTCGGCCTTCTGCTCGGCACGTTCGGGCATGTGCCGAGCGATCATCGTCCGGGTGAGCAGCAGCAGCGGGAGGTAGAGCACCATCGCCCACCGCCATCCGACCAGCGCAGCCGCCCCGGCCGCATAGCCCGGCCCCAGCACGGAGGACAGCAGCCAGATACCGGACATGCCCGCCAGGACCAGCTGCCGATACCGCTCCGGCAGGCCGCGACTGATCGCGCCCATGCTCACTGTCGCCAGCGCCCCGGAGGCGATCGCGCGCACTGCGGTGCCGAGGATGAACACGGCCATCGACAGCGCCGTGGCGCACAGCGCGGCGCCGGCAACGGTCACCACGGTGAACACCAGCATCAGGTGCCCGACCCGGTAGCGGGACAGCAGCCACGCACCGAGAGGCAGCATGAAGAACATCGGCGCCTGCGCTGCAGCGTTCACAGGACCGTAGAGGGACTCGCCGTGCAGCTCGGCTGCCGCCAACGGCAGCACTGTCTGGGACAGGTAGCTCTGCATCCCGGCAAGAAACTCGACCGAGATCAACGACAGCGCCAGCAGGAGTGCGCTGCGCGAGTGCAGAGCTGCCCGTTCGTCGGCACCGTCCGCCATCGGCATCCCCTCTCCTTCCATCGCTAACTTGCCACTATGCTAGCAAAATAGGCGCATGGTCCAGTGCTCGCGTGGACGATTGGTGGTGCTATGACAACAGCAACGTTCCACGCGAGCCTGGTGGGGCGGTGGGACGGTGGGACGGTGGGGCGGTGGGGTGGCGGAGCCCCCGGGTCTACTTCCTGGCCTTCTCCGCGACGACGCATGGTCGCAGCGAACCGGAGGGCTCCCTTACCGCCAGGGTGGCCACCGCCTCTCAGGTCAGCCGCGCACGACCTCGCGCCGCACCGGGTCCAGGCGGCGGGTCCAGCCGCGGTCGTCCAGATGCTCCAGCAGCGGGATCACCACCCGGCGAGTGGTGCCCAAGGCTGCTTTCGCCTCGGTCGCGGTGAACGGCTGCGGCAGCACCGCCAGCTCGCGCATCGCCCGCGCCGGGGCATCCGGCAGCAGCACCACCTCACCGGGCAGGCGCAGCAACCGTCCGGCGCGCTCGGCGGCGGCCAGCTGTCGCGGCCCGAGCGAGAGCTTCAGCAGATCGGCGCTCTCCGGCGCGCGGAACGGTGCCGCACGCAGCCGCGTCTCCAGCGCGGCCACTGCCTCTTCTGCCGGCCCCAGGTCCTGCCGGTGCCCGGGTCGGGCCAGGTGCCCGTCCTGCTCCTCGACGCCCGCGGCCCGCGCCACCTCGGTCAGCAGCTCCGCGGCGGGCAGCTCCAGCGCAGTCACTGCTGCCCCACTAGACAGGCCGGCGGCCACCGGATCGCGCCGGTGCACCTGGGTCACCAGCTCGGCCAACTGTGCCGCCCACTGCTGCAGCACCGCGGCGGCTACCCACCAGTCGCCGACCTCGACCACCCCCGCCGGAGCCGCTGTGCCTCCAGCCGCCGCGCCTCCAGCCGCCGCGCCTCCAGCCGCCGGCCGGTCCGACGGCACGGGCCCACCCGACGGTGCCCGGCCCTCAGCGGGTCCCGGTCCGCTCGCGCCCGCGGGCACCAGCCCGAGCCGCACCAGCTGCTCCACCCGCACGGCACCACGCCGGGCCACCTCGGCGACCAGGTCCGCCGCGGCCACCGGGCCTCCCGGTGCCGGCGACTGCCGGACGTGGAGTACCGCAGCCCGCCGCGGCCCGTCACCCCGCCGGGACAGCACCGGTGGGTCGGCGTCCAGCACCACCACGCCCGCCCGTACCCGCCGGCTGCCGGGGGAGCGCAGCACCAGGCGGTCCCCGAGCACCACCGGCACCGGGTGAGGCAGCGTGATCCGGGCGTGCTCGCCGTCGAACGGGCGCAACCGCCCGGTCAGCGCCGCAGTGCCCACGTGCACCTTCACCTGCCCGGAGCTGTTGCCGAACGCCTCCCCGGAGCAGCGGCGCACGTCCACCACCGTCGTCTCGGGCCAGGCGTCCGGGGTGAGCAGCACCGACCCGCGCGGCACCAGCTGCGGTTCCACGCCGCGCAGGTTGACCGCCACCCGGTTCGTCGGCCTGATGAGCTCGCACGCCTCACCCCGGCTCTGCAGTCCGCGCACGGTCACCGAATCCAGACCGCCGGCCACGGTCAGCCGGTCACCGGTGCGCAGGGTCCCCGCTGCGAGCGTGCCGGTGACCACGGTGCCGGCTCCAGCGATCGTGAACGACCGGTCCACCCACAACCGCACCCGCGCGTCCGAGTCCGGCGCCGGCGCCCCTGACAGCACCCCGGCGAGCACCTCCCGGAGCCCGGCCAGCCCGGCACCGGTCACCGCCGAGGTCACCACTGCGGGAGCATCCGCCAGCCCGGTGCCGGCCAGCTCCTCCCGCGCCCGCGGGACCACCTCCGCCACCCGGTCCGGATCGGCGCGGTCGGCGCGGCTGACCACCAGCACCCCGCGGTCGATACCCAGCGCCGCCACCGCGTCCCGGTGGTCGCTGGACTGTTCCTGCCAGCCCTCGTCGGCGGCCACCACGAAGCACACCACCGGCGCCGGCCCCAGCCCGGCGAGCATGTTCCCGAGGAACCGTTCGTGCCCGGGAACGTCCACGAACGCTACCTGGCAACCGGGCACCAGCTCGGTCCAGGCGAACCCGAGGTCCACGGTCAGCCCGCGGCGGTGCTCCTCGGCCAGGCGGTCCGGCTCGATCCCGGTCAGCGCCCGCACCAGCGCCGACTTGCCGTGGTCCACGTGCCCGGCGGTGGCCACCACGAAGCTCTCCACTGTTCCGCCTCCAGTCCTGCCCGCCTTGTCCGACCCGCGTCCTACCCGCTTCGTGCATTCGAACCAGCGTGGCGCATTCGAACCCGGTTGTAGCCAGGTTCGAATGCGCTAAGGGTGTTCCAACGGGGCCGGGTCCGGGTGCAGCGCCCGCCGCACTGCCTCCGCCACCCGTCGGTCGTCCTCCGGCGGCACGCAGCGCAGGTCCACCAGGCAGGCGCCGCCGTGCACCCGCGCCAGCACCGCAGGGTCCCCGAGCCGCAACGGACGCGCGGCGGCCTCCGGGAGGCGGAGCGCCCACCCAGGCAACGGCACCCCCGGGCCGCCCCCACCCCCGACCCTGCCCTGGTGCGGGACCACCGCCACCTGCGCTCCGCCGTCGACGGCTGCCGCGAGGGCCTGCACCCGCCCCCGCAACGCCGCCGCATCCGCGTGCAGGAACTCGGCCGTCGGCACCCGACCCGCCACCAGCGTGGCCTCTAGCGCGGCGAGAGCCAGCTTGTCCGCCCGCACCGCCCGGGCCAGCGGGTGCCGCGCCAGGCGCTCGATCACCTCCGCCCGGCCGAGCAGCAGCCCCGCCTGCGGGCCACCGAGCAGCTTGTCCCCGCTGGCGATCACCAGGTCCGCGCCGGCGGCCAGCGCCGAGGCCGCATCCGGTTCGTCCGGGAGTGCGGGGTCCGGGGCGAGCAGACCGGAGCCCAGGTCGGCCACCAGCGGCAGCTGGTGCTCGTCGGCCAGGGTACGCAGCTCGGCCAGGGTCGCCTCGGCGGTGAACCCGTGCACGCGGAAGTTGCTCGGGTGCACCTTGAGCAGGCAGCCGGTCTCCGGGCCGACGGCGGAGGCGTAGTCGGCTAGGTGCGTGCGGTTGGTCGTGCCTACTTCCCGCAGCCGGGCGCCGGTCGAGGCGATCAGGTCCGGCAGCCGGAACCCGGCACCGATCTCGATCAGCTCACCGCGACTGACCACCACCTCCCGGTCCGCCGCCAGCGCCGTGGTCGCCAGCACCAGGGCCGCAGCGCCGTTGTTCACCACCAGGGCGTCCTCGGCGGCGGGGCACGCGGCCAGCAGGGCGGCCCGGGTGGCGCGGCCTCGCCGGGATCGCACGCCAGTGTCCAGGTCGAGCTCCACGTCCACGTACCCGGCGGCGGCGACCAACGCCTCGACGGCGGCGGCAGACAACGGGGCCCGGCCCAGGTTGGTGTGCACCACCACGCCAGTGGCGTTCAGCACCGGGGTGAGTGAGGTGGCGCGCCGGTGGACGAGCGCCTCCCGGAGGGCGGCTGGCACCTCCTCCGGCGGGATCTCGCCTCGGCGGGCCCGGTCCTGGGTGGTGCGGGCGAGGTCGCGCACGGTCGTCGTACCCAGACGATCGGCGGCAGCGGTGGCCTCGGGTAGGGCGAGCAGGTGATCGGTGCGCGGGATCCGGCGGCGCGGGTCGGTGGTGGCGTCCGCGCCCGGTACGTCCGGAGGAACGGGGAGGCCAGCGGAGTTGGGCCCGTCGCGGTCCACTGGTTCGGTCACCGGCACCTCCTTCGGCGTGGCGGAGGCGGACGGGAATCGAACCCGCCAGACCGAGGTGCTCGGTCTCACCGGTGTTGAAGACCGGGGGGCCCACCAGGAACCCATACGCCTCCCTGCGCGGCGAGCCTAGCAGCGGCGGGCAGCCCGGTTATAGCGCTGCGTGCAGGAAGGAACGGATCGCTCGCCGTGCCCGGTAGGCCGAGGGCACCAGATGCGGCATGCTCAGGAACGCGTGCCCGGCCCGCTCGATCTCCAGCAGGCGCACGGGCGTCTGGGTGCGCCGCACGCGAGCGGCGTAGGTGCGGGCCTGGTCGGCCAACGGATCCAGTGCTGGCACCACCAGCAACGTGCTGGGCAGCGTGGCGGTGCCCGCGGTGGCGAGTGGTGACACCGCGCGGGCGTCCGTCCCCGCAGGCGCGGCCAGCCGGCAGAACCGCTCGACCTCGGCGGCACTGATCGTCGGAGTGCACGCATGCTCGGTCATCGAGGGGTGGTCCAGTGCGGTGGAGGTGAGGTCCAGGCACGGGTTGATCAGCACCTGGGCGCGCAGCCGGGCAGATCGCTCGGCCACCAGTGCCGTCATGGTGCCGCCGGCGCTCTCGCCGACCAGTGCGATCCGGTCGACGTCCACGCCCCAGGTGGAGGGGCTGGAGATGATCTGCTCGAGCGCACGGGAGACGTCTTCGACCGCCGTAGACATGGTGGTCCCGGGGCCGAGGAGGCGGTGCTCCACCGAGGCCACCACGGCAGGCAGCCGCGCGGCGAGGTGGCTGGTGAGCCAGTCGCACTGCACGGCGGTACCGCTGTAGCCACCGCCGTGCACGTGCAGCACCAGCGGGAGAGGTTCGGGCGTGGCTCTGCGGGGCCGATGCACCCGGACCGGTACCGCCCGGCCATCTGTGGTCACGCTCGCCCACTCCGAGCGGCTGGTCAGGGCAGGAAATCCCGTGATCAGGCGTGCAGCCGGTGAGCTCACCACCTCGTTCTGCGCCCGGCCCAGCTCCGCGAGCTCCTCGTCCTCGAGCGCGGCAAAGTCGGGCTGGCCGCGCAGGCCGTAGACGAGACGGACACCGAGTGGCGGGTGTGGAAGTGGTGGCACCGGGAGCTCCTCGACAATTCGCTACCAACAGTTGCGATACTGACGGTAGCAGAATGTGATTGGGTGGTGGACATGCCAGCCAGACCCCGCCGAGCCCCCGGCCGTCCACGCTCGGACCTCGACGAGGAGGTACTCGCCGCCACCCTGCGAACAGTGCACGAGCTGGGCTACGCCGGCGCCACCGTCGACAAGATCTCTGCTGCCGCCGGAACTGCGAAGACCACCATCTACCGCCGCTGGCCCTCCAAAGGTGCGCTGGTCACCGCAGGGCTGGTGTCCGCGTTCGGGCCGCTACCACCGGTCGCCGGCGACCCGAGGCAGAACCTGGCGGCGCTGGTGCGCTGGGGCGCGGACCGGATCGGGCGGCCCGGTGTCGCCGCCGCATTTGCCGGGGTGTTCGCCGACGCTGTCAGTGATCCGGACCTGCGCCGGCTGCTCCGCGCACAGTTGCAGGAGCCGTACCGGAGCGGCCTGGAGCAGGCGCTGGCGGTACCGACCGCCCGGGCGCTGCTGATCGTGGACCTGGCCGTCGGCACGTTGCTGCACCGCAGGGGCATCACCGGAGAGACGATGACCGAGGCGGACGTCCAGCAGCTCATCGCCGCTGCAGAGAGTCTGCTTGGCTAGACTCGTACGATGGCAGGAGCAACGGTGCACGGCGATGTCGACGAACCACGCCTGACATCGTTCGCCCACGGCGGCGGATGTGCGTGCAAGATCCCACCCGGTGAGCTGGAGGACGCGGTCAGCACACTGGCCGGCCAGGTCGGCGGGGCCGACGCCCGGGTGCTGGTCGGCCTCGACGATGGCGACGACGCAGCCGCTGTACTGGTACGTGAGGACCTGGCGGTGCTCTCCACCGCCGACTTCTTCACCCCGGTGGTCGATGATGCCTACGACTGGGGCCGGATCGCCGCTGCGAACGCGCTCTCCGACGTCTATGCCATGGGCGGCGACCCGGTGGTGGCGATCAACCTGCTCGGCTGGCCCCGGGCCCAGCTGCCGCTGGAGCTGATGACTGAGGTGCTGCGCGGCGGGCGGGACATGGCCACCCAGGCGGGCTGCCCGGTGATCGGCGGGCACTCCATCGACGACCCGGAGCCGAAGTACGGGATGGCGGTCACTGGTGTGGCGCACCCGGAGAAGCTGCTGCGCATCGACGCCGCCGAGCCCGGCCAGCCGCTCACCCTGACCAAACCTATCGGCGTGGGCATCCTGAACAACCGGCACAAGGCGACCGGGGAGACCTTCGCCGAGGCGACCGCCTCGATGACCCGGCTGAACCGCGAGGCCGCAGCGACCGCCGTCGAGCAGGGGGTGCGCGCAGCGACCGACGTGACCGGCTTCGGGCTGCTCGGCCACCTGCACAAGCTCTGCCGCGCCTCGGGGGTGGGGGCGGTGATCGAGCGGGCCGCGGTGCCGGTCCTCGCCGATGCGCTCACTGCGCTCGCCGAGGGCTTCGTGCCGGGCGGGAGCCGGCGCAACCTGGACTGGGTGCGCCCGCACCTGACCGCGGGGCTCGGTATCACCGAGGAGGACCTGGTGCTGCTCGCCGACGCGCAGACCTCCGGCGGACTGCTGGTGGCCGGCGAGCTGCCCGGGCACCCGGTGATCGGCCACACGGTGGCCGGTGCCGGCATCCAGGTCCGCTGAGCACCCCCTCTGCCGGGCAGAGGGGAGGAGGGGTCAGGGGCCGGTGGTGATCGAGTCGTCGGTGATGCCGCGGCGGCGCCGCTCGGCTAGCCGACGCTTCTGCGGCTCCACGGTGTACTTCGGGTCCTTCGCCGAGGCCAGCCCCGCCTCGAAGTAGCCCAGCCGGGTGAGTGCAGAAGAGACCAGCAGTGCCGTACCGGAGAGCACACCGGCCGTTCGCCACCGGCCGGCCAGCAGCGCGCCGAGCCCGCCAGCGGCCGCCAGCGCCTTGCTCACCCGCAGGTACGTGCCGGGCCGTCCCTGGTGCAGCGTCTCCACCACCGTCTCGTCCATCCGGCGCTCGAGCAGTTCCGCCGAGAGCAGCTCGCCGGCAGCGCCGACCACCGCCAGCACCCGTGCCGGGCCCGCCTGTGCCACCGGGGTGGTGATCATCGCCAGACCGCCGGCCGCGAGGCTCGCCGAGGAGACGAACACGAACGGCAGCTCCTCGCGCGCCTCGTTCCAGGTGGGCACGGCGGTGTCGGAGAGCAGCACTGCGGTGTAGGCGGCCAGTGGGGGAGCCAGCGCACCGGCGCCCAGGCCAGCCGCAGATCCGGCACCACGCAGCAGCCCGCGCAGCCGGCCCAGCGGCAGGCGCGAGCCGGTGGCGCGGTCCACCTCGTCGGCAGCGGCCACCCCAGCGCACGTGCTGAAGCCGGCGAGGATCCACGACCCCACACTCATCGGAGAGGTCAGCTTCACCGTGCGGAGCATGTTCAGGAACCGTTCCGGACGGCCCAGGTCCCGCACCAGCGCACCGGCCCCGAGCCCCGCCGCGGTGATCGCCGCCAGCCTGCCGCTGCGGCGCAGCGCCTCCCTGCCGGTCAGCTGGGCCCCGGCGGCAAGCAGACCGGAGCCGGCGGCCAACCCACCGAGGAACAGGTAGGCGGCCACATCGGTCTCCCACGGCGGAGCCTTGACCACCGGACGGCCGTAGTAGGAGCCGAACGCGGCGTCCGGCACCACCGGCATCTCCCGGGAACCATCACCGCCACCGCGGGACGGTCCGGCGCGGCGTCGCCCCTTGCGCCGGCGGCGACCACCCTCCGGCTCCGGCGGGCGGTAGCTGTCGAACTCCGAGGTGCTCACCGGCGCCTCCCCAGGAACGCCAGCGCCGCGGTGGCCAGCATCCCGGCAGCGGCCCAGCCGGCACGGGAGAACATCTGCGGCAGGTCCGCAGTGGGCACGCGCGGGTCCGGCGGCAGCCCGTAGACCTCCGGTTCGTCCAGCAGCAGGAACACCGATCCGGTGCCGCCCACGCCGTCCTTCTCGTTCGCGCCGTACAACCGGGCCTCGGTCATCCCGCGGGCGTGCAGCTCGGCGACCCGCTCCTGGGCCGTGGCCACCAGCTCCTCGTGGTTGCCGAACGTGATCGACTCCGTGGGGCAGGTCTGTGCGCAGGCCGGTTGCTGGCCGTCGGTGAGCCGGTCGTAGCACAGCGTGCACTTCTGCGCGATACCGCCCTCCCGGGTAGGACCCCGCTGCGGACCCCGCTCACCAGGGGCGGCAGTGCCGTCGGCGCGGCGCTCGATCACCCCGAACGGGCAGGCGGCCACGCAGGTGCCGCAGCCGTTGCACACGTCGTCCTGGACCACCACGCTGCCGAACTCGGTGCGGAACAGGGCCCCGGTGGGGCAGGCGTCCAGGCAGCCGGCGTGCGTGCAGTGCTTGCACACGTCGGAGGACATCAGCCACCGGAACTCCGGGGTGTCCGGGGGAGTGGTGTCGACGGGGCCGTCACCGGGAACCCCTGTGGATACCGGCGGCCCGAGCCGGGCGGCATCGTGCAGGCCGCCGTAGTCGTCGGCAGTGCTGCCCGTACCGGCAGAGTCATCAGCACTCCCACCGCCGCCACCAGCACTGCCGTCGGCGGCAGCGCCCTCTCTGCCCCGCCCCGACGGCGGCCCCACGCTCGGCATGCCCAGGTCCACCAGAGCACGGCCGCTGCGCCGTGCCTGGTCGATGCGCTCGGCGTCCTGCTCCACGAAGGCCACGTGCCGCCAGGTGTTCGCTCCGAGCCCGCCGGTGTTGTCGTAGGAGGAGCCGAGCAGCTGCGGGTCGGGCTCGCTGGGGACGTGGTTCCACTCCTTGCACGCCACCTCGCAGGCCTTGCAGCCGATGCAGATCGAGGTGTCGGTGAAGAACCCCTTGCGCGGGTGGGTGTGCTGCCATCCGGCGTCGGCGGCCGGGTCGGTCGCTCCGAACAGCTGTCCCATCAGCGCCTCCTCTCCTCGTCGCCCGTGGCCGCGCCGCTGCTGGCGCCGCAGACCCGGTCCGTCTCGTCCCTCACGGCTGCCACCCTTCCTGCTCCGGGTCGTCCTCGCCCGGCGAGGGGGTGACCTTCTCCCGGTCGGGATCGGTGAGGTGGGCGTTGCCGGTCTCCTCACTCAGTCCGGCCCGCTGCTGGTAGCCGGCCACCAGGTCGAGCAGCGCCTGCCCGCGCGGCCGTCGGCCGGGCTGGATGTCGCAGGAACCGGCCTTCGACTCCTGGATGAGCACGTTCGGGTCCAGGGTGACCCCGAGCAGGTCGTTCGCCGCGTCTCCGGTCACCCCGGCGTCGCTGCCCACCCCCCAGTGGTAGGGCAGACCGACCTGGTGCACGGTCCGTCCGCCCAGGTCCAGCGGGCGCACCCGTTCGGTGACCAGCACCCGGGCCTCGATCGCCGCCCGGGCGGAGATGATCGTGGCCCACCCGTGGTCGGTCAGCCCGCGTTCGGCGGCCAGCTCGGGGGAGACCTCGCAGAACATCTCCGGCTGCAGCTCGGACAGGTACGGCAGCCAGCGGCTCATCCCGCCTGCAGTGTGGTGCTCGGTGAGCCGGTAGGTGGTGAAGATGTACGGGTACACCTCGCTGCCTGGTGCGCCGGCGCTCGGTGCGGACAGGTTGTCCGGGCGCGGATAGGTCAGCCGGGCCGGGTTCTGCTGCTGCGGGTACAGCGGGTTGGCCACCGGGGACTCCTGCGGCTCGTAGTGGGTGGGCAGCGGCCCGTCCACCAGCCCGCGTGGGGCGAACAACCAGCCCTTCCCGTCGGCCTGCATCACGAACGGGTCGTCCCCAGCGAGGGCGTCCGGACCGCCCGCATCCCCGTCCGGACGAGCACCCGGAGCACGGTCGGCCACGAAGTCGGGCACGTCCAGGCCGGTCCAGGAGCCCTGCTCGGCGTCCCACCAGATGTGCTTCTTCCGCTCGCTCCACGGCTTACCGTCCAGGTCTGCCGAGGCGCGGTTGTACAGGATGCGCCGGTTGGACGGCCACGCCCAGCCCCACTCCAGGGCGGTCTGTGACTGCTCCGCGCCGGGCTTGCGTCGGGCAGCCTGGTTCACCCCGTCGGCGTACACGCCGGTGTAGATCCAGCAGCCGGCCTCGGTGGACCCGTCGGCCTGCAGCTCGGTGTAGGAGCTCAACGGTTCGCCGGCCTTGTCCCCGGTCAGGTGGCGCCCGTTGATCTCCGCCAGCACCGCCTCCGGATCCGGTTCGCCGTCGGCCAGCTCCGGGTAGTTCCAGGTCAGGTCCAGCAGCGGCCGGTCCCGCTCGTCGGTGGAGCCGATCAGCTTGGCCCGGATGCGTTTGCCCAGCTCGTAGAAGAACTGCAGGTCGCTCATGCACTCACCCGGTGGGTCCACTGCCTGGTGCCGCCACTGCAGCAACCGTTGGGTCTGGGTGAATGACCCCGCTTTCTCCACGTGGCTGGCGGCCGGCATGAAGAACACCTCGGTGTCGATGTCCTCGGTGCGCAGCTCACCGGTGGCGATCTCCGGACCGTCCTTCCAGAACGTCGCGGACTCGATCATCTGCAGGTCGCGCACCACCAGCCACTTCAGGTGCGCCATACCCATCCGCTGCATCCGCCCGTTCGCTGACCCGACCGCCGGGTTCTGGCCGAGGAGAAAGTACCCCTCCACCTCGTCCTCCAGCATCGACAGCACCGTCTGGTAGGTGCCGTGCGGGCCGGTGAGCTTGGGCAGGTAGTGGAATGCCCAGTCGTTCTCCGCCTGCGCGGCCGGCCCCCACCAGGCCTTGAGCAGGCTGATGGTGTAGGCGTCCGCGTTCGCCCAGAACCCTTTCTGCTCCTTGGACGCGATCGCGCGGACGTAGGTGTCCAGGTCGTCGTGCTGGTCGGCAGTGGGCATCGGCAGGTACCCGGGCAGCAGGTTGAACAGCGTGGGGATGTCCGTGGAGCCCTGGATGCTGGCGTGCCCGCGCAGCGCCATGATGCCCCCGCCGGGGCGGCCCACGTTGCCGAGAAGCAGCTGCAGGATGGCCGCGGCCCGGATGAACTGTGCACCGAGGGAGTGCTGGGTCCAGCCGACCGCGTAGACGAACGAGGTGGTGCGCTCCCGGCCGGAGTTCTCCGTCACGGCCCGGGCCAGGTAGTCGAAGTCGGCGGCGCTGATACCGCAGGCCTGCTCGACCCTCTCGGGGGTGTACCGGGCGTAGTGCCGCTTGACGATCTGGAACACGCTGCGTGGGTGGGTGAGCGTCTCGTCCCGCTCCACCTCCGCCGTCTCCAACGGAGGCCCGCCGCTGCCGTGGGTGTCCCCGGCGGCCCGCCCGGAAGCGGCCTCGCCGTGCTCATGGTGCCGGTCCGGTGCGGACGCCCCGCCCTCGGCCTCGGCATAGGCCCAGGTGGAGGGGTCGTACTGCCCGGTCTCCGGGTCGAAGCCGGAGAACAGCCCGCCGGTGTCCTCAGTGTCCTGGAAGTCCTCGCCGACGATGGTGGCGGCATTGGTGTAGGCCACCACGTAGTCGTGGAAGTACTTCTCCTGGCTCAGCACGTAGTTGATCAGCGCGCCGATGAGCACCACGTCCGAGCCGGCCCGGATCGGCAGGTGCTTGTCCGCCAGCGCAGTGGTGCGGGTGAACCGGGGGTCCACATGGATCACCTTCGCCCCGCGCGCCCGGGCCTCGGCGACCCACTGGAAACCCACCGGGTGGCACTCGGCCATGTTCGAGCCCTGGATCACGATGCAGTCAGAGTTGGCCAGGTCCTGCAGGTACTGCGTGGCGCCACCGCGCCCGTACGAGGTTCCCAGACCGGGAACCGTGGAGGAGTGTCATATCCGGGCCTGGTTCTCGATCTGGATCGCCCCGGCGGCGGTGAACAGCTTCTTGATGAGGTAGTTCTCCTCGTTGTCCAGCGTGGCACCGCCCAACGAGGCGATCCCCATCGTGCGGCGAAGCACCCGGCCCTGGTCGTCGGTGTCCTGCCAGGTGCGCCGCCGGGAGGCGAGGAACCGGTCGGCGATCATGTCCATCGCAGTGTCCGGGTCCAGGGGCTGCCAGTCGCTGGCACCGGGCGGGCGGTAGAGCACCTTCGTCTGCCGGCCGTTGGCGTTCACCAGCTGCTCGCTGGCGGCCCCTTTCGGGCACAGCCGGCCACGGGAGATCGGCGAGTCCGGGTCGCCCTCGATGCCGATGACCTTCTCGTCCTTGACGAAGATCCGCTGCCCGCAGCCCACAGCGCAGTAGGGGCACACGCTCTGCACCATCCGGTCCGCAGTGGCGTTGCGCGACGTGGTCGCACGGGTAGCCGCGGAGGTGACCGCCGGGCCGCGCCCGAGCACGTCACCGGAGCGCAGCTGACGGACCACCGGCCATTCCAGCGGACTCCGTCGTGCCATGGCGCCACTATAGGCTCGACCAGCCGAACCCACACCCGCAACGGACCGTGCGCGCCGCCGGCCTCGGGGAGACCACCGAGCGGTCCCACTAGCGCGCCGGGCCTAGCCGGCTCGCCGTGTCGGTCAGGGTGCCGATGACGGCGGAGCTCACCGGGCACGGTGGGGCGTGCGGTGGGACAGTGGTCGCCATGGCGCAGGACCACGACTGGGATGCGATGTACACCGCCGAGGAGGTACCGCCCTGGGACCTCGGGGAGGTCCAGCCCGCGCTGGTGGCTTTCCTGGACCGTACCGAGGTGGCCGACCCCGTGCTGGACGCCGGTTGCGGCACCGGAACCCTGGCGCTGCTGCTCGCCGAGCGCGGGCACAGCGTCACCGGGTTCGACCTGTCCGCCACGGCCATCGGCCGCGCCCGCACCAAGGCCGCCGTGCAGGGGATGGGCGTCGACCTCCTGGTGGCCGACGCTGCCCAGGTCGCCGAGCTCGGCATCATGCCCCGCACTGTGCTCGACTCCGGGCTGCTGCACTCTCTGGACGGCAGCGGTCAGGCCGCCTACGTTGCTGGGCTGGCGGCGATCTGCCCTCCGGCTGCGCTGGTGGTAGTGCTGGCCATCTCCCTCGAGGCCGGTCAGGGCTGGGGTGAGACCGAGACGACCCTGCGAGCACGGTTCGGTGCCCCGGACTGGGTGAGTACCGCCGTCGAGGACATCGAGGTGCACGCCCGGTGGCGGGGCGAGGAGCTGCGCATGCCCGGCTTCCTGCTGAGCACCTACCGGGCGTGAACCGAGCTGCCGTTGGTGGCGATCCCGGGCGCGCCCGCATCTGGTCACCGACGTGCCTCGACGAAACAGCTACTCTCGTGGCACTCGATGGGGAGGAAGGAGAAAGGAGCGATGAAGCCATACCCGGCTCGGCGTTCGGTGCTGGCCGGTTCCGGGGCTGCGATCCTGGCAGCCTTGGTTGGTTGTGCGCCGCCCAATCCGGGCAACGTCAACGCAGAGCCCACGATCCCGCCCGCTGACGGGCCGGTGACGCTGACCTACTGGGCCTGGCTGAAGGACCTGCAGAAGGTGTGCGACGTCTTCAACGCCTCCCAGGACCGCATCCGGGTCGAGGCGGTCTGGATTCCCGGCGGCAACGACGGGGGATACGCGAAGATCCTGTCCGCGGTCGCGGCCGGCGGTGGACCGGACCTGGCGCAGGTGGAGCTGCGGCAGGTCCCGGAGTTCGCGCTCGCCGGCGCGCTGACGGAGCTGACCCGCTACGGTTTTGCCGATCAGGCGGCGGCCTTCGATCCCGGTGCCCTCGCTCAGGTCAAGGTCGGCGACTCTCACTGGGCCGTCCCGCAGGACACTGGTCCGGTGGCGACCTTCTACAACCGTGAGGTCCTCGAGGGGGACCTCGGGTTGCAGCCGCCGGAGACCTGGGAGGAGTTCCACGAGACCGCTGGCACCGTCTCCGAGGAGGGGAGGAACCTGATCACCCTCGACCCCTCGGACGGCTCCTACCTCATCTCCTGGATGATGCAGTCGGGTGCTGTCTGGTTCCGCCCCGAAGGGGAGGGCTGGATCGTGGACATGACCGATGAGGCTTCGATGCGCGTGGCCGAGCTCTGGGACCAGATCCTTGCCGAGAAGATCGTCGGTACCGGTTATGGGGCATTCACCACACCGTGGTACGCGGCCGCTGGTGAGGGTGAGGTGCTCGCCTCGATCAGCGGCTCCTGGTCCGACGCGCTGATCGAGACGGTCCCGGACGGTGCGGGCAAGTGGGCCGTGGCACCGATGCCGGTGTGGGCGGACGGCAGCGGGTACGCCTCCGGCGCCCACGGTGGTTCCTCAGCGGCGATCCTGTCCACCAGCCGACATCCGGTCGAGGCTCTCGAGTTCGCCACCTGGATGTGCACGGACCCCGCCGGGATCGACGCGATGATCGAGTTCTCCGGCATCGGTTGGTCGCCGGCCGCAGACTACATCGGCGAGGCGCGGCAACAGCCGTCGGAGTTCTTCTCCGGGCAGGACTACAACGAAGAGGTCATCGTGCCGATGGCAGAGGGGCAGAACCTCGACTGGACCTGGGCGCCGTTGATGCAGCGCGCCGCGGCGATCGTAGGCGACGGTATGTCGAACGCCGTCAGCGGAGCCGTTCCCCTGGTGGACATGCTTCCGCAGACCCAGACCGAGATCGTCCAGATCATGCGGGAGATGGGGCTGGACGCGGAGGAGGCTCGATGAGACCCAAGACCGCCCCCTGGTTGTTGCTCGCCCCGTTCTTGATCGTGTTCATCGGCACCATGATCGTGCCGATCGTGATGGCGATCGGGTACTCCTTCAACTCCGTGGAACGCTCCGGGCTGCTCGGCGAGGGAGGAGTCACGAACACGTTCGCTGGGCTGGAGAACTACATCAAGGCCCTGTCGAACACGAACTTCATCGAGTCGATCGGCCGGATGGTCCTCTTCGGTGTGGTGCAGGTGACCGTGATGATCGTGGCGGCCACGATCCTGGCGCTGCTGCTGGAGAGTGCCAGCGCCCGGTTGCCGGGGCTGTTCCGGGCCACCTACTTCCTGCCCTACGGCATCCCGGGCGTGATCGCCACCATCTTGTGGTCGTTCTTGTACATCCCCGGGCTCAGCCCGATCGTGGACGTGCTCGGCTGGATGGGTATCACCATCGACTTCCTGGCTCCGAACATGGTGCTCTGGTCGATCGCGAACATCGTCACCTGGACCTACACCGGGTACAACATGCTCATCATCATCGCCCAGCTCAAGTCGATCCCCAGTGAGCTCTATGAGGCCGCGCGGATCGACGGCGCGAACGGCTTCCGGGTGGCCACATCGATCCAGCTGCCGATGATCCGGCCCGCGTTGTTGCTGACGATCATCTTCTCCATCATCGGCACGCTGCAGCTGTTCGCCGAGCCGCGGCTGATGCAGACGATGAGTGCCGGGATCACCTCCGAGTACACCCCGAACATGTCCGCCTATGCGTTCGCGTTCCAGTACAACGACATCGGGATGGCCGCTGCCCAGGCCGTGATCATCGCGATCTCGGCGTTCATCCTGTCCGCGGTCGCGCTCGGGGTCTCCACCTGGACGGGGAGGCGTCGATGACTGCTGCGAGTCCCATCGACGAGACCGGCACTCGTGCCGCCGACCGTCGTCGACGCGCGGCGGCGAAGCGGAACGAGCGCGAGAGCCGCAGCGGAACCCGCGAGGCGGGGCGTAGACCGACCACGACCATCTTGGTCACCACGATCCTGACCATCGTGGCGATCTACTTCCTGGTCCCGGTGTACTGGGTGATCATCAACGCCACGAAGTCCACCGAGGACCTGTTCGGCACCGGTGGCTTCTGGTTCGGGGAGAACGTCCAGCTGTGGGAGAACCTCCAGGCGGTGCTGTCCGCCAACGGTGGCATCTTCCCGCGGTGGGCGTTGAACTCGGTGATCTATGCCGGTGTCGGCTCCGTGCTGGCCACCTACTTCGCCGTAGCCGCCGGCTACGCCCTGGCCAAGTACCGGTTCCCCGGCCGTCGGGTGATCTACGTGCTGGTGCTGGGCGGCGTGCTGGTGCCTGGTACTGCGGTCGCGCTGCCGCTGTTCTTCCTGTTCAGCTCCCTGGGGATCACCAACACCTACTGGTCTGTGCTGATCCCTTCCCTGGTCAGCCCGTTCGGCCTGTTCCTGGCCTCGATCTACACCACCGCTGCGGTCCCGGACGAGCTGATGGAAGCCGGCCGGATCGACGGTGTGCGGGAGCTGGGCGTGTTCCATCGCCTCGCGCTGCCCCAGCTCACGCCTGCGATCGTGACCATCGTGCTGTTCCAGTTCGTGGCGATCTGGAACAACTACATGCTGCCGCTGGTGATGCTGGCTGATGAGCGGCTCTACCCGATCACGCTCGGCCTGGACAACTGGCGGGCACAGACGGACCGGCTGCCGGAGTTCTACCAGCTGACCACAGGCGGTGCACTGCTGTCGGTGATTCCCCTGGCGATCCTCATCCTGGTGCTGCAACGCTTCTGGCGCGGCGGGCTCACCGAGGGGTCCGTCAAGGGCTGAGGTCGGCAGCATCCCGGTGCGCCCGCCGGACCTCGGCCCGATGCGTGGCCGGCCGGAGATCCTGATGTAGACACCCGGTGTATACACTCAGTGTATAGTGGCCAGTATGAGTGTACCGATGGCGTTGCTCGCCCTGCTCGATGACGGACCTGCCCACGGCTTCGACCTCAAGCGCCGCTACGACGCGCTGCTCGGTCACGGCCGCGAGCTCAAGTACGGCCAGGTGTACGCCACCCTGCAGCGCCTGGAACGGGACGGGATGGCCGCCGGAGTGGGCGTGGAGGCCGGCTCGGGTGCGGACCGCAAGCTGTACGCGGTCACCCCGCAGGGAGTCTCGGAGCTGGACACCTGGCTCGCGACCGCGCAGCCGACCAGCGGCCGACCGGCCGAGCTGTTCACCCGGGTGGTGCTCGCGCTGGTCTCCGGCCGGTCCGCCACCGCCGTGCTGGACGCGCACCGGAAGGTGTTCCTGGACCGGATGCGCCAGCTCACCGCCGCCCGGCACGATGGCGACGCGATCGACCGGCTCGCCGGCGACTACGAGATCGCCCACCTGGAGGCCGACCTGCAGTGGATCGAGCTCGCCGGTGCCCGGCTGAAGGACCTGACCGCCACCGCCCGCTCGCACACCGAGCCCGGCAGCCAAGCACCCTCAGGCCAGGGCGAGACCGAGGGAGCCCAGCGATGACCGCCGTCGTGCTGGAAGGGCGCCACCTGGGGCACGCCTACGGCGCCGAACCGGTGCTCACCGACGTGTCCGTGGCCATCGACGCCGGCGAGGTGCTGGCCGTGATGGGCCCGTCCGGGTCCGGCAAGTCCACGCTGCTGCACCTGCTCGCCGGGCTGCTCCGGCCCGACTCCGGCGAGGTGTACCTGGCCGGGCAGCGGATCGACCGGCTCCCGGAGCAGGCGCGCTCCCGGCTGCGGCTGCGGCAGCTGGGGTTCGTGTTCCAGTTCGGCGACCTGATCCCGGAGCTGACCATCGCGGAGAACGTGGAGCTGCCGCTGCGGCTCACCGGCACCCGGGCCGGGCGGGCGCGGCGGCGAGCGAGGGCGATGCTGGAGCGGCTGGAGATCGCCGAGCACGCGGGCAAACGGATCAGCGAGGTCTCCGGCGGGCAGGCGCAGCGGGCGGCGGTGGCCCGGGCGCTGGTGCACTCGCCGCAGGTGGTGCTCGCCGACGAGCCGACCGGGTCGCTGGACACCACCGCCGGTGAGCTGGTGCTGGAGGCGCTGGTCGGTGCGGCGCGGGAGAGCGGCACCGCGGTGCTGCTGGTCACCCACGAGCTGCGGGTGGCCTCCTGGGCCAGCCGAGACGTGCTGCTGCGCGACGGCCGGGTGGTCGGCGATGCGCCGTTGACGGCTTCTCCGGAGGAAGGGGCCCTGGTGGCGGCCTCGGGGCGCCACGCTGCCGGTGGTCACGCGGGCGGGTCCGGCCGATGACGGCGGTGCTCACCCTGGGTCTGCGGCTCGCCCGGGCCGGGGGCCGGCTGCGCGCCTGGTCGATCGTGGCCGGGAACGCGTTCGGGGTGGTGCTGCTGCTGGTCGCGCTCTCGCTGCCCGCGGCGATGTATCCCGATCCGGCCGAGCGTGCCGAGCTGCAGGTGCAGATCTTCGGGATCCTGCTCTTCCTGCTGGTGCCGGCGGTGATCTTGCTGGTCACTGTGGGCCGGCTGTCCTCCGGGGTGCGGGACCGGCGGCTCGCGTCGCTGCGGCTGCTGGGCCTGTCCCCGTGGCGGACCCGTGCTGTGGCGGCAGTGGAGAACGGCGTGCTCGCGCTGGTTGGTGCGCTGCTCGGGGCCTGCGCGGTGGCGCTCGCCCTGCCGTGGGCGGGTGCGCGACTCGTCGACGGCGGCTGGGTGGAGCAGGCGCCGCAGACCTCGTCGCCCGCTGGGGTAACGGTCGTGCTCGCAGTGACCGCGCTGTCTGTGCTCGTGGGCACGGCGTCCACCTGGGAGCGGGAGCTGCCCGGCCGTGCTCGTGCCGAAGCTTCCCGGAAGCGGCTAAGGGTCTGGCGTCTGGTTCCGCTGCTCGTGGGCGTGGGGCTGCTCGGTGGACTGTGGGTGCTCGATCCGAACACCCGCCTCCAGGTGTGGCTGTTCGCCCCGCTGCTGCTGGGTGGCGGGACGCTTACCGCGGTGGGGATCGCGCTGACGATCCCCCTGCTCACCTCCTGGTGCGCCCGCGGACTGGTGCGCTCGACGCGCATCGCGCCCCGGCTCGCCGGGCGCGCGATCCAGACCGACCCGGCGGGGCCGTCCCGGGTGGTCGCCGGGCTCGGCGTCGCGACGTTCCTCGCGGTCGCTGCCCTGACATTCCTGGGGTCCTTCGAGAACATGCCGAACTATCGGTATGCGCTGCAGGTGGTTGGCGAGGGGCCGCAGAGAATGGGCGTCTACACCGAGGATGATGCGCCCCTGACCGGGTGGGACGAGCTGACCGGGATCCCGGGCGTCCGCACAGTGTTTCCCAGGCACGATGTCACCGTCGCGTGTGCTGACCTTTCGGGTATGCCTGACGATTTCGACGACCAGCAGTGTGGCGGGTTCGTGTTCGTCGGCACCTGTGCCCAGCTGGCGCAGGTAATGACGATGAGCGGCTGCGACGATTCTCGACCGGCACGGATCGATCCGGACACCACCGCTGGTGATTCCCCTTCATGGAGCATCGACAAGTTCCATGGTGAAGCTGTGGACCTGGCCATCCACGAGGGCGACGAGGTGACGACGCGGACCATCGACCTCACCGGCGATCCGATCACCATGGACGTGTGGGCCACGGTAGGGGAGTGGGTCTGGCCGCCGAACGTGGAGGTGTTCATTCCCGTGACACTGGTCGAGGACGTGCTCGGTCCGGTGACCGACGTTCGAGTGAACGCCGATGGCGGTCTCGCGGTGCAGGAGCGGGTGACCGAATGGGCGGCAGCCCGTGGCTACCTCTCGTTCGCCAATCCGATGATGGACTTCGAGGCGGTCCAGACCACCCGGCTCGCAGTCTGGTCGCTGTGC
>Ga0209487_1000870_pt1 | contig 26586 bp, 26 predicted proteins | sample Poulit2012_FD_187524 | JGI IMG/M metagenome (GOLD analysis project Ga0209487, IMG submission 187524) | Agricultural soil microbial communities from Georgia to study Nitrogen management - Poultry litter 2012 (SPAdes) (version 2) | ecosystem: Environmental > Terrestrial > Soil > Agricultural land...
TAGCCCGCCTTCAGCTTGCCGCCCAGCTCACCGGTGGGCTTGGCGGTGATCAGGTTGACCGCACCGCCCAGGGTGTTCTTGCCGTAGAGCGTGCCCTGGGGGCCGCGCAGCACTTCCACCCGCTCCAGCTCGGCCACATCGAAGATGCCGCCCAGGTTCTTGCCGATGTAGATGCCGTCCATGTACAGGCCGACGGTGGCTTCCCAGGAGATGGCGGGGTTGAAGGTGGTGGAGCCACGGATGGCGAGGGTGGCGCCCGTCGAGTTGGACGGCGAGCGGGTGATCTTGACGTTGGGCACCGAGGTCCCCAGGTCGTCGATGTTGCTGACCCCCTTCTGCTCCAGGGTGTCGGCGTCAAAGGCGGCGATGGAGATGGGGGTGTCCTGCAGGGACTGCTCCCTCTTCTGGGCGGTGACCACCACCTCTTCCAGACCCTGGGCCAGCACCTGGCTGGCCAGCATGGTCGAGGCCGCGGCAACTGCTGCGGCCATGGCGTTGATGCGTCGCATGTCTAACCACTCCTGCTCACGGACGGGCAAGCTCGCAGGCCTGTGCTGGTGCTGGGTCGGGCCGCCTGGCCCCTGTCGGAATGGTCGCTGCCCCGACCCTGAGCTTGCCGATCACATTGGTTGATTGTCTGGTACAAACGCTACCCGTCCCTGGCAGGCCCCACCGGGAACCTTGCCCTCTCGTCCTGTCCCTGGTTGTTGTTATGGCGGCCTGGGCGTGCTCCCCGAATTCCGGCCCCCGCTCTCTCTAAATCGGGTTGGGCGCCGGCTCAGTTCGGATTGGGCCGCTTTTTGGAAGGCAACACCTTAAAGAACTGGCCCCGACAAGACAAGCCCGCCAGGGGGTTTCTTGATCTGTCCGGGGTCGGCGCCGCCTTCAGGCATCCAGATCCGGAATCAGCAGGGTGCGCAGCCGCGCCATGGCGTCCCTGAGGTAGAGCTTGCGCTTTTTCATCCGCTGCAGCTGCAGCTGGTCCTGGTAGACCCGGGACTGCAGCTCGTCGATGCGCACATCCAGCGCGCGGTGCTCGGCCTCCATCCGGGCCAGGCGCGCCGCTGGACAGGCCTCGTCGTTGGCGCTGCGCTGCGCCGTGTCATCCACTCTGTTTCCGTCCACCCCTGCCTCCCTCTGCGCCGCGCTCGCGCCGCAGCCCACCACCCATGCCGTGGAGCCATGATACCGGATCCCGCCCCCTGGCTGTGCCCCCTCGGGCCTCGACCGGATCAATGCAGGCAGCACTGGCCAAACAGGCGGCCACTGCCACAGGGACAGTCTCCCCCGGCGGGCACCGGCTGCAGCTGCCGAAACCGGCGCTCGGGGGCGTGGCGGTCGGGCAGGCTCTGCCAGCGCACGTGAACCGAGTGATAGATGCGCAGCCCGCGGCGCAGGCGGCGATAGCAGTGCAGGGTCTGGCGGCGGCCCTCCAGCGGGCGGTGGCCCAGCTGCCAGCCGGCGAGACGGCCTGCGGCGATGAGGCTGCGGCTGACCAGCCGCTCCAGCCCCCGGTCGGCCAGCCCTCCCAGCGCCCGGTCCCAGAGGGCCTCCAGGTGATGATGGCCCAGTAGAAAGCCATCGCACCAGCTCGCCAGCCCCGCGAGCTGTCCCTCGTCGGGCACTGGCGCAAAGGGCAGGTGCTCGCCCTGGCGGGCGCTGGTGGCGATGTGCTGACGCAGCTCCACCAGCAGATGCCGGAAGGCCACCAGGTCCATGGCGGCGGAGTCATCGCTGCTGTCGGGTTCGTCGCGCAGCCAGACCAAGCTGAACCATTCCGATTCCGCCACCGGTTCTGGAGCGCAGCAGATGGCGTAGAGCAGACCCTGCAGTTCGTGATAGCCGAGCACGGTGTGCTCGCTGCCCAGGTGACGCAGATACTGCTGCAGCGTCTGTTCCCATCTCTTGCCGAGTTTTTGCATGATAGGTGATCTGATGATTATTCATTCAATCATACACCCTGCGGGTCCCTCTTTACAGTGCAATGCCGCAGTCAGGCGGAGCGAGCGCTCGCCCTGGCCCGGCGGCCCTGCCCACCGCTGAGCGCTTTGGCCAATGCGGGCTGACAGCTCGCGACATTGTCGCCGCCCAGGGAGCAGGCATACTGACCTCATCTTCCCACCCGGGGCCCGGGGTGCACCACCGGTCCATCAGAGAGGTTCTGCAGGAGTTCTGCCATGCGCACAGAGCTGTGTGAAAAGCTCGGTATCGAGTATCCCATCTTTGCCTTTACCCACTGCCGCGATGTCGTGGTGGCGGTCAGCAAGGCCGGGGGCATCGGCGTGCTGGGCGCCGTGGGCTTTACCCCCGAACAGCTGAAAGAGGAGCTGGACTGGATCGACGAGCACATCGGCGACCTGCCCTATGGCGTCGACATCGTCATTCCCCAGCACTATGAGGGCATGGGCGATCTCAGCCCCGAGGAGCTGGAGGCCGAGCTGTGGAAGGCCATCCCCGAAGAGCACGTGGCCTTTGCCCGCCGGCTGCTAGCGGAGCACGGCGTGCCGGAGTGGCCCGATGGCAGCCAGTCCATGGGGCTGCTGGGCTGGACCGAAGCCACGGCCACCCCGCTGCTGGAAGAAGCACTGACCCGGCCCAAGTGCAAGTTGATCGCCAATGCTCTGGGCACGCCCCCGGCGGACAAGGTGCGCCAGATCCAGGACAGCGGCAGGCTGGTGGGCGCTCTGTGCGGGCGGGTCAGGCAGGCCATTGCCCACAAGGAGGCGGGGCTGGACTTCATCATCGCCCAGGGCGGCGAGGGGGGCGGGCACACCGGGGATGTCGGCTCCATCGTGCTCTGGCCCCAGGTCATCGATGCCGTTCACCCGACGCCGGTGCTGGCGGCGGGCGGCATCGGCAACGGTCGCCAGATGCTGGCCGCGATGGCCTGCGGTGCCGCGGGCGCCTGGACCGGCTCCCTCTGGCTGACCGTGGAAGAGGCCACCGCCGAACCGGCCCAGAAGGAGACCCTGCTGGCGGCCACCAGCGAGGATACGGTGCGCTCCCGCTCCTGGACCGGCAAGCCCTGCCGCATGCTGAAGAATGTCTGGACCGAGGCCTGGGATGCCGACGACGCCCCCGAGCCCCTGGGCATGCCGCTGCAGGGTCTGGTGACCTCCGACGGCATCCGCCGCACGGCCCGCTACGCCGGCGTGGCAGACACCCAGAAGGTGGCCTTCAACCCCTGCGGCCAGGTCATCGGTCAGATCAATGAGATCGAGTCCTGCCGCCAGGTGATCTTTCGCCTGATCAGCGAATACGTCGACGCTCTGGATCGCCTCAATCAGCTCATGCCCGAGGCCTGAGGGTCAGGGCGCGAACTCGCCCCGGGCCGCCAGCACCCGCTCCACCGTATCGACGATGGCCTGGGTCTGGCGGTCCACCTCCAGATTGACCCGATCTCCCCGTCCCAGCTCGCCGTGGACCGTGGCGCGCAGGGTTTCGGGAATGTAGGCTACCTCGAACCAGCCCTCCGCCGCCTCCACAGCAGCCACCGTCAGGCTGCAGCCGTTGAGGGCGACAAACCCCCTGGGCAGCAGGTATTTCAGCAGGCCCGCCGGCGGGCGGTAGCGCACCCGCCAGTCATTTTCGCCCTGGTCCACCGCCAGGATCTCGGCGGTGCCATCGACATGTCCCGAGACCGGGTGACCGCCAATTTCCTCGCCCTGGCGCAGGGAGCGCTCGACGTTGACCCGGTCCCCCGGGCGCCTTTCCGCCAGGGTCGTCCGGGCCAGGGTCTCGGCCATGACATCGAAGTGCACGACCTGGCCCTGCCAGCCGGTCACGGTCAGGCAGACGCCATCGACGGCGATGCTGGCGCCCTGGGTGAGCTGCTGGTCCAGCCCCTCGGGCAGGGCCAGCTGGAGGCGCAGCAGGCCCGGCTCGGTGCGGGCGGCGCGGACCTCGGCCATGCCCTGGACAATTCCGCTGAACAATGAACTGCTCCCTGAGCCATCACGCCTGGGGCGCGGGTGGGCAATGCCATGAGAGAGTGAACAGGGAACCGGGCGCTGACGGGCCCGCCTCGCTGTCGGGATGAATGGTCGGAGTGAAAGGATTTGAACCTTCGACCCCCGCCTCCCGAAGACGGTGCTCTACCAAGCTGAGCTACACTCCGACGACACGCCACGGGGTGGCGAGGCGGGAATATAGCAAAGGATGCCGAAGACCACCAGCCCGGCATGCCCGCCGCCTCGGCTGCACCGCCCCGCGCACCGAGTGCCGGGAGCTCAGGAAATGCCGGCCAGCCGGGTGATGCCCAGGGACAGGCCCAGCAGCCCCGAGGCCGCCAGCAACAGCAATGCCAGCAGCAACAGGGGCCGAAAGGGACGGCGCTCGACCTGGTTGTAGCCGCTGTGCAGGTAGCGCTGCAGCCGGGCCTGGTCTTCGGGGCGGAGTTCACGGGGTCTGGCCATGATCGCTCCTTCAGGGACCGAGGTGTTCAGCGGCGATCGCCATGGTGGCAGCGCTGCCCTGGCGCATCACCTGGCACAGGCTGGCCACCTTCGGCAACAGCCGCTCCATGTAGAAGCGCGCCGTATCCAGCTTGGCCTGGTAAAAGCCTTCCTCGCCCCCGCCCGCCGCCAGCTGCCGACGGGCCACGGCGGCCATGCGGGCCCACAGATAGCCATAGAGCAGCCGGCCCAGGGCCTCGAGGTAGTCCACCGCTGCTGCACTGACGAGGTGGGCGTCCTCGGTCGCCTCAGCCACCAGCCAGCGGGTGAGCGATTCCAGCTGATCGACAGCGGCCCGCACCGGGTCGCGCAGCTCCGCCTCCAGGGCCGCGCCCTCCCCGGCGAGGAAGTCCCGGATGTCCTCCAGCAGCCAGCCCAGCACTTCGCCGCCATCGGCCACCACGCGTCGCCCCAGCAGGTCCATGGCCTGAATGCCATTGGTGCCCTCGTAGATCTGGCTGATGCGCACATCCCGGACCAGCTGTTCCACGCCCCATTCCCGGATGTAGCCATGGCCTCCGAAGACCTGCTGGGCCAGCAGGCAGCCCTCCATGCCGCGGTCGGTCATGAAGGCCTTGGCCAGCGGCGTGAGCAGGGCCACCATGGCGCCGGCGCGCTGGCGCTGGCTCGCATCCGGGTGGTGGCGGGCCAGGTCGAGCTGCCGGCCACAGTGGGCGGCAAAGGCCCGGCCTCCCTCGACCCAGGCCTTCTGGGTCAGCAGCATGCGCCGCACATCGGCATGGACGAGGATGGGGTCGGCCTCGGCCCGGCTGCGCCCGGGGTCTCCTGGGGCCCGGCCCTGGCGCCGCTCCCGGGCATAGGCCAGGCTCAGCTGCCAGGCCCGCTCGGCGGCCCCAAGCCCCTGCAGCCCGACGGACAGCCGCTCGTCGTTCATCATGGTGAACATGGCTTCCAGACCGCGGTGGGGCTCGCCGATGAGCTCGCCCACGGCATCGTCGAAGTGCATGACGCAGGTGGAGGAGCCATGGATGCCCATCTTTTCTTCCAGGGCGCCACAGTGCACAGCGTTGCGCTCGCCCGGACGGCCCTCCTCATCCAGCAGGAACTTCGACACCAGAAACAGCGAGATGCCACGGCTGCCCTCGGGGGCATCCGGCAGTCGGGCCAGCACCAGGTAGAGAATGTTTTCCGTCAGATCATGCTCGCCGCCGGTGATGAAGATCTTGGTTCCGGCAAGGCGATAGCGCCCGCCCTCCAGGGGCTCAGCACGGGTTCGCAGCAGTCCCAGGTCACTGCCGGCGTGGGCCTCGGTCAGACACATGGCAGCGGTCCAGTCGCCGGAATAGAGCCTGGGCAGGCAGTGCGCTCGCATCGCTTCACTGCCGTGGGTGTCCAGGCAGAGGGCCGCCCCGCTGGTGAGAATGACATAGAGGGCAAAGGCCCCGCTGGCGGACTGGAGCATCTCCTCGAACAGGGTGGTGACCATGACGGGCAGGCCCTGGCCGCCGTACTCAGGGTTGCCACCCAGCCCCACCCAGCCCCCCTCGGCCAGGGTTCGATAGGCCTCGCGATAGCCCTCGGGCGTGGCGACCCCGCCCTGGTGGAGGCGGACCCCCTCGCGATCCCCCGTGGGGTTGAGCGGAGCGATGAGTTCGCTGGTCAGCCGGGCGCCCTCCTCCAGCACCGCATCCACGACCGAGGCGCTGAACTCCGCCGTGCCCGGCATGCTCTGCCACAGCGTCTCCGCCGCCATGACTTCGTGGAGGACAAAATGCATGTCCCGCAGGGGTGCCCGGTATTCCATGGTCCAGTCTCCGATTCAGGCGCCGAACTCGGCGTCGGTGAGGTCCATCAGGGTGGCGGCCCCCGCCTCGGCGGCCTGTCGATGCATGGCAAAGCGCGGCACCATCAGGCGGGCGACGTAGAACCGCGCTGTCTTGATCTTGCCGTGCAGGAAGTCATCGCTCTCGCCGGCATCCAGCCGCTGCTGAGCCCGCTGGGCCAGCTGTCCCCAGAACCAGCCCAGCACGACATAGCCCAGCGCCATCAGGTAATCCACCGCGGCGGCCCCCACCTCCTCGGCATCTTCCATGGCCTTCTGGCCCAGGCTCATGGCCAGCTCGGGCAGCTCCGTTGCCAGCTGCTGGAGCGGTTCCAGCAGGGGCTGGAGCGCGGGGTGCTCGCCGTGTTCCCGGCAAAACGCCTCGATCATGCCGGTGAGGGTCAGCAGGGCCTTGCCGCCATCCCCCATGACCTTGCGCCCCAGCAGATCCAGCGCCTGGATGCCGGTGGTGCCCTCGTAGACCATGGCAATGCGGGCATCGCGGACGATCTGCTCCATGCCGGATTCCCGCACATAGCCGTGGCCCCCAAAGCACTGCAGGCCCAGGTTCACGCACTCGTAGCCCACTTCCGTGCAGAAGGCCTTGGCCACCGGCGTGAGCAGGGCCAGCAGGGCAGCGGCGGCCTCGGCCTCCTCGCCCTCCAGTCGGTCGGCGCGGTCCACCTGCAGCGCCAGCCAATAGATGAAGGCGCGACTGCCCTCGGCAATGGCCTTCTGGGTCAGCAGCATGCGCCGCACATCGGGGTGGACCAGGATGGGATCGGCGGGGCCATCGGGGTTCTTCGGGCCGGACAGCGAGCGCATCTGCAACCGTTCCCGGGCATAGGCCAGCGCGCCCTGCCAGGCCCGCTCAGTGTGGGCCAGGCCCTGCAGGGCCGTGCCCAGCCGCGCCGTGTTCATCATGATGAACATGTAGTTCAGCCCGCGGTTGGGCTCGCCGACCAGGTAGCCCTCGGCGTCGTCCAGGTTCATGACACAGGTCGCGGAGCCGTGAATGCCCATCTTTTCCTCGATGGAGCCACAGGTGATGGGGTTGCGCTCCGCCAGGGCGCCGTCCTCGTCCACGCGGTACTTGGGCACGATGAACAGCGAGATGCCCCGGGTGCCCTCGGGGGCGCCGTCGATGCGGGCCAGCACCATGTGGACGATGTTGTCCGTGAGGTCGTGCTCCCCGCTGGAGATGAAGATCTTGGTGCCATTGAGGCGGTAGCGCCCCTCTCCCAGCTCGGTGGCCCGGGTGCGCAGCAGGCCCAGGTCGGAGCCGCAGTGGGCCTCGGTCAGGCACATGGTGCCGCTCCAGCGCCCCTCGATCAGCGGCTGCATCCAGGTGCGCTGCTGGGCCTCGCTGCCATAAAACTGCAGGCAGCGCACCGCGGCGGAGGTCAGCCCCGGATACATGCTCCAGGCCCAGTTGGCCGCTCCCATCATCTCGTTGACCACCGTGGCCAGGGAGGCCGGCAGATCCTGGCCACCGTATTCAGCGGGAGCGTTCAACCCGGGCCAGCCCCCCGCCACATACTGCTCGAAGGCCTCCTTGAAGCCGGTGGGGGTGGTGACCTCGCCATCTTTCCAGCTGCAGCCCTCAGCATCGCCGCTGGCATAGAGGGGAGCCAGCACCTCCTCGGCAAAGCGAGCGCCCTCGTTGATGATGGCGTCCTGCACATCGGGGCTCAGCTCCTCGGCGCCGGGCAGGCCCGCGTAATGGGCGGGCGCATCGAGCAGATCGTGCAGGACAAAGCGGATATCGCGCAGCGGCGCTTGGTACTCGGGCATGAACACCTTCCTCATTGGTATGGACGGGCTGGGGAACTCCGGCCAGGGTCTCAGAACCCCGACGTCCGAAATGCCTGGATGGTTCCCAGTCTGCCACAGAGGATGGTCGGCGCAACCGCCCGGCGGGAATTGCCGCGCTCAGTGCCGCCTCAGCAGGAGGCCGATGTCGAGGTGGCGCGCCAGCTGCGCAGCCCAGTGCCGAAGAGGGCCGGGGGCCAGGTGGGGCAGAATGCCCAGGCAGGGAGCGCCCAGCCGCTGGTGGAGCGTAGCCAGGACACCGCGCTGGCAGGGCGCATCGGCATCGCAGTGATTGCCCACCCAGCCCGCCAGCTGCAGACCATCGGCCTCGATGGCCTCTGCGGTGAGCAGGGCATGGCTGATGCAGCCCAGCCTCAGCCCGACCACCAGCACTACCGGGCAGGCCAGGGCCCGGGCCAGGTCCGCGAGGGTCTCCGCCGGGCTGATGGGCACCCGCCAGCCGCCGGCTCCCTCCACCAGCCCGAGGTCTGGGGCCGGGGTCAGAGCCCGATGGCAGTCCGCCAGCAGCTGTCGAACCTGGAGAGTTCGTCCCGCCGCCGCCGCGGCCAGATGAGGGGACAGGGGCCGGGGCAGGGCCACCGGGTTGACGGTGTCGTAGTCCAGCCGCCGCGTCATCACCGCCTGCAGAGCCAGGGCATCTTCGTTGCGCCAGCCCCGGGGTGTGGACCGACAGCCGCTGGCCACCGGTTTGACGGCGGCGGTGTCCAGCCCCAGCTGGCGACCGGCCGCCAGCAGCGCCAGGCTGGCCGAGGTCTTGCCGACTCCGGTATCGGTGCCGGCGACAAAGTACAGTGAACTCACGAGGTCTCCCTCCGCTCCAGGCGCAGGTACCACAGCTGGTACTCTGCCGGCAGCCCCTGGGGGCTGCGCCGGCGCGCCATCGCTTCCTGCAGCCGCTGCCAGCTCCGGCGCCCCGTCAGCCCTCGCTTTCGCCCCTGGTTGACATTGTGGGCGCCCAGGGCCCGAAGTTCCCGGGCCAGGGTCGCCAGGTCCTGATAATGCAGCACCTCGAGCTGCTCGCGCCAGGCCCTCACCACCAGCCCCGAGCCAGCCAGCGCCCGGTGCCACTCCCAGGCCTCGGCAAAGCGGTTGACGTGGACTTCATCGTCCACTTCGGCCCAGGCCTCGCGCAGGGTGCCGAGGGTGGCAGGACCCAGGGTGGCCACCAGCGCCAGCCCCCCCGGGCGCAGCACCCGGGCCAGCTCGCGGCACACTGCCGCGAGGTCGTCGCACCACTGCAGAGCCAGGCTGGAGAACACTCCGTCCACCGAGGCGCAGGCCAGAGGCAGCGCCTCGGCATCTCCGCACAGCCAGCGGGCGTCCGGATGGTGGCGCCGGCCGTGGCGCACCATGCCCTCGGCCAGATCCAGGGCCAGGGGAGGCACCCCCCCGGCACCCAGGGCCGGCAGGGCCGCGCCGGTACCACAGCCCAGGTCCAGCCACTGCCCGGGGGTCTCGGGCAGCCCTGCCAGCAGCTGTCGAGCCACCCGGCGCTGCAGGTGGGCCGCCCCATCGTAGGTCGAAGCGGCCTCGCCGAAGGCCCGGGCCACCTCTCGCTTGTCCCGGGGAGTTGGCAGCAGCCCTCGGGCCCGCAGCAGGCTGCGCAGGCTGGCCAGCAGCTCGGCGGTGGCGGCGGCGTGCAGGGTGTGCCCGGCCGGCAGCTCCGCCACTTCGGCAGCGGGGTTCAGGGTCGCCAGCGCCTCGGCGGCGGCCCGGGGCACCAGCGGATCTCGCCGACCCAGCCAATGCTGCACCGGGACGCCGAGCCGAGCCAGGGACGGGCGCAAATCCAGCCCTGCCAGCCAGTCCAGCCCCCGCAGCAAGCCCTCCCGAGGGGAGGCGGGCACCGGCGCCACCTCGCTCAGGGCGGCCAGCAGCTGGCGGGCATCCAGTCGGCCCGCGGCGGGCTGGCGGGCGCAGAGGGAAAGGAACTGTCGCCAGCCCAGCTCCGGGTGGTCGGTCAGCTCCTGGCGGAAGCGCCGGAACTGCTCGGGCGGCATGCCCTGGGGCCAGCCGGGGCGAGCGACGAAGCTGGCATTGCTGGCCAGGGTGATCAACTGCTGGCAACGCTGGGGAAAGCGCGCCGCCATGGCGGTCGCCAGCATGCCCCCCAGCGACCAGCCCAGCCAGACCCCCCGCGGCGGCAACACCTCCAGCAGCCGCTGCCACAGCCCGCTCTCGAGGCAAAAGGGGCCCGGGTCGTCGATGTCCAGCAGGGTCACCGGCCCCAGCCTGCGCAGCCCGGTCAGCCAGCGCTCTCCCCCGGCCTGCCAGCCGGCGCTGCCCAGCCCCCAGCCCGGCCACAGCACCAGCTCGGGGCCCCCGCCGGGGCCCAGGGCGGGCAGGCGTCGACTGTGCAGCCGGATCATGCCGGCACGACCTCGGCCAGGGCGTCCAACAACTGCTGAACCTGGGCCCGGTCATGGCCCGCGGTGAGGACGATGCGCAGTCTTGCCGTCCCCTCCGGGACGGTGGGCGGGCGGATGGCCGCCACCCACAGTCCCCGTCGGGCCAGGGCGGCAGAGGCAGCCAGAACCGCCTCGGAGGAACCCAGCATCAGGGGCTGAATGGCCGTGTCGGAGGGCAGCAGTGGCAGGCCCAGCTGCGCTGCGCCGGCGCGAAAGAAATCAATGTGCTCGGCCAGCTGCTGCCGGCGCCAGCCCTCTTCCCGGGCCAGGGCCAGGGCCACCAGCGCCGTGGCCGCCGTGGCCGGAGGCATCGCCGTGGTGTAGATGGCGGTGCGGGCAAACTGGGTCAGGGCATCGATGAGGGTTTCGCTGCCGGCGACAAAGGCCCCCGCACCGCCCAGGGCCTTGCCCAGGGTGCCCATGAGCACCGGTACCTCTTCTACACTCAGCCCGCTGTCCGCCACACTGCCCGCCCCCTCCGGCCCCAGGACGCCCAGACCGTGGGCGTCATCCACCATCAGCCAGGCACGATGTCGCCGAGCCGCAGCCGCCAGCTCCACCAGGGGCGCGCGGTCGCCATCCATGCTGAACACGCCGTCCACAGCCACCAGGCAGGCACCGGTGGAGGCCCGCTGCAGGCGGCGCTCCAGGTCGGCCACCTCACCGTGGCGAAAGCGCTGCATGCGAGCGCCGCTGAGTCGACCACCATCCAGCAGCGAGGCGTGGTTGAGGCGGTCCTGCAGCAGCTGGTCTCCCCGCCCCAGCAACGTGGTCAAGACCCCAAGATTGGCCAGGTAGCCGCTGCTGAACAGCAGGGCGCGGGGGCGCCCCGTCCACGCCGCCAGGGCCTCCTCCAGCTGCTGGTGGGGACGCAGCTGACCGCAGACCAGGGCCGAGGCCCCGGCGCCGCTGCCCCACTCTTCTAGGGCCCGCTGCCCCGCAGCCACCAGCCGCGGGTCCGCGGCCAGGCCCAGGTAGTCGTTGCTGCAAAAGTTGAGCATGGGGCGGCCGTCGATGACGGTCTCGGCACGCTGGGGGGCCTCCAGCACCACCCGGCGGCGCCAGAGCGCTGCACTGCGCTGTCGCTCCAGTCTCTGGCGCAGCAGAGCATCGAGGTTCACCCGCTCGGCCTGCGACTTCACCACCCGTCAGTGCTCCGCGCTGACCATGGCATCGTAGAACGGGGCGGGCCGGAGCGGGGGCGGTTCCATGGTCTCTCCCTCGGGGGCCCCCTCGACCCGCATGCCCAGGCGCTGCAGCAGGGCCTGGTCTCGGCTGGCCTCGGGGTTGGGGGTCGTCAGCAGCCGCTCGCCATAGAACATGGAGTTGGCCCCGGCGAAAAAGCACAGAGCCTGCACGGCGTCATCCATGTCCTCCCGCCCCGCCGACAGGCGCACCCTGGAGTGGGGCATGAGGATGCGGGCCACTGCCACGGTGCGCACGAACTCCAGCGGGTCCAGATCCTCGGTCTCCGCCAGCGGCGTGCCCGCCACCTTGACCAACAGGTTGATGGGCACGCTTTCGGGGTGCTCGGGCAGACTGGCCAGCTGGCACAGCAGAGCAGCGCGGTCCGCCAGGTTCTCGCCCATGCCGACGATGCCTCCGGCGCAGACCTTGATGCCCGCCTGGCGCACCCGGGCCAGGGTGGCCAGCCGGTCCTGGTAGGTGCGGGTGGTGATGATGTGACCGTAGAACTCGGGGGAGGTGTCGAGGTTGTGGTTGTAGTAGTCCAGCCCCGCTGCGGCCAGCTGCCCGGCCTGCTCGTCGGTGAGCATGCCCAGGGTCATGCAGGTCTCCATGCCCAGCTCTCGGACGCCCTCCACCATGGCCAGCAGCACCGGCATGTCCCGGGGCTTGGGGGAGCGCCAGGCCGCACCCATGCAGAAGCGGGTAGAGCCGGTATCCCGGGCTCGGCGGGCATCTTCCAGCACCTGCTCCACCGCCATCAGCTGCTCGGCGTCCAGCCCGGTCTGGTAGCGGTTCGATTGCGGGCAATATGCACAATCCTCGGGACAGGCCCCCGTCTTGATGGACAACAATGTACTGACCTGGATCTCGTTGGGATCGAAGACCTGGCGGTGAATGGCGTGGGCCTGATGGATCAGGTCGTTGAAGGGCTGCCGAAACAGCGCCAGCACTTCGGCCTGGCTCCAGTCGTGGCGAGGGGTGATGGCAGATGACACGGATACTCTCCTGGCTGCATGACGTCACACCCGAACCATGGGTGTCCCGAGACCGGGGCCATGGTAGCTGCGCCACCCCCGCTGTCAACCTGGAGGAGGAGAAATGGTTAACATCTCCCGGCGGCTGCGCGCCCTCCCCTGGCCCTTGCAGTGCGTGGCCTGCGGAAGCGCCATTCGGGAGGGTGGGCTGTGTCCGCCCTGTCTCCAGGAACTGCCCCGGGTGAGGGCAGCCTGCCCCGGCTGCGCTCTGCCCCTTCCTGGGGGATGGCGCTGCGGGCTCTGCCAGCGGCGACCACCACCCTGGGAGGGCTGCACCGGCGCCCTGTGGTACCGCCAGCCCGTCCCCCTGCTGCTGGCGGCCTTCAAGTATCGCGGTCGACTGACCGTGGGCCGCAGCCTGGCCGAGCTGCTGGCCCAGCGCCTGCCGGATCGACCCGAGGTGGATGTCCTGCTCCCGGTGCCGATGCACTGGCGACGGCGCTGGCAGCGCGGCTTCAACCAGGCCGCCGAGCTGGCGCACTGGCTGGGCCGGGACCTCGATCTGCCGGTGCTGCCCGCCATCGCTCGCCACCGGGCCACCCCTCCCCAGCAGGGGCTGGATGCAGCGGCCCGCCGGCACAACCTGAGCGACGCCTTCCGCCTGCGCCGGCCCGTCGCCGGCCTGCGGTTGGCCGTGGTGGACGATGTGATGACCACCGGCCAGACGGGCAGGGCTCTGGCGGCCCTGCTCAAGCGCCACGGTGCCCAGCGGGTGGAACTGTGGTGCGTGGCCCGGACGCTCCCGCCCGGCGGTCGGCGCTGACGCCCATGGGCCTGAGCCGCCCTCGGTGATAGCATGCAGCGGCATCGCAGCAAGGGAGAGGGGACATGGGTCGCATGGGCTGGCTGGTCTGGGGGTTCTGGCTGCTGACCGGCAGCGTCAGCGCCGAACCTCTCCAGGTGGCCGTGGCTGCCAATTTTCAGACCACGGCCCGAGCCCTGGCCGATGCCTTCACTCTGCGCAGCGGCCACCCCCTTCGCATCAGCAGTGCTTCCACGGGCATCCTGTACAGCCAGATTCTCCACGGTGCCGGCCATGACCTGCTGCTTGCAGCCGACAGCGAGCGCCCCCGCCGGCTGGAGGCCGAGGGCCGCATCGTGCCGGGCAGTCGCTTCACCTATGCCGTGGGCGAGCTGGTGCTGGTGCCGGGTCGAGGCCAGCCGCCGCCAGACCCGGCGGCGCCGCAGGACGAAACCACCCTGGCGGCGACCCTCACCGAGCTGCTGACCCAGGCGCCCGACCGCAGTGTTGCCCTGGCCAACCCGAAGCTGGCCCCCTATGGAGCGGCCGCCGAGGCCACCTACCGCCACCTGGGTCTGTGGCAAACCACTGCGCCCAGCCGGGTGCTGGGGAGCAACATCGCCCAGGCCTACCAGTTCGTCCGCACCGGCAATGCCCGTCTGGGACTGGTGGCCCGGGCCCAGATCACCGACCCCGAGACCGGCGCCACCGCTCCGCACTGGCCCGTTCCCGACTCCTGGCACCCCGCCATCGAGCAGCAGGCGGTCTGGCTGAATCAGGCCGCAAGCCGGACCTCAGCGGGCGAGTTCATGGCCTTCCTGCGCAGCGCCGAGGCCGCCGCCATCATTTGTCGCCACGGCTATCGGGTACCCGGCCAATGCTGAGCCCCGAAGACCTCCAGGCCATTCTGCTGACCCTGAAGCTGGCCGGGGTCACCACCCTGGTGCTGCTGGTGCTGGGGCTGCCCCTGGCCTGGTGGCTGGCCAACCACCAGCACCGCTGGAAACCGCTCATCGAGGCGGTGGTGGCACTGCCGCTGGTGCTACCGCCCACGGTACTGGGCTTTTATCTGCTCCTTGCCTTTGCGCCGGATACCCCCATCGGTCAGCTGTGGCAGGCCCTGACCGGCCAGCGGCTGGCCTTCAGCTTTCACGCCCTGGTCATTGGCTCGGTGCTCTACTCCCTGCCCTTTGTCGTCCAGCCCCTGCAGGCCGGCTTCGAGCAGCTGTCCCGCGCCGTACTCGAGGCCGCCGCCACCCTGGGCGCCAGCCCCCGGGATCGCTTTTTCACGGTGGTGCTGCCCCTGTGTCGTCGCTCTCTGCTGACCGCCACCACCCTGGGTTTTGCCCACACCATCGGCGAATTCGGCGTCATCCTGATGATCGGCGGCAACATTCCCGGCGAGACCCAGGTGCTCTCCATTGCCCTCTACGACCGGGTGGAGACCCAGGCCTATGACCAGGCCCACACCCTGGCGGCACTGCTGCTGCTGTTTGCCCTGGTCGTGCTGGCCTTCACCTACCGCCAGAACCGCCGCGGCCCGGCGGCGGGGCAGCTTGGAGCGCCGCCATGCTAGAGCTGGACCTGGCCCTGGACCGCGGCGACTTCAGCCTGGCCCTGCAGGGCCGCTGGCCGGTACCCGGCATTACCGGCCTCTATGGCCACAGCGGTGCCGGCAAGACCAGCCTGCTTCGGGCTCTCGCGGGACTGCTGCCAGCCCGGGGAACCCTGCGCCTCCAGGGCCAGCCCTGGCTGGATGGAAAACAATCTCTGCCCCCCCATCGCCGCGCCGCCGGGCTGGTCTTCCAGGATGCCCGTCTGCTGCCCCACCTCACCGTGGCCGGCAACCTTCGCTACGCCTGGCGCCGCCGGCGGGATGCCCCGGGCCTGGCCTGGGACGAAGTGGTGACCGCCCTGGAGCTCGCCCCCCTGCTGGACCAGCCGGCCCCTCTGCTGTCCGGGGGCCAGGCCCAGCGCGTGGCCCTGGCCCGGGCGCTGCTGAGTCATCCCCGGCTGCTGCTGCTGGACGAGCCCCTCGCCTCCCTGGACACCCCCAGCCGGGGACCCCTGCTGGAGCTGCTGGCGGATCTGCCACGGCGCTGTGGGCTGGCCATGGTCTACGTCAGCCACAGCCTGGAAGAGATCAATCGCCTGGCCGAGCACTTGGTGCTGCTGGAGCGGGGCCGGGTGCTCGCCCAGGGGCCGGCCATGGAGCTGCTGGCACGGCTGGATCTGCCCCTGGCCCACGGGGACAACGCCGCCGCCCTGGTGGCTAGCCGCGTGGTGGACTACTGCGCCGCCGACCAGCTCACCACGGTGGCCCTGGAGGATGGCCAGCAGCTCTGGCTGGCAGGCCCCCAGGGCCCGCCGGGCACCCCGCTGAGGCTGCGCATCCCGGCCCGGGATGTCAGCCTGACCCTGCGCCCTGACACGGACAGCAGCATTCTCAACCGGATACGCGTCCGCATCGATGCCCTGCACGAGGACGACCAGGCCCGTGTACACTTGCGTCTGATGGCGGGGAACCAGTGGCTGCTGGCTCGGGTTACCCGCCGCTCGGCCCGCGCCCTGCAACTGCAGCCCGGGCTGCAGGTCCATGCCCAGATCAAGTCCATTGCCCTGCTCAGCGACCGGGAGGCCGCCACTCGCCATGACTGATTCCACCCCCGCCACCGGCCACCCCTACCAGGCCCTGGGCCAGGACCAGGTCATCGACGCGGTGGAAGCCACCGGCCTGGTCAGCGATCTGCGCGTACTGGCCCTCAACAGCTATGAAAACCGGGTCTATCAGGTGGGCATCGAGGGCGCCGAGCCAGTCATTGCCAAGTTCTACCGGCCCGATCGCTGGACGGCCGCCCAGATCCTCGAAGAGCATGCCTTCTGCGCCGAGCTGGTGGCAGCGGATCTTCCCGTCGTCGCTCCCTGGACCGACGCCGAGGGCCGCAGCCTGTTCACCGCCGGGGATTTCTTCTTCAGCCTGTTTCCCCGCCGGGGCGGCCATGCGCCGGAGCCGGACCGGCCCGAGACCCTGTATCGCCTGGGCCGGCTGCTGGGTCGCCTCCACCGGGTGGGCCGAGTGAAGGACTACCGCCACCGCCCGGCCCTCACCGTGGCCACCATGGGGCAGACCAGCCTGGAATTCATCGCCGAGCACTGCATTCCCCTGGAGCTCCGCTCTGCCTATGTCCGCCTGGGCGAACAGCTGCTGGCCACAGTTGAAGAGCAGTTTGCCGCCGCCCCGGTGACTCTGCAGCGCATCCATGGCGACGCCCACCTGGGCAACATTCTGATGCGGGGCGAGGCCCTGCAGCTGGTGGATTTCGATGACAGCCGCATGGGGCCGCCGGTGCAGGACCTGTGGATGCTGCTGTCGGGCAGCCGCGACCAGCGCACGGCCCAGCTCCAGCAGCTGCTGGAAGGCTACCGGCAGTTCAACGACTTCGCCGCCGCCCAGCTGAGCTGGATCGAGGGCCTCCGGACGCTGCGCCGGATGCACTACGCTGCCTGGCTGGGGCGCCGCTGGCAGGACCCAGCCTTTCCCCGCCACTTCCCCTGGTTCGGCAGCGAGCGCTACTGGTCCGACCACATCCTGCAGCTGCGGGAGCAGCTGGCCACCCTGGAGGAGCCCCCGCTGGCGCCGGGCCCCTTCTTCGGCTGAGGCCTCAGTCTCCGCGGCGCGGCCAGACCAGGCTGCGCAGCCAGTTCAGCGTCGTGTTGCCCGCCAGCACCTGGCGGTCCACGCCATCGAAGAAGCGCACCAGCTGCCCGGGCTCCGCGTAGAAGTCCGCCCGGGTGCGATAGCCCCGCTCCGGCTCCAGCTGCCGGACCACCCGGGCCGGATTGCCGGCCACCACCACATTGGGGGGCACGTCCCGGGTGACCACGGCGCCGGCCCCCACCACGCTGTTGTCGCCGATGCGGACCCCCTTGAGCACGGTGCTGCGGTCCCCCAGCCAGACGTTGTCGCCGATGACCACCGGGCGGCTGCGGGGGTCCCGCTCCAGCCGGTTGTACAGGCCGTGCCAGTCGGAATCCGTGATGTAGACGCCGTGGGCCATCATCACCGCATTGCCGATGGTGATGGAGTCACTGGCGGAGATGCGGGTCCCCGGGCTGATCAGCACATAGTCGCCGATATCGATGCGACCGCTGCCGGGCTCTCGCCCCCACACGCCGATGTGGATGCGGTGGTCGGGCTCGGCAATCAGGGTGACACAGCGGCCAATGCGCACGTTGGGCCCGGAAATGCGCACATGCCAGGGCTTCATGACCGTGTGCCAGGGGCCCAGCTGGTCGCAGGCGGGGGCCAGAAAATGCTCGGTGTAACGCTGGCGCAGCAGCAGGTAGACTCTCTTGACCCAGTAGGGCCGGCGATCCTGTCGCATGGCGAGCCATTCTTCCTTGATTTCACGCAGGCAGGGCGGGCCAGAAAGTGTTGCAGCCCGACCTGGAAAGGGCAAGTTCAATGCATCGAGCCACCGCGGCGCCCCGCCGCGTCGACAGCAACCAGAGCGGTCTGCACCCTCGGCTGGCCGAGCGGGTGCGGCGCCATCTGCTGCACCCCTACCGCCGGCCGGTGGCCGAGCACAATCGCCGGGCCTTCGAGCAGGCTGCGGAGCGGCTGGCGGAACATGATGGGCCCCTGCTGCTCGATTCCTTTTGCGGCGTCGGCGCCAGCACGGCGCTGCTGGCCTGCCGCCACCCCGAGGCCCTGGTCGTGGGCCTGGACAAGTCTGCCCGCCGGCTGGCCCGGCACGGCCACCACCTGCCGGCATCGGCCGGGGGGCGGCTGCCGGACAACTGTCTGCTGGTGCGTGCGGAGGTGGACGATTTCTGGCGGCTGGCGGCCGAGGCCGGCTGGCGACCCCAGGCCCACTATCTGCTCTACCCCAACCCCTGGCCCAAGGCCGCCCACCTGCAGCGCCGCGTCCACGGCTCGCCGGTCTTTCCCCATCTGCTGGAGCTGGGGGGCCGGATCGAGCTGCGCAGCAACTGGCGCCTCTATCTGGAGGAGTGTGCCGCCGCCCTGGCCCTGGCGGAATGGACCGCCCGCCTCCGCCCCCTGCCCCCGGCTCCGCCCTGGACGCCCTTCGAGCGCAAATATGCCGCCGCCGGGCAGAGCCTGTGGCAGCTGGTCGCCCTGCCAGGCCCGGAGAGCCATTCGGCCCCGGCGCCATAAGTGCGTATAATCGCCGGTCTGGACCCACAGGCGCACCCGATGGGCCCTGTCGGGTTCCGGTACTCTTCCACAACCGGGAACTCAGTCACATGACAGGCGCGGCACCGACAGCCAGCGAACACGACCCACTCTGGACCACCATCCGCTCCGAAACCGCCGGCGAAGCCGCCCGGGAACCGGTGCTGGCCAGCTTTCTGCACGCCACCATCCTCCACCACAGCCGCCTGGAATCGGCCCTGTCCTTCCATCTGGCCCACAAGCTGGACAGCGCCACGGTGTCGGCCCTGCTGTTGCGCGAGGTCATCGAGGAAGCCCTGGCGGCAGACCCGGGCATCGGCCAGGCCATCCGTCGCGACATCTGCGCCGTGCGCCAGCGAGACTCGGCCTGCTACAACTTCGCCCTGCCCTTTCTCTACTTCAAGGGCTTCCATGCCCTGCAGTGTTATCGCGTGGCCCACTGGCTGTGGCGCGAGGGTCGCCAGTCCCTGGCGCTGTTCTTCCAGAACCGGATTTCCGCGGAGTTCGGCGTCGACATCCACCCCGCGGCCCGCATGGGCCAGGGCATCATGCTGGATCACGCCACCGGCGTGGTCATCGGCGAGACCGCCGTGGTGGGGGATGACGTCTCCATCATGCAGTCCGTCACCCTGGGCGGGACGGGCAAGGAGGACGGCGACCGCCACCCCAAGGTGGGCAGCGGCGTCCTGCTCAGCGCCGGCGCCACGGTGCTCGGCAACATCCACATCGGCGACGGTGCCCAGGTGGGACCGGGCTCGGTGGTGCTCAAGGATGTTCCCGCCCACACCATCGTCGCCGGTGTGCCCGCCACCCCCATCGGCCGCACGGGCCAGACCGCCCCGGCCCTGGAGATGAACCACCGCCTGGAGTGCCGCGACCGCTGACCGGGAGCGCCCCGGCGGAGACGACTCAGCGCTGACAGCTCGGCCGCCGCCCCTCGGCCCGGGCCCGCTCATGGAGTGGCTGGACCTGGGCCAGCTGGCGCTGGAGGTCGGCGATGCGGGTAGCGTGGGAGGGGTGGGTGGAGAGAAACTCCGGGGGCTGATCCCCGCCCTGAGCACTCATGTTGCGCCACAGGGCCACCGCCTCGGCGGGGTCGAAGCCGGCCCGGGCCATCAGTTCCAGGCCGATGCCGTCGGCCTCGCTCTCCTGAATGCGGGAGTAGGGCAGCAGCACTCCGTATTGGGCACCCAGCCCCAGAGCTGCCAGCAGCAGGCCTTTTTCCTGAGTGGCCTCGCCCAGCAGGATGGCCAGCAGGGCCCCCCCTCCCTGGGCGGCGTACTGCAGGGACATCCGCTCGGCGGAGTGCTGGGCCAGCACGTGACCAATCTCATGGCCAATGACTGCGGCCAGCTGGGCATCGTTGACCGCCACCTCCAACAGGCCGGTGTGAATGCCGATCTTGCGCCCGGGCAGGGCGAAGGCATTGGCGGACTCCTGCTCGAAGACCCTCACCTCCCAGCCCCCCGTCTGCTCGGCGGGCATGGCGTCGATGAGGGCATCCGCCACACAGCTGACATAGCGGTTGGTGCGGGCATCGCCGCTGAGGGGGGTCTCCTTCTTGAGCTGGTCAAAGGCCGCCACCCCCATCTGGCTGATCTGGGCGTCGGACACCAGCATCAGCTGGGAGCGCCCGGTGGGCGAGGTGACACAGGCCGTCAGCAAGCTGGCCAACACCAGGGCGATCAGCCCCTTTCCTCTGCGCATGGCGACCACTCCAGGCAGGCGCGGACTACGAGCCGGCATCTCAGCCTTCGCTCCAGGGTGAGCACACCGGGGGCTCCGTCACCTCCCGGTATTCACAAAGCGAAACCGCGCCGCTGCTGATGTTCATCCGCCAGCTGGACAGCACGTCGTCACCGGGGATGATCTGGTAGGCCCCCGGCGGGCCCCCGGCACTCCATGGATAGCACATGGGTTCGTTGCTCAGCCCTTCAAAGCTGCACAGGGACACCGCGCCATTGCCGTGGTTGACCCGCCAGACCGACAGGTTGCCCTTGGTGGAAAAGCCGCTGAACTGCCCATCGGCGGCGGCGCTGACCAGCGACGACATGATCAGGGGCAGGATGAGTGCACTTCGCTTGAGCATGATCCCTCTCCGATTGGGCCGCCCACTCCAGGGGCTCCGTCTGCTTATCATGCCCCGCCGGGAAACAAACGGGAAGAGCTCGTCGCCCTCCCCGGCACAGGCCGGCGGCGCTGCTCAGGGGAGCGACAAGCTGCTAGGATGGACCGGTGAGCCACTGCCGGAGTTGTCCCATGACCTCGAACCCTGTCTTCCGCGGCCTGCTGCTGGTCGCCGCCCTCGCCCTGGCCGCCTGCCAGCAGCAGCCCGTCAGTGTCGACTACAATCCCGACACGGCCTTTGACCGCTACCAGAGCTACGCCTGGCTGGCCGAGAGCAGTGGAGCCGGCAGCGATGTGGAACCCCTGCTGGCAGAGCGAGTACAGCGGGCCGTGGACGAAGTCATGGAGCGCCGCGGCCACGTGCGCCAGAGCGGCGAAGCCGACATGCTGCTGCGCTACTACCTGGTCGCCACCGCCCGTACCCGGGACCAGCGCAGCCGCGGCAGCATCGGGGTGGGCGGTGGTCGCAGCCACGTGGGCATGGGCATCTCCATGGGTTTTCCCCTCGGTGGCAGCCGGGTGAAGCAGCGGCTCCAGCTGACCATCGACGTCCTCGATGGCGACAGCGAACGGCTGGTCTGGCGAGGCGTGCGCGAGCTCGCCCTGCCGGACAATCGGCCCGATGCCAGCCGCGCCGCCATCCAGCGGGCGGTGGAGGACACGCTGAGCCGGTTCCCGCCGTCGCGCTGACGGCGGGCCCGGGCGCTCAGCCCTGCCCGCCCTCGTGGTAGGGCCGGGACAGCTCGTGCACGGCGTCGATGAAGACCCGGGCGTGCTCGGGGTCCACCTCGGGGGTGATGCCGTGCCCCAGGTTGAACACCTGCCCGGGGTGGGGGCCAAAGCTTTCCAGGATCTGCGCCACTTCCTGCCGGATGCGCTCGGGCCGAGCGTAGAGCATGGTGGGGTCCATGTTGCCCTGCAGGGCCACCCGATCGCCGACCAGCTGCCGGGCCTGGCCGATGTCCATGGTCCAGTCCAGGCCCACGGCATCACAGCCGCTGGCGGCAATTTCCGGCAGCCACAGTCCCCCGTTCTTGGTGAAGACGATGGCCGGCACCGGCCGCCCCTCGTGCTCCCGGATCAGCCCCTTGAGGATGCGGCTCATGTAATCCAGGGAAAACTCCTGGTAGGCGGCAGGGGACAGCAGTCCACCCCAGGTGTCGAAGATCTGCACTGCCTGGGCGCCGGCCCGGATCTGGGCGTTCAGATAGCTGGTCACCGACCGGGCCAGCTTGTCCAGCAGCCGGTGCATGACCTCCGGTTCGGTGAAGGCCAGGGTCTTGGCAGCGCGGAAGTCCCGGGAGGATCCCCCCTCCACCATGTAGGTGGCCAGCGTCCAGGGGCTGCCGGCAAAGCCGATCAGCGGCACGGCACCGTTGAGCTCCCGCCGGATGGTGCGCACCGCATCCATGACGTAGCCGAGGTCCTGCTCGGGATCGGGCACGGGCAGCGCATCGACGGCGGCGGCGGTCCGCACCGGCTTGCGAAAGCGCGGGCCTTCCCCGGTTTCGAAATACAGCCCCAGCCCCATGGCGTCGGGGATGGTGAGAATGTCGGAAAACAGGATGGCGGCATCCAGCGCGAAGCGCTTCAGCGGCTGCAGCGTCACCTCGCAGGCGGCCTCCGGGTTGGTACACAGGTCCATGAAGGAGCCCGCCCGGCTGCGGCTGGCGCGGTATTCTGGCAGGTAGCGGCCGGCCTGGCGCATCATCCACACCGGCGTGACATCCACCGGCTGGCGTGCCAGGGCTCGGAGAAAGCGGTCGTTCTTCAATTCGGTCATGGTCTCTGCCCGTGACTGGGGGTCGCACCCGCCCCATGGGGGTGCGCCCGTGGGTGGCGGGGGTGGTCGGGGCGCTGACGCGCCGGACCGGCCCCCGTATGCATGGTCGTACTCATGGTCTCTCGCCCTCGGCCTGGCGAGCGCGGAGGGCGGCGGCCAGCTCCCGCTGGGAGCGCGGCCAGGGCTGGCCCCGGCGCAGCTCTGCCGGCAGCTCGGCTATGGCAGCCCGGGCCTGGGCCTGGCTGTCATAGGGGCCACTCAGGCCGATGAACCAGGGACGGCCCTCCAGGCGGAGCTCGATCACATGGACTCGAATGCCGGCCTCCGCGGCCTGCCGGGCCGCTCGCCCGGCTTCCCGGGTGCCGAACAGCTGCAGCCAATGGCTGCTCGCCGGCGCTGCCAGCACCTGCTGCTCATCGGCTTTCGCTTTCTCGGCCTCTGCCCGCTCGGGCGGGGGGGAGGGCGCTCGCACTACCTCGGGGGTCGCCGGGGCTCCCTCGCTCCTCGCCCTCTCTTCGGGGAGCGCCACCCGCTGCACTCGCCGGGGAGGAGCCGCCACGGCCAAGGGCTCAACCTGGGCCGGCAGTCCCTCGGCCAGAGCGGGGGGAGCCGGCTCCGCCGAGGGGCGTGCCTGCTCTGCCGGCGGGGCGCTCTCTCCCTGGCGATACAGCCAGCTCACTGCCACGGCGGTCAGCAGGGCCGCAACCAATACAATATGGCGCCCGGGCAGGCCGCTCAGCCGCTGCGACAGCGAGGCCCGGGGCAGTTTCAGCACCCGCTCCAGAACCGCGGGAACCGCCGCCGGCAGCCCCCCGGAATGTTCCCTCAGCAGCTCCAGCTGCAGGGGAGTTAGGGGCTGGGAGCCGCTGTAGCCCGCCGCCTGCAGCCGGGTCAGCACATAGTCGGCCAGGCTGTCGGCATCCAGGGGCTCCAGGCGCAGACACAGCCACTCCGCACCGGCAGCCGGCAGCCGCTGCAACAGCTCGGGAGCACCTCCGAGCAGCAGCCGCAGCCCGCCCCGGGTGGCCTGGCGGAGTCGCAACACCGCGGCCAGCAGCTCGTCCTCCAGCTCTTCGGCCCGGTCAATGGCCAGCAGCAGGGGCAGCGCCTCGCCGTCGGCGGGCTGCAGCTGCTGCCAGGCCCGGACCAGCGCCGCCTCTTCTTCATCCGGGGCCGGTCGGGGGCCGGCGCCCAGCAGGGGCGCCAGCACCGGCCACAGCCCACCCTCGACCAGCTCCGCCGCCGTCACCTGCCGCGTGTCCGCCACGCCCTGCAACGCGTCCAGCACGGCCTGGAGCAGGGCCGAGACCCCGGTGCCCCGCTCGCCGAGCAGGGCGACGCCGCCGCTGCCAAAATGCAGCTGCTGGACCATCTGCTGAACCAGCTGACGCCGCCCGCCCCCGGGAAAAAAGGGCGCGGACTCGGCAAAGGGATTCTGCTCCAGGCCCAGCTGCCGATACCAGGCCGGCATTTCAGGCCGGGGCCCGATGTGCCGCGATCGTGGCCCGCACCAGGTCCAGCGGGGCCTCGGTGGTGAGGACGGCCTCGCCGATGCCCTGCAGCAGCACCAGCCGCAGCTGCCCGTCCACCACCTTTTTGTCCAGCGCCATCCGCTCCAGAAAGCGCTCGGCCGTCATGTGCTCCGGGGCCCGAACCGGCAGCCCGAAGGCCTCCAGCAGCCGGCGCAGGCGAGCCACCTCCGCGGCCGCCAGCCAGCCCATCCTGGCCGAGAGATCCAGGGCCATCAGCATGCCCGTCGCCACCGCCTCGCCGTGGAGCCATTCACCGTAGCCGGTGTCGGTCTCGATGGCATGGCCGAAGGTATGACCCAGATTGAGCACGGCGCGGCGCCCCGCTTCCCGCTCGTCGCTGGCCACCACGATGGCCTTGTTGTGACAGGAGCGCTCTATGGCCTCGGCCACCACCTCGGGACGCTGGTCGCTCAGCGCCTTGCAGTGGGCCTCGATCCAGTCGTAGAAAGCAGCGTCGCCAATCAGCCCGTACTTGATCACCTCGGCCAGGCCGGCGGCGAATTCCCGCGGCGGCAGAGTGCTCAGGGTATCGGTGTCTGCCACCACGCAGCGAGGCTGGTGAAAGGCGCCGATCATGTTCTTGCCCAGGGCGTGGTTGACGGCGGTCTTGCCCCCCACCGAGGAGTCGACCTGGGCCAGCAGCGTGGTGGGCAGCTGAATGAAGGCCACCCCCCGCTGGTAGGCGGCAGCGGCAAAGCCCGTCATGTCCCCCACCACGCCACCGCCCAGGGCCAGCAGCGTGGTGGTGCGGTTGTGGCGCCGCTCCAGCAGGTGATCAAAGAGGGTGGAGAGCTGTTCCAGGGTCTTGTGGGCCTCGCCATCGGGGAGCACGACCGAGTCGGCCTGCAGCCCCTCCAGGCCGGCCATGACGGTGTCGAGATAGAGGGGCGCCACCACGCTGCTGGTGACCACCAGAGCCTGATGGCCCCGAATGTGCGGGCGCCAGAGCTCCGGCTGCCTCAGCAGGCCGGCCCCGATGTGAATGGGATAGGAGCGTTCGCCCAGATCGACGTCAAGTGTGCGCATGGAGCACCGCGGCGGCAATTCAAAAGCGTCTACCTTAGCCCGCCGCCGTCGCCGCTGCAATCAGTGCCGGCTCGATGACCGGTCCCGCCGCAGCGCGCCGGCCAGCTCCCTGGCCACGCTCCGCGGAGCGCGGCCATCGGTGTCCACGACGTGGTGGGCCACGGCCTGGTACAGCGGCTCGCGCTCGGCCATGAGCCGCTTCAGCACCGCGGCGGGGTCCTCCTGCTGCAGCAGGGGGCGACGGCGATCCCGGCCCACTCGGCGCAGCTGTTCCGCCACGGTGGTCTGCAGGTACACCACCCTGCCCTGCTGCATCAGCCGGCGGTTGTCCTCGCGGATCACCGCCCCGCCACCGGTGGCGATGACGCCGCCCCCGGCCTCGGAGACCGCTCTCAGCACCGCCTGCTCCCGGTCGCGAAAGCCCGCTTCGCCCTCCTGGTCAAAGATCCAGGGAATGTCGACGCCGGCCCGGGCCTCAATTTCCCGGTCGACATCGACAAAGGAACAGCCAAGCTCCTCCGCCAGCAGGCGGCCAATGGTGGATTTTCCCGCCCCCATGGGGCCAACCAGGTAGATGCGCATCAATCGATCAGGGTGTCCGTCAGTATCCTCGGGGTGATGAAGATCAGGGTCTCCACCTTGTTGTGGGAGGTCATGCTCCGCTTGAACAGGCGTCCCACATAGGGGATGTCGCCCAGAAACGGGACCTTGTCCTCGCTCTCCAGCTTTTCCGTGCGGAACACGCCCCCCAGCACCACGGTCTCGCCATTTTTCACCAGCACCTGGGTCTGCAGCTCGGTGGTGTCGATGGTCGGAATGAAGCCGCCAAACTGCCCCGTGGGCACCTCTTCGCCGATGGAGTCCTGGTTGATGACCAGGTCCAGCATGATGCGGTCATCGGGGGTTATGGTGGGGCGCACATCCAGCTTCAGCACGGCGTCCTTGAAGGATACCGTGGTTTCGCCGCTGGCGGCAGCTTCCTGGTAGGGCACTTCCTGGCCGGACTTGATGGTGGCCTGCTGGTTGTCGCCGGTGATGACCTTGGGCTGGGACACCACCTCCCCGCGCCCCTGGGCCTCCAGGGCCGCCAGCTCCAGCCCCAGCAGGGCATTCTCGCCGGCATAGCCAATGGCAAACTGGCCGAAGGGGCTGCGGGTCGGCCCCAGGTCCACGTTCAGCGCCCCACTGCGAAGGCCCTGTTCGGCGTCCTCCAGGGCGCCCAGCAGAGAGTCGCCAAAGGAGAGGGTACGGCTGCCGTGGCGCTCGACGCCGCTGGCGCCCCAGCGGATGCCCAGGGCTTCGTCGAGGTTGGAGTTGGCGATGACGATGCGGGCCTCGATGAGCACCTGCCGCACCGGGATGTCCAGGGCGCGGAGGATGCGCCGCAGCTCTTCCATGCGGGAGGCGGTCTCGGTGATCAGCAGGGTATTGGTGCGCTCGTCGACAATGATGCGACCCCGCTCCGACAGCATGCTGCCC
>Ga0209487_1000871_pt1 | contig 26577 bp, 26 predicted proteins | sample Poulit2012_FD_187524 | JGI IMG/M metagenome (GOLD analysis project Ga0209487, IMG submission 187524) | Agricultural soil microbial communities from Georgia to study Nitrogen management - Poultry litter 2012 (SPAdes) (version 2) | ecosystem: Environmental > Terrestrial > Soil > Agricultural land...
CGCCTTCATGGATTTACGTTACTGACCCTCGTGGTTAACAACGTGAAGTTCCAAGATGGCATACAAGTGGAGGGAGCATCAGCAAGAGACGCTGCTTAGCTCTGTACACCAGATTTGACCATAGCTCTGCGGCGATGTATGCCGCGTCCGTTTGATAACTTTGTTAGCATTTTTTGGTGATTTTATGAGGCTAGAAAAAGTAAAGCGTATTCACGAATACCGAAAATATTTGTGTAGTTAATGAGTTTTTGGAAAACGGCTGGGTTGTTATTGCAATAAGCCATGGCGAAAAAAGTATTGCCTTGGATTTATTGGAAATAATTGCGCCGTACAGCAACAGGAATTTGCTCATAGTCTTTGTCCCAGCCGAGGCAGTAAATAAATGCCTTGTCGTCTTCTGGATCGCAAGTGTGTACACCTAAAAGTGTAAAGCCGTTATCAATTAGGCTGTTTGCGTCAGGCCAATTTGAAACCTCTAATACTCTTGTGAACCTTGAAGAAATAAAGCTTTGGATTTCGTGATTCTCTTTCATGTTTTCCTCATGCTAACGCCTGGCACAACGACGAGCGTAGCGAGTCCAGCGGCCGAAGGCCGCGAACTGCTGCCACTGGTTAAGCTTTACTTTCTTGATTGGATGGATCATTTATCTCGTCGTAAATTTTGAGTGAACAATGCCTCATGACGAGGCCGATAAAAACAAAAATAGCAACAATAAGAATTACCCAGCCCTGCAATGGGGTCCCCTTCCAAGCCACAGAAATAATGTACGCAAGTGGAGATATGAAAAGTAGCTCAGCGGCCTTCATACATGAATCTGCAAATTTTTCCTGAGCTACTTTTGAACGGTAGTACTTGTAGCCTTTTCCATGAAATGTTTCTTTCACAAGAGCGAAGAGGTCTTTTATCATAAGTTATCCTTAATAGGTGTGATGAGAGCTTAACGCCGCCAACACGCGCAGCTTTGTAGTGAAGACGAAGCCGCAACGTAAAAGCTGTCGCTGTGCTTGGCCTTGTTAGCGGTCATACTTCGCGTGTACATATTGAATTAGTGATGTTCTGCCTTGAATATGCAGCACGCGAACTTGCATTACAACGCCGTTGCTATCTTCTAGCTCAAATGGCTCATCAATGCCAAAGGTTGCAGGCTGATTCACACCGCCATTTATGGCGATATTGTCTGCGTACAAATAGGTTCGATTTGACGTATCAAGGATCGGGTTGAGCCTGCCTTGCAATCCCGGAATATAGCCCGTGGAATGGCAGATAATGGAGCCGGTGCTATCGCTGGTGTTAAGTGTAACGACTAGATCTTCACCTGGGTCCCATCTTGTAATAATCGCACCAGGATAATTGGGGTGTGCAACCAGCAGCTGGTACTGTCGGCGCGTTGGAATCGTGAGTATCGCATTCCCTTGTGCGTCGGTAGTTGATGATTTTGTAGTGTCATTGTTTGCGATTGAAACGACTTGGGCACCTTCAACAAGATTTGACTGGGAATTCTTGACTGTCACGGTTGGTTCCTTTGGATCAACGCGTGGAACAGTCGCAGCCGAGAAAAGAGCCTTGCGTACTAAGCTCGAAGGAACCGAGTAACCGCTATTCACCAACTTGCGATGAATAATTTCAACAAATGCAGTTGGAGTACGACCTTCAAGTGATATGTACCCAACCGTCGGTAATACCCCCGGAATCGCGGTTTCGTCAAAACGCGCTGGGAGTATGTATTCTTGATGCTCTTGGAACGCACGAGCCTGCATCGCCTGTCGTTCATGACTGCACCACAATTTCTGAGCGTAATGCTGTGAGATGAACATGATTGTGTATACGGCTTTGTTCGTGTAAACCTCTGACAAGTAGTCGTAGAGGTTCTTGCCCCACAGACTCTCCTCTTCAAACAGGTCGTAAAACACCTTTACGCCAGAGTCCCGCAGCAAATTGGCCACTTGGTCTACGTAGTCTCGATCTTCTCCTGCAAACGACAACGCTATATCAAACTCTCGACTCATGATCTTAATTTTCCTTGACCGCTAACCTGCAGCTTGAGGAGCTCGCCGAAAGCGGGCGAAGCCCACTTTTGGACAGTCCCGCTCGAAGCGCTTGTTAGGCGGAGATGGCTGCAAACATTCCTCCAACGCCGACGAGAACGGAAACAAGGAAGAACAGCAAACCACCAAAATGCCCCCTCAGACGACCAGATTCCATCTTTGCCAACCCAAGCACCGAAGCCAACCCAGACAATGAGAAACAAACCAACAAACACCAGAAGTACAGCAACAATCTTTGCCGCCACTGGATAGGCAGGCAGCACCTTGTCGCTGTATTTAGCAACGGCAGCAGCACCAGCAATGAATGCTGTTGATATACCAAGCCTGTCAAGGTGCTTGGTGATCTCTTCAAGAGATCTGTCGTTGAAATTGGTTACGCCCCAAAGTCTTGCCGGTCGATGTCATTGTGGGTTCTTTGCCGCCAAGAATAATTCGCCAATTTTTTCTTGCTTGCCGCCGAACTTATCGTAAATGGTGAAATTGAGTCCGCCGTCAGATTGACGCCCACCCCAGCGGCAAGTAATCGTATGCATCCATGGGGTTTTTGTGACATTGGTCGGATCGAATGTGCACCGATCGACGTATTTGCCGTTTTTGTCAGTAATTTCAACAGACAGCTGATGGGTTCCGGTTTTTTTGAATGTAACATAAGCCAGAAATACGGCGCTCTCAGATGGGTCGTTCGGAAAATATATGGTGTGAATGTTCTTGGGATAAATAAAGTTGTTGTTTTCGACCGTATCATTAGTGATGACCATGCCTGTGACACCAGCAAATTCTGCAGCGTAAGCACCAACCGAGAACATCATTGCAAAAGCAAGAGCGTACTTCTTCATTTCTTTCCTTCCTCTATGTTGAGCCGTAGATGAGGCGCTACGGCACCGCCCAACGCTTGGCACACGTGCCGATTTGGAGCCGCAGCGCGGTGGAAAAGCGGTCACCGTGCTGCCACTGGTTATATCTCGTTTGCACGACAATAGGAAATATAGTCACGCCACTCCCCCAGAATTTGACGACGGGAATCCAACTCTTTTGCACGCTGTAATGCATGAAATGTTTCTATGTACTTGTTTCGAACGTTCGTGAAGAGTTCATCGTCGAACTGCTCTTTAAACCACTCCCGCTCCTGACTAGTTGGCCCTTCTAGGAGCTCTTCAATTTCCTCAATATAGTCTGGCTGCTCCCAGTTAGATGAATGCCACATGTCTTGCTTGGGCATTGGCCGCGAAAACAAATAGGGGAGTAGGTAAATATTGCTTAACATCGCATCCAGCAGGTATCCCCGCGCTTCTCCCAGGGAGCCCACCCGGTAGTAGGCCAACGCAGCATATAAGAGGAACGTGGGCTCACCAACGTCATCCGGGAACTCCTTCTCGAACCAGTCCAAAAACTCGGCCGCTTTTTCTGGAGCACCGCTGAGCACAAAGTAAACGCACACCCGGTAGCGCTTCCCTGAGCCGTCCGAAATCGCGCCGAATTTCTCCTTCTCTTTGAGGAGCTCTCGTCGCGCACGGTTAGCGCGGTCTCGGTATTTCTTCTGTTCATCGATTAGCACAGATCTACCTCAAGAGATATAACAGCTTATTAGCAGGCATGCTCATTTAACCCTTCAGCACCCTGCTCTTTTAATTATAAAAAGCCTATGATAGTGCCCTATTTTTATGAGCGCTGCAAACCACAAAAAACCTTAAGCAATCGCGCATGCACACATTGCTATTTCACTGACTCACTAGAAGACACAAGCCACTGATAACACCTTATAATTCAAAGTCTTTTCTACCACTTCCCCACAAAAATTAACGACAAAACGAGCATGCACAAAAACCCTTACCCTGCTTATAAGAAAACAAAAAACGAGGTAAACGGTTATGTCGAGAAGTCCTTTCCTGCAAAGCATTAGCCGCGACATGCGCCAAAAGGGATATTCGCTGCGCACTGAAAAAACGTACCTTCACTGGATTAAGCGATTTATTTTGTTTCATAGCAAGCGTCACCCAAACACCATGGGTGGTGAAGAATCACATATATTTATTATTTAATAACCTTCACGTATTAGGCAAACAATTCGCAGGCACGCGCAGCCCACTGGATGCGCTTTAACTACCAACAGCTATGAGCTATCTTCATAGCTTCAACTACGCCCCCTTGCATCGAGGCCTAACATGAACAAAAACAAACCCAACAATACTTGCACCGACTCATCGAACCCTCAAAAAATTCAACGAACCAAAGCCAAAAACTGGCAAAACGAAAACCAAAGCGCCATTACAGCTTATAACCAGTTCACCGCAAAGTACGGTCTTTTTGCCGATGAACACAGGCTGTTTTAACAGTTCAGTATCTCGTTAAATCCTTTGTTTTTTATGCTGGTGCCTCCAGCTCGTGCTCTGTGCCCCAGCTCTCAAGCCACCGATGCACTTTGGCAGCATCAACAACATTACCCTTAGCTGCCGAATCCAACGCCTGCAATGTTTGTTGCCATCGTTCTCGCTCAATTTTTTGCTTCGCAACAGGCTTAGCGGCTCCCTGCAACGGCACATCAGTAGTGTTCATTTAACACCTCCATTTCTACCCACTCATAAATACTTAAAACATTTTAAGCTAGCACAAAAAAGGGTGCCGAAGCACCCTTTCTCTAGCAACTAAGAAGACTTATTTAAACGTCTCCCCCTTCGCCGCCATATCGCGCAATAGCTGAGGCGGATTAAACCGCTCACCATACTGCTCAGCCAGCTCTTCGGCACGCTTCACAAAGCCGGCGATGCCGCCTTCCCACTGGTTCACGAACTGCAGTACGCCGCCGCTTAATGCGGGGAAGCCGATACCGAAGATGGAACCGATGTTGGCATCGGCCACGCTTTCGATGACTTTTTCGTCATAGCATTTAACGGCTTCGATGGCTTCCACAAACATGAGGCGATCTTGCATATCTTGGAAGGGGATCTCTTTATCGCCACCAAAGGCATCGGCAAGGCCAGGCCAGAAGCCTGCGCGTTTGCCGTCTTTGTAATCAAAGAAGCCTTGGCCCTTGGCGCGGCCTGGGCGGCCAAGTTCTTCTACCATTTTGCGCATCACTTGCTCAGCAGGTGCCACGGGCAATTCGCCGCCTTCGGCTTCCGTGGCTTTGCGGGTGGCGTCCACAATGCGCAGTGCGGTTTCCATGCTAATTTCATCAATTAGGTTGAGCGTGCCCACGGGGTAGCCCGCTTGCTGCGCTGCCTGTTCGATGGAAACGGGGCTAATGCCCTCGCCCACCATGGCTAACCCTTCGCTGGTGAAGGTGGAGATCACGCGGGTGGTAAAGAAGCCGCGACTATCGTTCACTACGATAGGGGTTTTCTTGATCTGTAGGCAGTAGTCGTACACTTTTGCCAAGGTTTCGTCGTTGGTGTTTTTGCCTTTAATGATTTCCACCAGCGGCATTTTTTCAGCGGGGCTGAAGAAGTGAATACCAATAAAGTTTTCTTGCTTCGCAACACCTTCGGCGAGCTGTGTAATGGGCAAGGAAGAGGTGTTAGAGCCCAGCACCGCATCGGCATTTACCACGTTTTCGATTTCTTGGAACACTTTGTGCTTTAAGCTGGTGTCTTCAAACACAGCTTCAATCACAAAATCCACGCCAGCAAAATCTTCGGCTTTATCAGTGGGCTGAATGCGCGCCAAGATCTCATCCGCTTTTTCTTGGGTCATGCGGCCACGGGACACTTGCTTCTTAAGAATGTTTTCAGAATAGGCTTTGCCCTTTTCTGCACCCTCAAGGCTCACGTCTTTAAGTACCACTTCTGCACCAGAAAGAGCTGTGGCATACGCAATACCTGCCCCCATCATGCCGGCACCGATAATGCCCACTTTTTCGGCCTTAAACTTGGGCACATCCTTGGGTCGGCTTTCGCCACCGTTAATGGCCTGCAAGTTAAAGAAGAAAGCGGTGATCATGTTTTTGGCCACTTGGCTAGTGGCGAGGCTGGCAAAATAGCGGCCTTCAATCACTTCCGCTTGGTCGTAACCCACTTGAGCACCTTCCACCGCAGCCGACATAGCCGCAATGGGTGCGGGGTACTTGGCGCCTTTTAATTGCTTGCGCAAGTTAGCGGGAAACGCGGGCAAGTTCATGGCAAAAGATGGGGTTTTAGGGTCGCCGCCTGGGATCTTAAAGCCTTGCTTATCCCACGGCTGCTTGGCGTTAGGATTCTCTTTGATCCACGCCTTGGCGTTAGCGATTAGTTCTTCTTCGGTGTCCACAATGGCGTCGATAATGCCCACAGACAGCGCTTTTTGTGCTTTCATGCGCTGGCCTTGCAAAATCACATTCATCAAGGCGTTTTGAATACCGATCATGCGTGTGGTACGCACCACACCGCCCGCTCCTGGCATAAGGCCTAGCATGACTTCTGGCAAACCAAATTGCGCACGGGGGTTGTTCAGTGCAATACGGTGGTGGCACGCAAGGGCGATTTCTAAGCCACCGCCTAAGGCGGTGCCATTGAGCGCAGCCACCACGGGGCGGCCAAAGGTTTCTAGCACGCGCAGTTGGCGCTTAATTTCGGTCACGCCGGCAATAAACTCGGGCGCATCTTCTTTGGTGGCTTTTAAAATATCGCGTAAATCGCCGCCCGCAAAAAAAGTGCTTTTGGCAGAGGTAATTACCACACCAGTAATATCGTCTTTTTCCGCTTCTAGGCGCGCCACTGCATCGTGCATGGAACGAACATACAGCTCGTTCATGGTGTTAGCCGATTGGGTGGGGTCATCTAAAATTAGCGTTACAATGTTGTCTTCGTCTTTTTCCCAACGAATAGCAGTTTGTTCTGTCATTAGTTTTTCTCCAACAGGCGGTTACAGGCGCTCGATAATGGTGGCAATACCCATACCACCGCCAACACACAAGGTGCACAGGGCGTAACGTTGATTACGGCGCTCAAGTTCGTCTAACGCGGTACCCAAGATCATGGCACCGGTAGCGCCGAGGGGGTGCCCCATGGCAATAGCACCACCGTTCACGTTCACTTTTTCGGCGGGCAAATCAAGATCACGCATAAAGCGCAGCGCCACGGAAGCAAAGGCTTCATTGATTTCATACAGATCAATGTCTTCGGCTGTTAGGCCAGCGGTGGCGAGTGCTTTTTTGGCTGCGGGGCCGGGGCCGGTGAGCATAATGGTGGGGTCGGCGCCACTAATGGCGGTGCACACAATGCGGCCACGTGGGGTCATGTTGAAATCTTTACCCACTTGCTCGTTACCCAGCACCACAAGGGCTGCGCCATCTACGATACCGGAGGAGTTACCGGCGTGGTGCACGTGGTTAATTTTTTCCACCCAGTGGTATTTTTGTAGTGCTACCGCATCAAAGCCGCCCATTTCGCCCATCATGGCAAAGGAAGGGTTAAGGCCACTTAAAGAATCCACTGTAGTGCCGGGGCGCATGTGCTCGTCTTTGTCCAAAATCACAATGCCATTTTGGTCTTTCACGGGCACCACGGATTTATCGAAATAACCGTTAGCCCACGCATTAGCGGCACGCTCTTGGGATTGCACCGCAAACGCATCCACATCTTCGCGGCTAAAGCCTTCGATGGTGGCAATTAAATCCGCGCCAATGCCTTGAGGCACAAAATCGGTTTGGTAGTTGGTCATGGGGTCCATGGCCCAGGCACCGCCATCGTGGCCCATGCCCACACGACTCATGGACTCCACTCCACCGGCTAAAATTAAACTGTCCCAGCCTGAAGCCACTTTTTGCGCACCCGTGTTCACGGCCTCTAAACCCGAAGCACAGAAACGGTTAAGCTGATAGCCCGCCACTGTGTGAGGCAACCCTGCTGCTAGTGCTGCGGTTTTAGCAATACACGCGCCTTGGTCACCAATGGGGGTTACCACGCCGAGCAACACATCATCAATGCGGTGAGTGTCCATGTCGGGAAAGCGCTCGCGCACTTCATCAATTAGCCCCACCACCAAATCCACAGGTTTAACGGTGTGCAAACTACCTTCTTTGCGTCCGCGCCCGCGTGGGGTGCGAATGGCATCATAAATATAGGCTTCAGTCATAAAACAGGTCCTCTTTTCCTGTACTTTTCATTGTTATTAGCGTGCAACATTAGTGGCACAGCCAAGCAAACGCTTGGTACATTGCAACAAAACACCCAGCGCTGCAATGACTAGATTGTCCACCGCTTCATAAAATCTGCTAAGCCCTTTTAGATTCAAACGACATTACGGCCATTGCCAAGCCATAACAGCATGTTAGTGTGTGGCTTTCGCTATACTTTATTGGAGCTCTAATGAATCCCGTTGATTTTTCTTCTTCAATGCTTGCCACTCTAGGTGCTCTTGGCCGTGGCACCGTTGGTAGTAACCGCGCTCAACAGCCTGAGCAACCTTTAGAACTTTATGAAATGGAGGGCTGCCCTTTCTGCCGTTTAGTGCGGGAGGCGCTCACAGAATTAGACCTAGATGTTATTGTGTATCCTTGCCCCAAAAATGGTAAACGCTTTCGCCCATTAGTGGCGACCATGGGGGGAAAGCAGCAGTTTCCTTATTTGTATGACCCAAACACAGACACAGGCCTCTATGAGTCTGCTGATATTATTCAGTATCTTTATCAGCACTATAGCGAGCAAAAAGCGCCCGCAACGTGGCAAATCAAAGCCATCAAAACGCCTGGGTCTTTAGTGGCTTCAAGTGTGCGTGCTGGCAAGGGTTTGCGTGCTCGAGCAGCGAAGCAAAACGAAAAACCACTCATTTTATATAGTTTTGAATCCAGTCCCTTTGCACGCCCTGTACGCGAATTATTAACTGAGCTTGAACTAAACTATGAGCTCAAACAAATGGGACGCACGCAAGGCAGCGACTGGTTACTGCCACCCATGCGCAAGCGTTTAGCACCGAGTTATTCACCTGCTCAACGCAACCGCCGTGAGCTATTAGAGCGCACAGGTCGCGTGGCTGTGCCTTATCTTATCGATCCGAATACGGGCATGGATTTGTTTGAGTCCGCCGATATTGTGGCTTACTTAAAAAGTGCATACGCCAAGTAATCTACGGCAAAAGGGAGCAATTGCTCCCTTTTATTAACTGTCTTCTTCGTTATCGTAATACACACGCTTGGTGCCATCTGGCAGTGATTCTTCTGTACCAGCCTCCTCTTGCACCTCATCATGCGACAAGGTTTCCTCTGGCCCTTCGTAGTCATAACCTTCGAGAGAAGCTAAAGGTATTCCATCTTCGGTATAATCCTCAAACGGATCTTCTTCCGCTTTCTCATCGCTGTCCTCGCTAAGGGACTCTGCATCAATCACTAGCATTTCCATTTTATCGGCTAAATCCCATTCCGCAGGCTCGCCCGGTTGGTGTTCCTCGTATTCCTCATTACGGGGGTCAAGCTCCACAATAACAGGGGAAGAAACCGGCGATACCACAGCGTAGTCGCCCTGCTCTGCCACGGACACTTCGTCCCAACGACGGAAAATAATATGCACAGCCACCCCAGCAGCCACCATCACCAACGCAATAAACACAAACAGGGCTGAAGGCGCAAACACCCCCATTAAAAAACCACCAACAAGGGGGCCTAAAATGGTGCCCACACCATAAACGCGCAGCAACGCAGCTGAAGCCATGACCAACATATCATTGGAAAATTGGTCATTAGCTAGGGATAAACCCACAGGATAAATACTGGCGGAAATAGCATAAAAGAGACCACTAAAGGCAAACATTAATGGCATTGAAGTTTGTGAAAACATAGCGGTGGCTGCGGCCGATAAAGCTCCCATCAATAGCAAAGCCACTAAAACGGGTAATCGCCCTAAATGGTCTGAAAACCAACCCGCAGGCCACTGTAATAGCACAGCACAAGCTACGCTAAAGCCCATGTATTTAGATAACATGCCCACATCGAGACCATTACGCAGCGCAAATACAGGCCCAAGGGATACAAAGCCACCCAGCCCAATCCCTGCTACTAACACCCCTGTCAGACCAGCAGGTGCCTGCTTAATCAGGCGTCGAGTGCTTAAAAATTCGGTGGGCGAAGGCGCCGTGGGTATCATGCTACGTGTTAATGCCAAAGGCACTAATGCCAGCACTAGCAGCATGGCTACAATGGAATATACTTTGTAGTTCATGGGGTTACCCATGCCTACTAACATCTGCCCTGCGGTGGAAGCCACATACACATTAATGGTGTAAAAGCCCAAAATAGTACCGCGCGTTTCGTTAGTGGCACGGTCATTAATCCAGCTTTCGGTAACGGTGAGAAGGCCAGCAATACTGAAGCCCACCAACAAACGCATAATGGCCCACGCATACACGTTAAACCACATGGGGTGGAATAAGCTGACCGCGCAAGCGATAGCGGCAAACACAGCAAAGGCACGAATGTGCCCCACCTCACGAATAATACGCACACAAAAAGTGGCACCTAGCACGAAGCCCACAGAATAAAAAGCCAGCACAATACCCATCACGGTATCGTTTATGCCTTCCAAATCTAAGCGCAACGAAATCAAGGTACCGAGCATAACGTTGCCACTAATGAACAACGCCAAACTCATAAATAAGGCGACTAAGGAAAGTACAACTAAGCGCATGGGTCTCCCTGATTTTAAGAAGTGAGAGGAGCCACGAAGATTGATGCCGAGCCCTAAGCTTTAATGTTTAGGGCTCGTTATGAATTAGTTCCACCAAGGTTTGGTGGCAGCTTGAACCCACTTGTCGATGGTCTTTTGTACAGCGGCTTCTGCAGCAAAACCCAATCTATCTGCGAAGGTTTGCTTTTGCTGCCATTGAACCAGATAAACATCCGAAGTAGCGCATGCATCAAGCAATAACTCATCGCTGGTTTGAATATCATCCACTAAACCCAGCTCTTTGGCTTGAGTACCAAACCAGTGCTCGCCTGTGGCAACTTTTTCCAAATCAAGGCTGCGACGATTGTCGCGAACAAAATCTTTAAATAGGCCGTGGGTATCTTCTAGCTCTTGAATAAACTTGGCTCTCCCTTCTGCAGTGTTTTCGCCAAGTACGGTTAAAGTGCGTTTATATTCACCGGCTGTCAAGACTTCCACATCCACATCATGTTTTTTGAGCAAACGATGAAAGTTAGGAATTTGCGCCACCACACCAATGGAACCAAGCACGGCGAAAGGCGCTGCCACGATTTTATCGGCGATGCAGGCCATCATATAGCCGCCACTCGCTGCCACTTTATCCACAGCCACTGTGAGCTTGAGGCCAGCGCCAGTAATTCGTTTGAGCTGTGATGCAGCAAGGCCGTAAGAGTGCACCAAGCCACCTGGGCTTTCTAAGCGCACAACCACTTCGTCCCCTTGTTTAGCCACTTGCAAAATAGCGCTAATTTCGCGGCGTAAGTTTTCGGCTGCACTCGCACGAATGTCGCCGTCAAAATCGAGCACAAATAATTTTGGCTTTTGCGCTGTTGTTGGTTCCAAACCCTTGCTTTTTTTAGCGGCTTTGCGCTTTGCTTTTTCTTCGCGCTTACGTTCTTTGGCTTGCGCCTTACGCGCTTCGTCAGAAAGCAAACTATCGAGCAAATTGTTTTTAATCGACTCCAAGGACTCATTAAGGTGGCTCACCCGAATGCCGCCCTCATCCTCGCCTGCTTTAGCTCGCTCTCTTAAACTCGAAATCGCGCCAACAATACCGCTGATAACTAACAAAACTGCTGCAACAAATGTGATTGTCTTAGCAAGAAACAAACCGTATTCAATCAGAAAAGCGACCACTCGCAACTCCTAAACGCACCATCTAAAGTGCTAATGTTCAATTCAGCATTGCTTCCTCAGCAACGCCATTCAGGGGTTTTCCCACAAGTCGGCCATCTTGCCACACCACTTGAAAAAGCGCACCATCTGCCATAGGTAAAAACGGCGACTTATGTTGTTTTTCTTGTGTTGTGTATTCGGCCACGGCGCTGCCTTTGCGCCAAGCGTCGCGCATAAGCGATACGGGCGTTAAATCGTGTTGGCTAATATTATTTGAACGGGCTTGTTCTAAAGATAAATAACGGCTTTGCAAAACTGATAATTGGTAACCTTGTTTAGGGGATAGCGCTGCTAAGGGGCCGCCCCACTTCAAACTGCGCACGCTTAGTTGCCACAAATCACCTTCTAAATTATAGGACAAGGACTGCTTATTGTGCGCTGTTACCGTGGCCACAAAAGCATTCTGTGTTTGCATTTGGAAGCTGACGGTGGCCACCACCTGGTCATTCTCCAGTGGCTGGTAGTTAACTAAGCTAATGGATAAAAATGCAAAGTATACGGCCAACGCCAAACCACCGACCCCCAAACAGCCCTTGAGCCAAGCCCAAAACCAAGGGCCCCGCAGTAAAACCATAACGGCAATAGCGGAAATCACTATGCTTCCTAGTGCCAACACAGCGAGCACGGTATTAAATCCCATCGTTATCACCTTTTTTATTTTTGTAGCGACCTGCTTTGCAATCCTTTACCCAAGCCTCGATTAATTCGCGAGCTATGCTGCCTGGGCGAGGCACCTGGGGGAGGTTTTTATAATGAAACCACTTTGCCTCCGCAATCTCTTCTTGGTCCTCTCGAATCTTTCCGCCCGCATATTCAGAATGAAACCCAAACATTAAGGCGTGGGGGAAAGGCCAAGACTGACTACCGTAGTAAGTTAGTTCACCTAAACGGACGCTGACCTCCTCATACACCTCACGGTGCACTGCTTGCTCAGCGCTTTCTCCCGCTTCTATGAAACCCGCCAAACAACTAAAAAAACCCTCTGGGAATTTAACGTTTCTAGCTAACAGTGCCTCTTCACCACGAATCACCAAGGTAATAATACAAGGGGATATTCGCGGATACTGTGTATAACCGCACGCTTCGCACACCATGGCTGAATCAGATACATGAGGGCTAGCTTGAGCACCGCAGCGAGAGCAAAACTGATGATTTAATCGCCAGCTAATGAGTTGGCTTGCTCGCCCTGCCATGGCTGCCATTTGCAAATCAAGCTGACCGAATAGCGATCTAAGGGAAACAAACTCATACCCACTCGGTGGAACGAAATCTTTTTCCACAGGCACGGCAAAACAATGACGCCCCTCTAATCGCCCCATGTAAATTGATTCAAAAGATGCTAAGCCGTATGCCTCGGCCGAATGGTGGCTAGGTAGCCACGGGCGTTCCTGCAAAAAACGCACCATTAGCTCGCCTTCACACATCACAAACCACAACACTTCGCCCTCTAGCCGTTTAGGCGGCTGAGAAAGAATTTCTACCCCTGGCATGTCGTTTTGCATTTAAGAGGCTTGCTCCATTTGATAGCCCAATGCGCTTAGGCTGCGCTCTGCGATTTCAAGGACCACTTCACCAATGGGCTTGTGTTCTTCCATACTCTCTAGGTAATAATCCACACTTGAAATGGCATCCGCGAGCAGATCTAGATCGGCTGCATCCACAGGCTGTGCATCCGCTGGCAGCAAACGATCCTGCACAAAAAGGAGGCTTTTCTGGATAATCTGCTGCGCCCGTGGAAAGTGCAAAAACCCTAAGCCACCAACAATACTATTGAGTACATGGGGCAGATTAGTGATATGCATTCGATCGTGATCGTTTTCTAAATAAGTCGTTAGCGACCGTTTAATCAAAGTTAAACCAGAGCGGCACTCTCCTATTACCGTCATGCGAGCGCCGTCTAGCTGATAACGAGAGACCTTTTCATTATATTCCTGTGCTGCGGCACCTACTGGGCCCTGCTGGGAATTAAGCTCGGCGATGGTGTTTTCCACGAGCAACAAATCATCCACAAGGGCTTGCAGCTGCTCTTCATTGCTCTCTAAATCCTGAGCATCCCAATGTTCAATCATCGCTGCCCGTGCCTGCAATTGCTCTGCCGCCTTTGGCCTATCCACCATGATTAACGTGCCGGCCATGCGCCCCATGGTGGCAGCTAAATCACTAAAGTCTGCTTCCATAGCACCTTGAGCAGCCATATCCAAGGCGCTTTGCAAGGTTTGCAGTTCTTCTTTAAGTGCTTTTGCCACCGCCCGCACCACACTGGTGCTGCCTCCGCTCATTAAGCTCGCTTCAGCTTGCAGCTGTGCATCACTCAATACTGGGTTAATGGAATACGCAGCCTGAATATCCGCGATAATGCCGGATTTAACACGGCACAAAGACAATAAATACAAACTCTCTTTTACCAAGGCTTCGTGGGGAGATTGAGCTAGCAACACATCGCCCTGGCTAATGAGTTCTCGCAATGAGCGATCATAGCCTGCTAGTAAATATTTACGCGTAGGAGTTAGCTGTAATTGTTCGCGCACAAACCCTTGTAGAACTCCACTGGCCAACCACCACAACTGCCCTTGCGGTGTTGGACCTATCATTTTGACTAGCTGAGACACAGCTCGACCCATGACTTTAATTCCCACACTACTCTCACCAGTGAGCACCGCCAATAAACCCACTTGATACATATGGCGCAAACGCTTTAACTCAGTGATGGAGGCGTCGTTAAGCGTTACCGCATCAGATTGCGTGATCACGTCAGACTGCAAGGAAATAGAAGCAAAATGGCTTTCGCCAATGCGTTGTTCTCGGCGCGCAAGACGCAATTCATTAATACCGTCCACTAATAATTCAGGTATCGATTTGTCTGTTTGCTGCACGTGTTCCAAATAACGACGCAGCAGCACTATGGCGCGGCTAAGGGCATTTGCTGCACGTTCGGGTTTGTTAATGCGACCGAGATGTTCGCTCACCATCACCATTTCAGATGCAATAAAAGTGGCCGCTGGAAGCTCTATCATGTGGCACACACCACGCACTTGCTGCAGCAAAATAGCCAACTGCTCAAGCTGCTTATCTCTCGGCTCAATAATATAGGCTTCTAGAAGTGCTTCACTCTGTTGCAGTGTGGCGTTAATTTCCTCGATCAACAGCGTTAAGGAAGTAGTATTACTAATGGCAGCCATGAAGCCCCCTTAAAGATCAATCCAGTTCATTCAATTATTATTAGGAACCAACGCCCTAGCTAAACACAAAGATATGCGCAATACCTTGCGTTAACCAGTGAAAACAAACAACTCTTTCACCTTGATTTTGCTACCTTGTGCACACAAACAATAGCTTAGCGCCGCCAAGCAACATTGTTTCCTGATTTTTTGGCGATAAAATCTAAACGCTCTTCGTGCGCGGCTAGCTCTTCCTCGGTGGCATAAATGATCGTCAACGGTGCTCTATCAGCACTGACTCGCCGGATACTTGAATAACCGCCCTCGCCTCCCTCGTCTGCGCCACCGCCAAGCAACAAATTTGTTTGTCCACTGGTCATTGCCAAATACACATCCGCAAGGATTTCCGCATCTAGCAAGGCGCCGTGCAACTCACGATGAGAGTTATCAATACCATAACGACGACATAGCGCATCAAGGCTATTTCGCCCGCCTGGGTGCATTTTTTTAGCTAATTCCAGCGTATCTAAAATACCGCAAACTTCCGATACTTTAGGGTAGTCTTCGCCGAGCAAAGCAAACTCTGCATCCATAAAGCCCACATCAAACGGTGCATTATGAATGACGAGCTCAGCGCCTTTAATATACTCAAAAAATTCAGGCGCAATTTGGCTAAAAATCGGCTTATCCGCCAGAAACTCTGGCGTAATACCGTGCACTTGCAATGCCTCGGCATCAATTTCACGCTGAGGCTGAATATATTGGTGATAGTTATTGCCAGTAAAGCGCCGGCCCACCAATTCAACGGCACCTATTTCAAGAATTCGGTGGCCATCTTCCACGTGAAGCCCCGTGGTCTCTGTATCTAACACAATCTGACGCATAGTTTTCTCGTTATGAGGTTTCCAAATGTTGTTCGAGCCCTTGGTTTGCTAGGGCATCGGCTCTTTCATTATGTACATCACCGCTATGGCCTTTTACCCAATGCCACTCAATGGTGTGTTGCTGTGTGGCGGCATCTAAACGCTGCCACAAATCTGCATTTTTTACGGTTTTTTTTGCAGCAGTACGCCATCCTCTTGCTTTCCAGTTCTCTAGCCATTCGCTTATGCCTTTACGCACGTACTGCGAATCCGTATATAAATCCACTTGGCAAGGCCGTGTTAATGCTTCTAATCCTTGAATAGCCGCCATTAGCTCCATGCGATTGTTGGTGGTATCTGCTTCGCCACCACACAGCTCCTTGATATGTTCACGATACTGCATCCAAACACCCCAGCCACCGGGGCCGGGATTGCCACGGCAAGCCCCATCGGTGTACATCAACACCTTATTACTCATTTACTTTTTCCTGATAACATTCGCTGGAATTTGACGCCTGCGTATTCATGCTTACTCCCACCACTGGGGGCATCGCCATGGCACCTGAACGCTGCGGCAAGGGACGTATCATCGCTGTGCGTCGGCGTGCCACTAGCATATAAATCGCGCCATGGCGGGGCCAAAAACGGGCACCCAACCGCTGCCAAACCCCCTGCTCAACTCGCTGCGGCCAGCCAAAGCAAGCGCTTTGCACTTGCTCCACTTCGCAGCCTAATACGCTCAACCATTCGCTGACTTTATTGGCTGATACATGCCGAGCGCACCAAGGCACAGTACGGCGCTTTGTAAATAGCCGCCACAGCCCCCATAGGCTCAAGGGCTGGAATCCTATCACAATCAAGATGCCACTCGCGCTTAGACTGCGTGCTGCACCATTAATGACTTGGTGCGGATTATCCGCAAAGTCTAAGCTATGGTGCAACAACACCAAATCCACCGCGCGACGAGCTATGGGCCAATGGCTTGGGTTGGCACGAATAGTAGCGCACGCTTGTCGGCTAAGCTGCCAACAATGGGTATGTTTTGCTGCTTTTAACATGCCCAACGGTTTGCCCACGCACACTTCTAGTGCTGTCTCACCCACCAAGCTTGGTAGGTAATCGGCTAATAGCCTTTGCTCAGCGGCTAAGATAGGCTTACCCTTATCTTCTAGCCATGCACTAAAAGCGTAATGAACAGCGTCATCATGCTGTCGGAATGGCTGTGAGCCCAAAGGCAACATGTTTAACTCCAATATCAAGAGGAATACTATGCAACTTTACCCTGTGCCAGCCTTTCAGGATAACTATATATGGGTACTCGCAGACGGTAAAAATGCCTTGGTGGTTGATCCCGGCGATGCCGCCCCTGTGATCGAGTATCTCGATCAGCACAAGCTCAATGTAGCGGCCATCCTTATTACCCACCACCATCTAGATCATATTGGCGGCCTAAATACCTTAGTGCAAACCTATGGCGACATCCCTATTTATGGCCCCAAGCTGAATGACATTCCTTTTATGACCCATCCTCTTGTGGGCGGCGAGCGCCTAAGCATAGCGCCTTTTAATAGGGAGATTCAGGTACTTGCTGTACCGGGCCACACCCTCGGGCATATTGCTTTTTATTTACCCGCCACAGAGCAAGAGCCTCCTTATCTCTTTTGTGGAGATACGCTGTTTGCGAGCGGCTGCGGCCGTTTGTTTGAGGGCACTCCGCAACAAATGTGGGCGTCTTTATCGAAGCTGATGCAGCTACCCCAAAACACCTTAGTGTGCTGCGCCCATGAATACACTTTGAGCAATATCGAATTTTCATTAGCTGTGCTGCCCCAAGACCAAAAGCTCATAGAATACCAAGCACGCACGGAAGAGCGTCGCAAACAGGGCCGCCCCTCGGTGCCAACCACCTTGGCGGACGAGTTAAAATACAACCTCTTCTTAAAAGTAAATGAACCCGCAGTGCAACATAGTGTCAGTAACTATTTAGGCAAACCCGTCACCAATGCAGTTGATGTTTTCGCCGGCTTACGTCAGTGGAAAGACAATGCATAAACCAGAACAATGCAGCCTGGAGAGCTCTCGGGTATAGTTCGCCACTACCATACTTTTTACTGATAACACTGAGCTATTTTCATGCCCACTAATTCACAGTTACTTGTTCTCGTTGCTAGCTTAATCGCCTTATTTTTGAGCGCTTGCAGCCTCGCGCCCTCTTCTAGCAACGTTGATGACTTCGGCCCTATGCCTGCAGCCACGGCAGATGAACCAGACCCTGCCTCCCATCGGGTGGATCCAGCGCCCGTGCTGCCAGCAAAAGGCACCCATGATCCAGAAGATTTATGGCAGCGCATCCGTAATGGCTATCAGCTCACAGCACCAATGCAGCACCCGCGCATTACCCAGCAACGTGATAACTATGCCAATTACCCTACTTATGTATATAAAATCTTAGAGCGCGGCAGCCGCTACCTTTACCACATTGTCGAAGAAGCCGAAGCCAGGGATATGCCTCTTGAGCTTGCCTTACTCCCTATTGTAGAAAGCGCTTTTGATCCTTTTGCCTACTCACGCGGCCATGCGGCCGGCCCATGGCAATTTATCAGCAGCACAGGGCGTGCTTTTGGTTTAGAACAGGACTGGTGGAAGGATGATCGCCGCGACATTCTCGCCTCCACCGATGCCGCCCTCACCTATTTAGAACAGCTAGCCAACCGTTTTGATGGCGACTGGCTACTTGCCCTTGCCTCCTATAATGCGGGCGGTGGCAATGTATCGCGCTCCATTACTCGCAACAAGCAACAGAATAAGCCCACTGATTTTTGGAACCTAACGCTCCCCCGCGAGACCATGGATTATGTGCCCAAACTACTAGCAGTGGCAGAGCTTATCCGCGACCCTGAGCATTACGGTATTGAACTACCCGAACTGCCCAATGAAGCTTATTTTGAAACCGTGGAACTGCCTGGCCAATTGCACTTAGAAACAGCGGCCAGGCTTGCGCAAATACCGTTAGAAGAAGTGCAGCTATTAAACCCCGCCTTTAACCGAAACGCCACAGCACCCAATGGCCCGCACCGTCTTTTATTACCGGTAGCCAAGGCAAGCACTTTTAACCAGCAATTGGCCATGTTACCTGAAGAAAAGCGTATGCCAGGCAACAAAGTATATGTGGTGCAACGGGGGGATACGCTCATTGGCATCGCTCGCCAACACGGGATTACCGTGGCAGAACTAAAAGCCGCGAACAAGTTAACCCATAACACCATTGTGGTGGGTCGTGAACTCACCATTCCAAACCGCGGCGAAGTACCACCACAACGCAAGCAGTATGTGGTGAAATCAGGTGATACCCTGTGGCAAATTGCCAAGCGCCACCAGGTAAGCGTGAAAGATATCCAACAGTGGAATACACTCAACAGCAACACGCCATTAAAAGTGGGCCAGGTGCTAAGTCTTAATGCCCACCAAACACCCAATACCACTAACGAAAAAATGGTGAAAAAGGTAAATTATCAAATACGCCGTGGGGATACTTTATCGGGCATAGCACAACGTTTTAAAGTGGCCCTGAGTGAGTTGCGGGAGTGGAACCCGCAGCAAAACGATTTGCTCACCCCCGGCCAACGCTTAGTGGTATATGTGGATGTGCGCAATATCCATTAAATGACAACGCCCCTTTGGGCGTTTTGTCTTCGTTATCATGAGGTTTTGCAGTGAAATTAAAACAATTATTCAGCCGCTGCCTAGCACTGGGCACCCTACTATTAAGCCCCACTTTAGCCCACGCAGATCACGCCGTGGCCATGTACGGCGAGCCCAAATACAGCGCCGATTTCAGCCATTTTGAATACGCTAATCCCAAGGCCCCCAAAGGCGGCAAGCTACGTATGCATGTGGTGGGCACCTTCGATAGCTTTAACCCCTTTGTGGCGCGCGGCTCTGCAGCGGCGGGCACTGGCTACTTATACGACACCCTCACCGTAGCCAGCAAAGACGAGCCCTTTACCCAATATGGATTATTGGCTGAAGATATTGATATCGCAGAAGATCGCAGCAGCGTTACCTACACCTTGCGCAAAGAAGCACAGTTTGCCGATGGCAAACCCGTTACCGCTGAAGATGTGGTCTTCACCTTTAATTTACTGATCAATGAAGGCAGCCCTTTTTATGCCTTTTATTACGAAGATGTCGACAAGGTTGAGGCGCTGAGCCAGCACAAAGTGAAGTTCACCTTTAAGCCTGGCGACAACCGCGAGTTGGCATTAATCATCGGCCAGCTACCTGTGTTCCCCCAGCACTTTTGGAAAGATAAAGACTTTGCTCGCAGCGGTCTCACTCAACCCATGGGCAGCGGCCCCTACCAAATCAAATCCTTTGATGCGGGTAAACGGGTGACTTATGAGCGCCGCAAGGATTATTGGGCCAAAGACCTAGCGGTAAACAAAGGCCACTACAACGTAGACGAAATCCGCTACACCTATTTTTTAGATGACACAGTGGCCTTAGAAGCCTTTAAAGGCGGCCGCTACGATTTACGCGTGGAAAACGTGGCTAGCCAATGGGCCAACGGCTATGAGGGCCCTGCCCTGCGTGCGGGAAAAATCAAACTTGACAGCATCACCCATAGCCTGCCCACGGGCATGCAAGCCTTCGCCTTTAACCTGCGCCGCGAACTATTTCAAGATAAAGTGCTGCGCCACGCCATGGCCTATGCTTTTGATTTTGAGTGGGCGAACAAACATTTATTCCACGGGCAATACAAGCGCACGCGTAGTTTCTTTGAAAACTCCGAGTTGGCCGCCGAGGGCTTGCCGTCCCAAGCTGAACTCGCGCTGTTAACACCGCTAAAAGACCAGCTTCCTGAGGAGGTTTTTACCCAGAGCTATGAGCCTCCCCACACCGATGGCTCAGGGCGCCCTCGTGAAAACCTGCTTACGGCGCAAAAAATGCTGCGCGATGCGGGCTATGAATTAAAAAACAAGCAGCTCTATACCCCCGATGGTAAACCCGTGCGCTTTGAGATTTTACTCGATAGTCCCGCTTGGGAGCGCATCGTGCTGCCCTTTGCCCGAAACCTAAAAGTGCTTGGAATAGAAGCCAAAGCGCGCCGTATTGATAGCTCGCAATATGAAGAGCGTTTGCGCCATTTTGATTTTGATATGGTGGTTCAAGTGTTCCCGCAATCGAATTCGCCAGGCAATGAGCAGCGGGATTTTTGGCACTCTAGCGCCGCCGACAAACCCGATGCACGCAATATTATTGGTATTAAAAACCCCGCCATTGATACCTTAGTCAACGCGGTAATTCGCGCTAAAGACAGAGACAGCCTGATTGCTAGCACCCGCGCCCTCGATCGCGCCCTGCAGTGGAACCATTATGTGATTCCTAACTGGCACCTCAATCAATTCCGCATTGCCCATTGGGCGCATATTAAATACCCCGCCAAGCATGCCGATTATGGCCTCGCTCTGGATACGTGGTGGTCTGAGGAATAGTTCATGGCGGCCTATATCCTACGTCGCTTATTGCTGATTGTACCCACCCTGTTGGGCATATTGCTGCTTAACTTTGTGGTGGTGCAAGCCGCCCCAGGCGGCCCAGTGGAGCGCATGGTATCGCAACTCAAAAGCGGCCACGGGCATGGTCAAGGCAGCAGCACGGGCAGCCAATTTGCAGGCACCCGTGTGGATGTGGCAGAAAGCCGCGGCAGTGATTACCGTGGTTCACGTGGCTTACCCCCCGATTTAGTGGAGCGCATTGAAGCCATGTATGGCTTTGATAAACCTGCTCACCAACGTTTTTGGTTAATGCTTAAAAACTATGCCCGCTTTGATTTAGGCGAATCCTATTACCGCGAACGCAGTGTCAGCGGGCTGATTGCCGACCGCTTGCCCGTGTCTATTTCCCTCGGGTTATGGAGCACGCTTATTACCTATTTAATTTCTATCCCCTTGGGTATCCGCAAAGCCATGCGCCACGGCACGCCATTTGATATGTGGACCAGCTCCGCCATTATTGTGGGTTATGCCATCCCTAGCTTTTTGTTTGCGATTTTGCTGATCGTGCTCTTTGCGGGGGGCAGTTATTGGGATATTTTCCCCCTGCGCGGCTTGGTGTCTGACCACTGGGAAGAGCTCAGCATAATGGGCAAAGCCTTGGATTATTTGTGGCACATTACTCTACCCACCTTCGCCATTGTGATTGGCAGCTTTGCCACCCTCACCATGCTCACCAAAAACTCTTTTATGGATGAAATTGGCAAGCAATATGTGCTCACCGCCCGCGCCAAAGGCTTAAATGAGAACCAAGTGTTGTATCGCCATGTGTTCCGCAACGCCATGCTTATTGTGATTGCCGGCTTCCCCGCTGCGTTTATTGGTGTATTTTTCACCGGCGTTTTATTGATTGAATATGTTTTTTCCTTAGATGGCTTGGGCTTGCTCGGTTTTGAAGCTGTGATACAGCGGGATTACCCCGTGGTGTTTGGCACCCTGTTTGTCTTCACCTTGTTAGGCTTGCTGCTTAAACTTATTTCCGACCTCACCTATATGTGGGTAGACCCACGGATTGATTTTGCTAGCCGCCATTAGGCAGGGCTTTTTATGACCACTTCTCGAACACTGACTTATTTATTGGCCGCCTCTTTGCTTGGCGCTTGCGCTAACCCAGGCGCCAAAGCGCCCCAACATATTGCTGCACTAGAGCACCGCCATGTGGCGCACTTTGTGGCTTTAGAAGCCACAGCCAATTTGGCAGGCGGCGTTAATGGTCCTAACGCATTTTTGAATAAAGATGGCTCCATCAATACATTTACACTCGGTGCTGTGCACCCCGATGCCATTTTGGCCTCTAAATCATTCCACCAATGGCAGCCCACGCTAGAAAGCGTTGCCCCTGTGGTGTGGTCTGCTGAAAAAGAAAATTTGCTTGCGCAGCTACAGCAAGAGCTTTTTAATGTGGGCACCTTAACTGGCAAAGAGCGCCAAGCAAAAAAACAGTGGCGCCAACTCATGCGGCACGTTAAAGGTACGCGTAAGCAGCTCGCAGAATACCAAGCTCCCATGCTGCTATTTTATGAAGAAGGCGATTTTTTTGCCCAAGGCTCAAGCCGCAGCAACCAGCTATTAGCACAGATTTTCGAAGTGGATTTTATTGATCGGCACTTGGCTTTGGATAAAAAGCCAGTGAACGCCTCTTACCTCAAGCTGTTAGAGCCTGATTTGGTGTTTGTATTAAGCCATGAAGCTAGCCAACACACTTTGCCCCAAGATACTTTTGGTGCGGATGTGTTAGGAACTGAGCCGCATGTGGTGGCGTTAGATACTCGCCGTTGGCAAGGTGCTGAACTGACGCTAACCCAAGTGCGGGAACTGAGTGAAATACTAGAGGCCGCTTTGGAGAGCGGCCAGTAGCACCAACTCACCCATAGAGGCTCTGAGTGAGTTGGTGCTACTGGTTATTTGGAAATTAAGGGCAGTTATCAAACATTAAGTAAGCAGAGCCTTGGGCATGAATTAGTTTTGGCTTTAATGCGGCATCCGTTGCACTACCAACATCTTCCAAATCTTTAAGTGCCCAATAATTACCTATCCACGCCGCTGTTTGCTTGCCTTTAAAGCTGGTGTCACTTAAGCGGTAGAAGCGATTCTCAGATGTGCTGCACTGATCGCGTAAATCTAGACGACCTTGGATTTCCAAACCGTAGAGATACTTAGTTTCTTCTTCTTCGAGCAAACTAATGTCATCAAAAATCATCGTAAAAATGGCGCTTTCTGGGTACTGCAGGCCTTCGTCAGTATAGAGCTCTGTGTGGCTGATATAGCCGATAGTGGTTGGCGCACTACCTTCTTCAAAAACTGTAGTGATGTATAAATGGTCGTTTTTTTCTTCCAGTAACAAGGTGAGGTCATCTTCAAGCAAAGCTTTGTGGTTTTGGTAAACCTCTACCTCAACCTGCCCCATACCTGGCGTTGTGCCACCTTGGCCAATTTCTAAGCCATCTTCATACTCAACGGTTGTGGGGTAGTTTTCCTCATCTTTATCTGTGATGTTTTCGCAGCCCGTTTCTTCATCATCAGTACAGGCACGCATCAAGCGTAAAGAAAACTTACGGTCTTTTAGCTTACCAATAACCGCAGTGTGCATCTGTGTGCTACCGTAGGATTCACGTACTACACGGATGGGGGCTTCGTCAAAATTATTGACAAGTAAATCGCTCACGCCATTAGACAGACCTAAAAAAGAATCGCCACTAAAACGCCCAAGCTCCAGACTATCTTTTGTGGGATGTTCTTTTTCTGGTAGTTGCGGAAAAACAAACTGAATATCGTTTTGCTTAACTTCTTTGGGCTCCCAAACCACGCCATCAAAAATAGCCGAACCTAAAAACTTGCCCGTAATGGTGATATTGGTGGACTCAGGCGGCAAATGTGTCCACTGGTTATTCTCATCGTCATTTTCTGCCAAGAACTTGGGTGGCTCAATTTCTAGCCCTTTAAGCGCGAGCTTTAAAGATAAATCACCGCTGAGGCTAGTGTCAGAATCCGACTGCACTACTTGTAATAAATCTCTACGAATCTCCCCCTTATTAGAGAGAGTTAAATCCTCTGATATATCCTCTCGCTCAAATAAGGTAGCGGTGGGAAAACCACGCACAGAACCATCGGGAAACACTAAAACACTGCCACCAATCTGGCCGAGCTTTTCAGGATTTGGGGCTAAATCCACTTCATCACTGATCAAGTGCGCAAGTAAGGATTCATCTTGGTAGCTGAGTGCCACCGAACCCGCACGGGTGGCGTTCATAGCGAATATCAATGCGCTCTTTAAATCCTCTATCTCTAAGCTGTTTGAATTCGGAGCAGCGTATTCCCCTGGCCCACATATTGGTTGGTCGTTATCGTCTTTAATGCTTTCTAGCTCATCAAGAAACGCTTCCCACTTATCAAAACCACCAGACTCAATTTCATTCAGTAAATCGGTAGCAGTAACGGTTTCACTTTCTGCTAAATAACGATCCAAAGCATCGTTAATGCATTGGTCATACAGCACAGGCTGGTGGGTATATTCTTCACCGCCTTCACCGCTATCCAGCAAAGCAAGAAGCGCTAAATGGCCATCCAGCTTACTGGCTTCCACTCTGCGCGGGCTTTCTATCACATCAGCCCAGGTTAAGCGCACAATTTCTCTATCAGAACCGGCGTGCAACTTAGCGCGCCCTATTGCGGGTAAGTAGGCTTTGCCTAGCTCGACATGGTGGGCTTGATCCGTGGCGCGGCCAATATAAAAAGTGATATCTTTCGCATCGGTTGGACAAGCTGCCATACCCGAGGGGATCACCTGATCATTACGGGTTTTCGTTTCTTCTAGCTTAATGTACTCCAAGGAGCTGCCGCACTTATAGCCTAAGCCCCCCACAATGGGGCCGCTAAGCTCAACCAATAGCGGGCCACGCGCTTCCACACGGCAATTCGCACCGATCGGGCAAGCATCTGCCCCTAAGCCAGTAAAATCTTCTTTGCCATCACAAGCGGCTAAGCCAAGCGCCATGCCGCCAAGCAATAAAAGTTTCGCTATGTTTACTGAGTGTTTCATCAGGCTCTCCGCAGTTACCACTGCCAAGGTTGTTGTAAGTATATTGCAGCTGCACAAAGCGCAGCGGCTAAATCTCAATTATTTGAGGGTGCTAAGTTGCACCACACCATCAAGGCTTAAACTGTGCTCTTCTTCCACATCAAAGGGCAAGCCCTCATATTGGCCTGCTTCGTAACCGAGGTATAAGAGCAAATAACTAAAATTTGGTTCCATGGTTACCGTACCTTCCACATAACCATGCCGCGCCCAAGTTTCGGGGTAGCGCTTGCTAAATACGTTGCCCACTTGCAACACTGGGGTGCCCGTGTCATCTAATAACAGCAACTGTGGGTGTAGATACTGCTTCTTTTTTTTATAACTTTTCACCACCACAGCGCCAATGTCTGGCGGCAGTGTGTAAATCCTCACCGGCCAACTTGGGCTCCCCGCCGCCAAACTCAAACGCTGAAACTGCGCTTGTGAAAACTCTACGTCGGTAGAGCCTTTTGTGTCTAACTCCACAGCTTTGGGCAACAAGTCCTGGCAACAATCCGCATCAATTTCAACCGTAGCCTCCACGTAGGTATCCGGCACCCATTGATAATCTTTAACTTCAGCGCGAGCTTCCCGCGCCGCCTTTTCATAGGCTTTCACCTCGTTCGCATCGTAGCGCTGACGCACTAGCTGCCCATCTGCCCCCGGGAACACCACAAAGCGCTCGTCTTCTTCTTCAAGCAGCGCCTCTGTGCTTTCTTCCTCGGGTATGCGGCTAGCCTCACCCACTATGCTGTAATTTGCTGTTTGCGATTGCTCAGCGCCCTCACTTAAACGGCCAAAGGGCCCGAAAGGTGTATCGCTTGGCGCCTTAGGTTTAACTTCAACAACAGGCTCTGTTTGCGGCTCCGACTTTGCTTTTTGCTCCGTTTCCACCGTATGCACACGGCCCGTCTCATCCACATAGCTATAAAAGTGCTTGTTCTCTGTTTGATTGGCACAAGCACTCAGTCCTACTAATAATGTTGCAAGCCAAGCATACGTTTTCATTGACACTAAAAGCGCGTCCTAAAAGCAAGCCCAAGTACAATAATCTCGGCCTTGGTTTTAATATCTAAACCGGCGTAAGGGTTGTAGACCATGTTGTTAATCCCCTCA
>Ga0209487_1000872_pt1 | contig 26574 bp, 22 predicted proteins | sample Poulit2012_FD_187524 | JGI IMG/M metagenome (GOLD analysis project Ga0209487, IMG submission 187524) | Agricultural soil microbial communities from Georgia to study Nitrogen management - Poultry litter 2012 (SPAdes) (version 2) | ecosystem: Environmental > Terrestrial > Soil > Agricultural land...
GTATGGACATATTAATAACAAACAATTCGCCTCTAGAATTAAACTCACAGAAGCTTTCACCAATGGATGCTTTTCCTTCACGAATAGCTTTTATCTCTGTACCTTTTAAAACAATTCCAGCGACATACGTATCGATTATCTCGTACTCAAAACGTGCTTTTCTATTTCTTATGTTTACATTCTTTTGCAATGCCATATATGGTTGTATTGTGTTTTAAAAAATCAGTTAAGAATATATATAAAATATTTAATGAATGCCTGTTGTTTGTTTATCACAAAGGGCATGCGTTGTTATTATTCTATTTTAAAAGCTTTTAATAGTACGTTAGTATTTATTTTAATACGAGACGTATTCTGTGATTTCTAAACCATATCCAGTCATACCAACTCGTTTTGTTTGTTGGCTGTTGGATAATAATCTCATTTTTGAAATTCCTAAGTCATGTAGGATTTGTGCACCGATTCCAAAGTCCTTACTATCTCTAACGACCGTAGGTACTGGTGTTACTTCACCTACTTTTTGAGCTTTTCTTAATGCTTCCAACCTTGGTAGCAAATTATAGGATTGACTTTGTTGGTTTATAAATACAATAACACCCTTACCTTCTTTGTCTATTACTTTAAACATCCTATCTAGGGTTTTGTCATCGTCTTTGGTAAGTGTACCTAGGATATCTGTATTAACTAACGTTGAGTTTACACGTACTAAAACCTCTTCATCTTCTTCCCAATCACCCTTGGATAAGGCTATATGCACTTGTTTATTGGTAGTTTGTTGAAAAGCGGTTAGTCTATATCGGCCAAATTTTGTTTCTATTTCGAAGTCTTCTTTTTTCTGGATTAACGAATCGTGTTTCATGCGATACGCTATTAAGTCTTCGATAGAGATCAATTTTAAATCGAAGCGTTTTGCCACTTTTTGTAATTGTGGTAAGCGAGCCATTGTACCATCTTCGTTTAAAATTTCAACTAAAATTCCTGCCGGTTTTAATCCAGCTAGTCTAGCTAAGTCTATTGTAGCTTCGGTATGGCCTGTACGTCGTAATACTCCACCTTCTTTAGCTCGAAGCGGAAAGATATGTCCAGGTCTGCCTAAGTCTTGTGGTTTGGTAGTATCATCTACTAATGCCTTAATTGTTTTTGCTCTGTCATGAACAGATATTCCTGTAGTACAACCATGACCCAATAAATCGACCGAAACGGTAAATTGTGTGTGGTGCAACACCGTATTGTTGTCTACCATCATCTCTAGGTCTAGCTCTTTACATCGTTGTTCGGTGAGTGGTGCACAAATTAACCCACGACCATGCGTAGCCATAAAGTTGATCATCTCGGGTGTTACCATTTCAGCAGCAGCGATAAAATCTCCTTCGTTTTCTCGATCTTCATCGTCTACTACAATTACGACCTTACCTTTACGTATATCGGCAATTGCGTCTTCTATGCTATCTAACTTAATATTGCTTTTTTTCTTATTAGAGATTGTCATTTTTTCTTCTTTATTAGTTTTGCCAACCATTTAAACGGTTTGGCTAATGATTGTATAAAAGAATCTACATCGAATATTCCTTGGTCGCTAGTTGCCCTTATGGTTAGCCAAATACCTAATGGCAGTAAAATAACCGTACTTAACCAACTGGCAACAAATGGATGTAGGGTGCCATCTGAAGCACTGTTTTTAGCGAAGATACCAATAAAATGGTAAGTTAAAAACAAGCTTACTGCTACTACCATTGGAAGTCCCATTCCTCCTTTACGGATAATGGCTCCGAGAGGTGCACCTACAAAAAACAAAATAACACAAGCGACTGCCAAAACATATTTTTCATGCAAGGCAATTTCATGTTTGTTGAGTACGGTTGTTTTTTTAGCAAAGTCTCTTTTCTTTGCATTAATAGCTTGTTGTGTTCCTTTTATGTTGCTTATGGCTAATGTAAAAACTTCTTCTTGTTCTTTGGGTGTAAATCTATCGAGTAATTCTTGTTGGCTAGTTAAGATAACCTCTGGTTTGGATTTATCTGTTTCTGTCCGCCTTGGATAAAGTTGCGTAATTCCTGTACGGAAATAAGTTTCTTCGCCAAAATTCTTAATATCGTACGAAAAGCGATTAGCTAATGAATCTATTTCTTGACGCAACTCTGAACTTGTAAACATATTTTGATCGTTGAAATCATTTTCCTGATCAAGGTCTACGTCATTTAGTCTAGAGATGTCGATGTTTAATGTATATTCTTCGAAAAAACTTTTTACGAATGGCATATTATTTTGCTTCGCAGAACTACGAGGTTGAATATCATCGTAATAGTTGCCATTCATCAGTACTAAAGATAATGTGTTGGATCCTAATTGACTTACGAGCTCCCCTTTTTCAGCAACGATTACTGTGGTGTTTTTATTAGGATTCATAGGGGTTTTCTTATGTATGATTACATCATCTAAAAATTGCCCGTTTTCACCGGATTTCTTTTCTACCTTTATATTAAAATCATCACCTATAGGACTAAATTGTCCTTCAGTAATAGCCATTGCCGGACTGACTTGACTGATATTTCGCCTTAAGTTTTTCCACTTATATTCGGTGTAGGGAATAACATTATTAGCGAAAATATAAGCCACAGCTCCTAGTATTATAATAAAATACATTAAACTACTCATGGCTCGTTGCAGTGAAATACCTGTGGATTTCATTGCAGCAAACTCATAGTTTTCGGCAAGGCTACCAAATACCATGAGCGACGACACCAGAATAGTGAGAGGTAAAACTAGCGGCATGAGTCTAGGCGATACAAACCATAGGAATTTTAAAATCACTCCAGTGTCCAAGTCTTTCCCCGCTAACTCAGCTATATATAGCCAGATAGTTTGTAGGACAAAAATGAACATCAGAATAATAAAAACACTAAAAAATGTTTTTAAATAGGCTAGTAAAATGTATCGGTCTAGAATCTTCACAATAGCTCCTTAACGGATTAATCTAATGCGTTTATATAATACCCATTTTGTTCGTATTTTTTATTGTCGAACTGAAATAGGCTCTCTGAAATTGGTTGGTTGCTTTTAAAGGACTGTACAGTAACTGTATATTTAGTATCGTTATTGTCTATCTGAATAAGCTTGTAAATATTTTTTGTATGTACATCAATACCTAACAAAATTCTTTTTATATCGGTGTTTTTGTTGATAGGTTTCAACGCTACGTATTGAATTTCTCTTCCTTTTACATTCTGTTTAATATCCATTTCAGCCTCATATCCATCCTCATAGAATGTTAACATTCTTGAAGGTGTGATTTCTGATTCCATATCTGGATCAAAATTAGAGATGGTTACCTCTTCATCTTCTGGTACAATTGTATAGATTTTTTTTCCATCAAAAATCCTTTCTATTCCTAACATCTCTAGCAAGTACTTATCGCCCGAAAGGCTTACTTTGCCACGAGTTTCTTGGCTTACTCTTTCTTTTGTGTTATTTAGGTTGTATTTAAATTCTATTTGGATATTATCGTAGCTTTTAACCTTTTGTGACACTTCTTGTAGAAGTTGTGTAGCGCTGTTTTGTGCGCTTGTTACTGTGGCAAAAATAAAGCTAAATAATACAAAGCTTAGGATTCTCATAATTATTAGATTATTGTTTTTCTTCTTTAAGTTTTTGATGTAATGCCTCGACAGTTGGAACCAATACGTCTCTTGCTTTACTTCCTTCAAACTGGCCTACAATGCCTGCAGCTTCTAGTTGGTCTATAATTCTTCCTGCTCGATTGTAACCAATTCGTAGTTTGCGTTGTAAGAGTGAAGCCGATCCTTGTTGCGCAAGTACCAATACCTCGGCTGCTTGCTCAAACAAACTGTCTCTATCATCTATGTAATCATCAAGAGCTGTGCCACTTTCCTCTCCTTCGTATTCAGGAAGTAATAAAGCTTCTGGATAGGCTTTTTGAGATCCGATAAAATCGGTTATTCTTTCTACTTCTGGTGTGTCTACAAAAGCACACTGTAATCGGGTTATCTCATTACCCTGAGTAAATAGCATGTCTCCACGACCTATAAGTTGATCGGCTCCCGAACCATCTAAAATCGTACGTGAGTCAATTTTACTTGTTACACGAAAAGCTAATCGTGCAGGGAAGTTGGCTTTAATTATTCCCGTAATTACGTTTACCGAAGGTCTTTGTGTGGCTACAATAAGGTGAATTCCTACTGCTCTAGCTAACTGTGCCAATCGAGCTATTGGGGTTTCTATCTCTTTTCCAGCCGTCATGATGAGATCTGCAAATTCATCGATTACTAAAACAATATAAGGCAAGAACCTATGACCATTTTCTGGATTTAGTTGGCGAGACTTAAACTTTTGATTGTACTCCTTTATATTTCGAACCATCGCATCTTTTAGTAAGTCGTATCGCTGGTCCATTTCTATCCCAAGGGAATTTAAAGTATGTATAACCTTGGTGGTATCTGTAATAATAGCTTCTTCTGTATCGGGAAGTTTTGCAAGATAGTGCCGTTCTATTTTATTGAACAGAGTAAGCTCTACTTTCTTTGGGTCAATAAGCACAAATTTCACTTCTGCTGGATGCTTTTTATAGAGTAGGGAAGTAAGAATAGCATTAAGACCAACAGATTTACCCTGGCCGGTTGCACCTGCTACAAGCATGTGTGGCATTTTTGCAAGATCTACGACAAAAGTTTCGTTGCTGATTGTTTTTCCTAAAGCTAAAGGTAAGTCCATTTCTGCCTTTTGAAATCTAGAGGAAGCGATTACCGATCGCATGGAAACAATTTTCGGGTTCTTATTAGGTACTTCTATTCCAATAGTTCCTTTACCTGGGATAGGCGCTATAATACGAATTCCCAATGCAGCCAAAGATAAAGCTATGTCGTCTTCTAGGTTTTTAATTCTAGAAATTCGAATTCCAGCCTCCGGAACAATTTCATATAAAGTAACAGTAGGACCTACGGTTGCTTTTATGTTAGCTATGTTTATCTTGTAATTGCTTAAGGTTTGTACAATCCTATCTTTGTTTTCTTCTAATTCTTCTTGGTTAATTGTAATGGTCCTTCCTTCAGAATAATCTTTTAATAGGTCAATACTTGGAAAACGAAACTTACTAAGCTCTAGTCTCGGATCAAACTCACCATAGGTTTTTACTAGTTTTTCACTTAGGTTTTCCTCTAATTCCTCTTCCTCAGCAATTTCTTCTACTTCCATTGTAACCTTGAAATCTTCTGATTCTAAATTATCTGGGTCGGAATCGTCATCTACTTGAGGTGTGCTGTTTTCGTCATCAACTTCTGCTATCTTTAATTCAATAGGCTCAGCTTCAACAATTTCGTGTTCCTGTTCAGTTGTAGGTTCATCCTCTAATTCTGTATGGATAGAGGATTCGGTATTTTGCACCTCACGCTCTTGTTTTTTCTTCGCTCTAGCTTCTGCATTGTTTTTTAACCTCAGCTTATAATTGTTCCAAGCTTCAGAAATGGTTTCTGGAGTAATTTTAAAATGCGTAACAAGTAAAATAATCAGTAAGAATAATAAAGCGAATACAGTCCCTAATACTCCTATGTTTTGGTTGGATAAATCGTTTATTTCATATCCTATAGTTCCGCTAAGAGTTCCATTTATAGCACCAAAGAACCCCAATAGAATACTAAGCCAAAGCATGGTGTATAACCACCAAAACCAAGTTTTTATAAGTGGTTTTTTATCTTTTCCAAAGAAGTAATTTCGTCCTGTTTTTATAAGCAAAATGGCAAATAGGAAAGAGGCAATGCCAATGCCCTTATAGATAAATAAATGACCAACACTGGAACCAAATTTTCTAAGCCAATTTTGAGTTTCCTTTGCATTTCCAGCAACAGCTTCTATTTCACTATGATCTGCTTTCCAAGAAAATAGGTAAGAAGTAAAAGAAAAAAGCAAGGCTATCCCTAGTAAAAACAAGAAGCTACCAAAAATAACTTGCTGCTTTTTAGACATGCGCAAAGGTTTAGTCTTTAGTTTAGTTTTATTCTTTTTTTTCTTACTCATGAAACTATTGGCTTAAAGCGTACAAAAATACAAATATATAACTCTAATCATAAGCTTACTAATGCTATTATCATTTACGACAACCTCAGGTTTTTTAAAAGCTAGGATGAAAGCAAGTCATATATTTTAGGAACATAAATAAATAGGCCGATAGCAACGGCTACTAAAGCTACGAAAAATACGGCTCCAGCCGCAACATCTTTTATGAATCCTATTCGCTCATGATGTTCTGGATGGATAAAGTCACATAACTTCTCTATAGCAGTATTTACTCCTTCTGTGCCTAACACCATTCCTATTGCTAATAATTGACACATCCACTCCGTAGTGTTAATTTTAAAATACCAACCAGCTATAATGGTAAGTAACGCAATGAAAGCTTGTGCTTGTATACTAGCTTCGGTTTTTAGCAGTAGGTAGGCACCTCGAAAAGCATATATAAATGCTCGAAGTCTGTTACTTATAAAGGTGTTTTTCATAGAACTTGAAAGCTTTAAATCAGATATACTCTATTATTCGATTTTTTCTGGTGTTGGCAATGTGTAAAAGTAGAAATATATTAAGAATAAACATAGCGAATAAACTGTAGCATTCAAAACAGTTAATATCAACGAATAATGCATTATTAGAAGTATGATGATGCTTCAAATGCAAAACGGGGTTGTATTTAAAAAATACAACCCCGTTTAAATATAATTTAGTAAATGCAGTGAGTTTATCTATCTATAGAACCCATCACACGCTGTGCAAAAGTGTTTGCAGCATCGCGTTCTGCCATTCCTTCTTCAATCATCTTATGAACCTCCACTGCACCACAAAGGTTGGTTATTAATTCCCCAACCACATTCATATCTTCTTCGGTACATAAACGATGTTCGGTGAAAGACTCTAACACTTCAATGGTGTTTTCGAGCTTTTCTACATCATTATTTTTCTGAAGGTGTCTAATTATTGGTAACTTCATCTACTAACTCTTTTAATTGATCAAACTTATTTGTTTGAACTTGGTTAACAAATTTTCCATCCTTAAACGTGGCAAAAGTAGGCAAATTATCTACTGTCGCCAGTTTTCTTGATTCTGGAAATTTTTCAGCATTTACAAGCAAGAAGGTAGCTCCTTCTGTCTCTCGTGCTAATTTTTTGAATCTTGGTTTCATCAATCTACAATTTCCACACCATCCGGCCATATATTGCACAACAACCGTATCGCCGCTTTCAACGTACTCTTGTAAATTATCTTGTTCTAATTCTTTTGCCATGATTATTGAATTTAAATATTGTTTAGTTTTGGCTTAAGTAAGCTGCTACTCCTTCTCTGTCGGCAGTCATTGCTTCTTTACCTTCTTCCCAGTTAGCTGGACATACTTCACCTTTTTCTTGTACGTGAGCATATGCATCAACTAGTCGTAAGTACTCCTGAACGTTTCGTCCTAAAGGCATGTGGTTAATGCTTTCGTGGAATACAGTTCCTTCTTCGTCGATTAGGTAAGTAGCTCTATAGGTAACGCTATCACCTTCTACAGTGAAGATACCAGTCTCCTCATCATACTTTTCATTTACAATATCTAAAATACCTAAGTGGCTGCTTAGATTTCTGTTGCTATCTGCTATAAGAGGATAAGTAACACCTTCAATTCCTCCATCGTCTTTTGCTGTGTTTAACCATGCAAAGTGTACTTCAGCAGTGTCACAAGATGCTCCAATAACCATTACGTTACGCTTTTCGAACTCTTCTAAAGCCTCTTGAAAAGCGTGTAATTCTGTTGGACATACGAAAGTAAAATCTTTCGGGTACCAGAATAATAATACTTTTTTCTTATTCTTAACTGCCTCTTCTAAAACATTGATTTTAAAAGTTTCTCCCATTTCATTGGTTGCGTTTACGCTAATGTTTGGGAATTTCTTTCCTACAAATGCCATAAATATTTAATTTTTTAGGGTTAATTTTCTATATACAAAAGTACGAGGAATCTACCGCAAAACAAATTGTTTACAATGTATAATTTTATGGCACTATTAGTTTTGCTTATAGACAGCTGTTTTTGTATAGCATAACGTTATTTATTGCTATTGGCGGGAATTAGCTGTCTTATTTTTATTCGGAAAGCAGCAAATAACAATGTCGTAAAAGGACTTAGCCAGTTAAACATAGCGTATACAAAATAGTCCAGAACATTAACTCCTAGCACACCACTATGGTAGGCACCGCAGGTGTTCCATGGAACAAGTACCGACGTAACTGTACCGCTATCTTCCAATGTGCGTGATAGGTTTTCAGGCGCTAATCCTTTGTCCTTATAGGCTTGGGCATACATTTTACCTGGAATTACTATGGCCAAGTATTGGTCACTAGCTGTTATATTTATGGTTAAGCAACTTGCAACCGTACTGGCAAACAACCCAAAAGTTGTATGAAATAAGTTAAGCAAAGCTTTACTAATTGCTTTAAGTGCACCTATGGCATCCATAACACCACCAAATACCATAGCACATATAATTAGCCAAATAGTATTAAGCATTCCTTGCATTCCGCCTGTTTCAAAAAGTTCTTGCAATAAAGGATTGTCTGTAGGAATAACTGTATCTATCGTTATGGCATTCATAATACTTATATATGCAGCTAGTGGTGTCAAGGTTTCTGAATTGGCAAGTGTTTTCAATATTTCTGGTTGAAAAAGTAACGCTGCAAGGCCACCAAGCAGGGTCCCTAATAGTAAGGCGATAAGTGGTGAGGTTTTTCTAATGATCAAGTAGATTACAATTCCTGGAACTACAAACAACCATGGGCTAATTACAAATGATTCTCTAATAGAGCTTTGTATGTTTCCTGGATCTACATTGCCACTGGCGTCTAAATTTAATCCAATGATTACAAATACTAATAGGGTTACTAGTATGGTAGGAATCGTTGTATAAAGCATATAGCGGATATGGGTGAATAAATCTGTCCCCGCCATGGCAGGTGCTAAATTTGTTGTGTCGCTTAACGGCGATAATTTATCTCCAAAATATGCCCCCGATAATATAGCACCTGCAGTCATTCCCAATGGAATGTTCAAGGCTTCGGCTATTCCAATTAATGCAATACCTACTGTAGCCGATGTAGTCCAACTGCTTCCTGTTGCTAATGAAATAATTGAGCATATTATAAGTGTAGAGGCAAGAAAGAAAGAGGGTTTTAAAATATCTAAACCATAATATATCATAGATGGAATAATGCCACTTATTAGCCAAGTTCCTGCCAAAGCGCCTACCATGAGTAAAATAATAATAGGCGAGGTGGTAGATTTTATATTGTTGGCCACTTCCCTCATCATACTTCTATATGAGGTGTTATTGGTGTACCCAACTATTCCCGCAACGGTGGCACCAATTAGTAAGATGAATTGATTGCTACCAGAAAGAGCATCGTCTTTAAAAGCATAAAAAACATTATAGAATAATAAAGCTATTAAGACAACGATTGGAATTAAGGCTTTGAATAAGGGTAATTCTGGTCTATCGTTACTAGATTCTACTTCGTTTTTGTCTGCTATTTGCTCTTTATTCTTCATTCTTTCTTTATGATATAAATAATAACACGTTTGTAATGTTACAACTTTAGACTTATATCTGCAACCGATTTAAAAATTAAACCAGTAGTATTATAATGGAATTTAAATTAAAAGCAGCTGCCCTTGCTATATAGACAGCTGCTTAACAGTAGACTGATTTTATGCTATAAATTAAATTATCTCTATTTCTTTTAAGCAAGTTAGCATCCTTTGGTAGGTGTTTTCTATGTCATGATCTAATCCAATGGAAATTCGGACCAATCCTTTGCTTAATCCCATAGTTTCTTGCTCTTCTTCTGGAATTTCTGATGAGGTAGATGCACCAGGTGCACTAAACAATGTTTTATAGAACCCTAAGCTAACAGCCAAATAGCCTAATTTATCATCCTGCATTTTTTCCATCAATGCATCTGCTTTAGCTTGCGAGCCAACATCGATAGTTAACATGCCCCCGAATCCAAAATCTTTATTCATTATTTTACTGAAAACTTCATGCCCAGGGTGCGATTTTAATCCTGGATAAAGAGTTGGAATTCCGACCTCTTCTAGTTTTTTAGCAAGGTACATGGCATTTTTGCTATGCTGCTGAATTCGGATGGGTAAGGTGCGTAAGTTTTTTAATATGGATGCGGCACGAAAACTATCCATAGATGCACCCATTAGCATACTTGCTCCTGTGTTTACATCTTTGGTGCTATTTATAAAGTCTTCGTCGGCACAAAGTACGCCTCCCATGGCATCGCTACTACCATTTATGTATTTTGTTAGACTATGCAGTACCACATCGGCGCCGTGTAATTGTGGACTGATGCTTAAAGGCGAAAAAGTGTTGTCTACAAAAAGCTTTAAGTTATTTTTTTTAGAAATTTTCGAAATGGACGGTAAATCAGCTACTTCCAATAGAGGGTTGCTCACGGTTTCACAGTAAATCAATTTCGTATTATCCATTATAGCATCTTCTATACTGGGTAAATCAGTAATATCTACAAAGGTAGTTTCTATACCTAGTCTTGGAGCAAAATTCTTTAGAAAAGCATAAGTACCACCATAAATGGTTCTGCTTGCTATAATATGGTCGCCTGCACCACATAATTGTAATATTGCAGGTACAATAGCCCCCATACCAGATGCAGTCACATTGGCCGATGGCATATTTTCCATAGTTGCTAATGCTTCGCTTAAATAAGCTGTAGATGGTGAAGTGTGTCGAGAGTATAAAAACATTCCTTCCGTTTCTCCTTCAAATGTATCGTACATATCTTTAGCTTTTTTAAACGCATACGTACTGGTGTCGGATATAGGAGGGTTAACTTCATAGTTCGGTCCAAAAGTATGGATTCCTTCTATGGCTTTGGCTGGATTAAAACTCATTATATTCAAAAATTTTAAGAGATTAACAATCGTTTTATTATCCAAACTTGAGGTTTTTAAGACTAAAAAGCAAGAGGTATGGTGAAAACTAGAAAAATATTCGGCTTAAGGCTGTGTTAGTAGAATATTAGTTTTATATTAGCTTAACGGTTAAGCCTAACTAAAATAAACAATGAAACTAGATAGTATTGATATTGGAATATTAAGAGAATTACAGAGGGATTGTAAGCAAACTCACAAAGCTTTAAGTGCAAAATTAAATCTTTCGGTAACTGCTATTTATGAGCGAATTAGAAAATTGGAGCGAAATGGGGTTATCAAACAGTATGTCGCATTAATAGATAGGCAGAAGGTAGATTTAGATTTACTAGTTTTTTGCCAAATAAAACTATCCAAACATATTCAGGAGAATATCAGTAGTCTAGAAAAGGAAATCGCTTCGCTAGATGAGGTAGTGGAGTGTTATCATTTAAGTGGAGAATTCGACTATATATTAAAGGTATATGTTCGAGATATGGATCATTTTCGTGAGTTTATGGTATCAAAACTTACAGCTATTCAACATTTAGGCAATAGTCAAACCTCTTTTGTTATTCATGAGGTGAAGAATACTACCTCATTAAACTTAGATAATTTGTAAAAATTGTACAATTTACTTTTCAACATTGGTAAATTGAGGAATAGAATTGTAACTTTGTCATTCGATTTTAAATAACACAATATATGAGTACTTATGATGTTGCAGTAATAGGATCTGGACCTGGTGGTTATATAGCAGCTATTCGCTGTGCCCAGTTGGGTCTTAAAACCGCATTGATAGAAAAATACGATGTTTTGGGTGGTACCTGCTTAAATGTTGGGTGTATACCAAGCAAGGCTTTATTAGATTCTTCGCACAATTACGAAACCGTAATAGAAAACCTAGAGGAGCACGGTATTGAAGTGCCAAAAGGAGTGAAGTTCGATTTCAAAAAAATGGTAGCGAGAAAGGATTCCGTTGTTAGCCAAACAACCGAAGGAATTAATTACCTAATGAGCAAGAACGATATTACCGTTTACCACGGATTGGGTTCTTATAAAGATGCTACTCATATAGAAATCGCAACAGAAAAAGAAACGATTACTATAGAGGCCAAAAAATCTATAATTGCAACTGGAAGCAAACCTGCAAGCTTGCCTTTTATCGAGCTAGATAAAGAGCGAATTATTACTTCTACAGAAGCGTTAAGCTTAAAAGAAGTGCCTAAACACTTAATTGTTATTGGTGGTGGAGTAATAGGCTTAGAGCTTGGTCAGGTATACAGAAGACTAGGAGCAAAAGTATCGGTGGTGGAGTACCAAGACCGAATTATTCCAACGATGGACAAAGCACTTAGTCGTGAGTTGACCAAGGTGCTTAGGAGACAAGGAGTTGAGTTCTATACTTCTCACCAAGTATCTGCAGTTGATAGAAAAGGAAAAGAGGTTACGGTAAAAGCGACCGATAATAAAGATAAGGAAGTAGTTCTTAAAGGAGATTACTGCTTAGTTGCTGTTGGACGTCGTCCGTATACTGATGGTCTTGCTCTTGAGAATGCAGGAGTACAAGCAAACGAAAGAGGTCAAGTAGAGGTAAATGAAGATTTACAAACTAATGTAGAGAACATTTACGCTATTGGTGATGTAATTCGTGGTGCAATGCTAGCCCATAAAGCAGGTGATGAGGGAATGTTTGTTGCTGAGGTTATAGCTGGCCAGAAACCAAGTATTAACTACAACTTAATTCCAGGTGTTGTATATACATGGCCTGAAGTTGCTTCGGTTGGAAAATCCGAAGAAGAACTAAAAGAAGAGGGAATTGCTTACAAAACTGGAAGATTCTTAAATCGCGCCTTAGGCCGTAGTAGAGCAAGTGGAGATCTTGATGGTTTTATTAAGATTTTAGCAGATAAGGAAACCGATGAGGTTCTAGGCGTACACGCTATAGGTGCTAGAGCTGCCGATTTAATTGCCGAAGCTGTTATAGCAATGGAGTATCGTGCAAGTGCAGAGGATATAGCTAGAGTAAGCCACGCACACCCTACTTATTCGGAAGCAATGATGGAAGCCGCATTAGCAGCCACCGAAAACAGAGCTATTCATAGTTAAATAAAACAGAAAGAATAGAATAATAAAAAGGCCGACTACCAAAGGAAAGTCGGTCTTTTTAAATTTTAACTGCTAATAATTTATCTTTGGACAATACATGAAATCAAATGTAGTTTATTTCGCTCTAGGCTATAGTTGAAAAGGTAAAAGATAAATTCAGAAGCCTATACTTTTTGCTTTGAAAATAAAATATTACTTTAAACGAAATATCAACAAACTTTCAGAAACTATGAGAGTGAAACTTGAAATGGAGGTCGCTGCCATCCATCAAATAAAAAAGAAGCTCCTTCAATGGGCCGATCAGTTCGAAGAAGTAATTTGGCTTGATTCAAATGCTTATCCTAATATCCACAACAAATACCAAGCAATTTTAGCCGTAGATGCAGATTACGTTTTCCAAACCGACTCGACAGAGGCTTTAAATGAATTGAAAGAATATAGAAAAACCAATAAGGACTGGCTTTTTGGCTACCTCTCTTATGATGCAGAAAACCCATTAGATAAAGAAATAAATAAGAAAACAGATTATTTAGAATTTTCAAAGTTGAGTTTTTTTCATCCATCAAAAATATTCTTTATAAAAAAAGATGGGATCGAGTTACATTATAGCTCGGATAAAGAAAATGAAATAAAATCAGATTGGGAAGCGATAAACAATGTGGAAATTCAAGATAATCCTCAAGCTGAACTAAACCTACAATTAAAGGCTAAACTTAGTAAGCAAGAATACTTAGATAAAGTAAGAAAAATAAAAGCTTATATTGAGAAAGGTGAGTTGATAGAAATAAATTTTTGTCAAGAGTTTTATTCTCAAACTGCTTTAAAACATCCTTTATCGGTATTCCAGCATCTAAATGAAATAAGCAAGACACCCTTTGCTGCATATTTGCGTATGGGCGATAAATATGCTTTATGCGCCTCTCCAGAACGTTACTTAAGCAATACAAATGGTGAAATTAAATCGCAACCAATTAAAGGAACGGCTAAGCGTAAGAATAACATATTGGAAGATAGGAAAGCACGGATGGCTTTAGAAAAAGATGAAAAAGAAGTGCTGGAGAACACCATTACCACCGAGATGATTGTCGATGAATTATATGCAATAGCCGAAGAAGGAAGTGTCCAAGTAACCGAATTGTCTAAGGTGTACACTTTTGAACAAGTACATCAATTAATTTCTACAATAATTTGTCAACTTAATCCAGAATTGGATGCTGTAGATGTAATTAAAGCTACTTATCCTATGGGGAGTATGACTGGAATTCCTAAAATGAATTCATTGGCCATAATAGATGAGATAGAAAATTTCCATAGAGGATTATACAGTGGAAGTATCGGATATTTTGCGCCAAATGGTGACTTTGATTTCAATGTGGTAATTCGTAGTATATTGTATAATGCCACAAATAATTATGTGAGTTTTGCCTCGGGTGGGGCCATTACAGCTTTATCTGATCCAGAAAAAGAATATGAAGAGTCTATGCTGAAAGTTCAAGCTATGGCTGAGGTGTTAGGTAGTATTGTAGAGAAATAAAAATGAATTGATGTTAAAAGCATTTACAACTTACTTTCATGAGAATTATGAGCTAGAAGATTCCGACAAAATTGCCGTAGCAACAAGTGGCGGGGTAGATAGTATGGTGCTTTGTCATTTGCTATTAGCGATAGATATATCCTTTGTGGTTCTGCATTGTAATTTTCATCTTCGTGGAGAAGAAAGTGATGGCGACGCTAGGTTAGTAAAAACCTTCGCAGAGAAGAATCAACTGGAGTTTGAGCAAATCGATTTTCAAACGCGGGAATATGCAGCGGAAAATAGAGTGTCTATTCAGATGGCTGCTAGAGAATTACGTTATGATTGGTTTAAAAAGATTAGAAAAGAAAAAAATATTGATTGGATTGCCACAGCCCATCATTTAGATGATGATATAGAAACCATTTTAATCAATTTAGGTCGAGGAACTGGAATACGAGGAATGGCAGGCATTCCTGATAAATCTAATGGTTTTATTCGTCCCTTATTAGGTTTTACCAAAGAACAAATTATTGCTTTCGCTAAAGATTATGCTGTAAAGTGGCGAGAAGACGATTCGAATCAAGAAGCTGAGTATCTTAGAAACTATCTTCGACTTAAGGTAATTCCTATATGGAAAAATGAAGTTCCAGATTTAGAAGTCGGATTTCTAAACTCAAAAAATCATATAACCCAATCTTTACAAATTCAGAAAGACTACTTACAGCTTGTAAAAAAGGAAGTGTGGCGTGAAGGAGACTTTGGGGTTGTAATCGATCTAAAAAAGCTGCAGGAATTTCCTAATACTTCTGTTTTACTTTACGAGTTATTATTCGCTTATGGATTCACAGAATGGGAAGATGTGTATAATTTAATGGATTCGCAAAGTGGAAAGATGGTTTTGTCGCCAACTCACAGGCTTATAAAAGATAGAGATAGCTTTTTATTAGCAGAAAAAAAGAATAAAAGCAATATTTCATCTGTTTTATTGATAGACTCGCAACAAGTAAAATCATTGTCTGCTGTACTGGAGAAGATTAGCGCAAAAGCTTTTAAGTTAGAGGCAAATCATACTATATTTGTAGCTGAAAAAAAATTAAGGTTCCCATTACAATTACGACTATGGAAACCAGGCGACTTTTTTTATCCAGCAGGGATGACTGGAAAAAAGAAGTTGAGCAAGTATTTTAAAGACCAAAAATACAGCATACTAGAAAAAGAAGCCATTTGGGTTTTATGTAGTGAGGATAAAATTGTTTGGGTGGTTGGGCACCGTATGGACAGAAGATTCTTAACGAAAGATCCAGGTGAGGCTAGAATTAAAATATCAATTTAAGATATACCTATGAGAAAATTAAGCTTGCTTTTAATAGCAATGTTTTGGTTAGTTGTTCCAGCCAAAGCACAAGAGTTTTTAGACCCAGTTAGCTGGAAGCTAGAAGTGGAACATAAGCAAGATCAGGATTATACTATTTTAATTAAGGTAGATATAGAACCAGGGTGGCATATATATTCGCAAGAAGAGGCCGACATTGAATTTCCACCTATCCCAACAGAATTTGTTTTTAATAACTCTCCTGATACCTATGAATTAGTTGGTAAAACAATAGAACCAGATGTAGAGCCTGAGTACGATGAAGTGTTCGAAGAGTATATTGTTTTCTTTTCCGACAAAGTTATTTTTAAACAAGATATTCGTGTTATAAACCCAGAAAACTTACAAATAGAAGTTGAGATGGGATTCTCAGCTTGTGATGATGAGAAATGTTTGCCACCAGATTCGAAGATGTTGGCCATCGGTTTAGATGGTGGGGAATCAGAGGTGGTAAGCGAAAGTTTATCTGAAGAAGATATAGCTAAAACAGACGCTTTAGTACTCGATCTTAACAACCCGAATGATTATCGTTCAGCAGAAGAAGAAGGGTCGTCAAAAGGATTAAGCACCATATTCTTTTTAGGATTTATAGGAGGATTCATTGCCTTGCTTACCCCTTGTGTATTCCCAATGATCCCACTAACAGTATCTTTCTTTACCAAAAGCGCGGACAATAGAAGGAAAGGAATGACCAATGCAATTATGTATGGAATTTTTATTTTCCTAATATACGTGTTACTAAGCTTACCTTTCCATTTAATGGATTCGGTCGATCCTGAGATATTAAACAACATATCTACCAACGTAACTCTGAACATTTTATTCTTTGTTATTTTCTTGGTATTTGCATTTTCATTCTTCGGATATTACGAACTTACTCTGCCTGCTTCTTGGGGTGCTAAAATGGATAGTAAAGCTACTACCGTAGGTGGATTAATAGGAGTATTCTTTATGGCACTTACCTTAGCTATTGTTTCTTTTTCTTGTACAGGACCTATATTAGGAGCGTTACTTGGTGGTTCTTTAACAAGCGATGGTGGAGCTTGGCAATTAACCGTTGGTATGTCAGGATTTGGGCTTGCATTAGCTTTACCATTTGCTTTGTTTGCCATGTTCCCGAATTGGTTGAATAAATTACCAAAAAGCGGTGGTTGGTTGAACACAGTAAAAGTAGTCCTAGGATTCTTAGAACTTGGATTTGCATTTAAATTCTTATCGAATGCAGACTTGGTGGAGAATTGGGGTATTATAAAAAGAGAAATCTTTATAGGAATATGGATTGTATGTGCTTTAGGAATGGCGTTATACCTATTCGGGTTTATTCGTTTCCCACACGATGGTCCAAAAAAAGACAAACTTCCAAGAGGAAATGTTATAGCTGGAATAATTAGCCTTGCCTTTACCATATACCTTATTCCAGGATTGACTAATACATCAGCTGCAAACCTGAAATTATTAAGTGGATTCCCACCACCAATGTTCTATAGCTTGTATGATAAAGGTACCGATGCACCACTTGGATTAGAGGCCTATAGAGATTGGGATGAAGGAGTCGCCGCAGCTAAGGCATCTGGAAAACCTATCATGTTAGACTTCACCGGATGGGCCTGTGTAAACTGTAGAAAAATGGAAGAGCTGGTATGGAGCCAAGAAGAGGTCTTCAATGAAATAAATGATGAGTTTATTCTTATATCATTATATGTAGACGATAGACAAAACTTACCAGAAGAGGAAAGATTTAATTATATGCGACCATCTGGTAGTGTTAAAAGAATTAAAACCATTGGTGATAAGTGGGCTACCTTCCAAACCGTCAACTTTAGAAATAACTCTCAGCCGTATTATGTGCTGATGGATAGTGATTTAACTCTATTGAATAATCCAAGAGGATATACACCTGATTCCAATAGATTTTTGGAGTGGCTTAAAGAAGGAGTTGCCAATCACAAGGATGGTAAGTAAAAATCCATATCATCTTAATTAACAAAAAAGCGAGTGTATTCTCGCTTTTTTGCTTTTAATATCTTACAAAGTTATATCTTTATAGGTGCTAATATATCAAGCAAATTAAATCAATTACTTTGAAAAATAGAGCGATACAGAAAATTGGAGTTTTAACTAGTGGTGGAGATTCACCTGGCATGAATGCTGCAATTCGAGCAGTAGTTCGAGCTTGTGCATATCAAGAGATAAAGTGCATAGGGGTATATAGAGGCTATCAAGGTCTAATAGAAGGCGATTTTATTGAATTAGGACCGCGATCGGTTAGAAACATTATTAATAAAGGTGGAACCTTTCTAAAGTCGGCACGTAGCGATGCCTTTAGAACAAAGGAAGGTATGCAAGAAGCTATAGTGCAAATAAGAAATGTTGGAATGGACGCTCTAGTGGTTATTGGAGGGGATGGTTCATTTAAAGGTGCGACAGCCTTGGCTCTAGAATATGATTTTCCTGTTATAGGAATTCCGGGAACTATAGATAACGATATAGAAGGAACCGACTTCACTATAGGATATGATACCGCTTTAAATACGGTTGTAGAGGCAATCGATAAAATACGTGATACGGCAAGTTCCCATAATCGCTTGTTTTTGATTGAAGTAATGGGGAGAGATGCCGGTGATATAGCACTTAATGCCGGAGTAGGTGCTGGTGCTGAAGAAATACTTATTCCTGAAGAAGATTTGGGACGCGAGCGCTTGTTGGAAAAACTCGCTGCGAGTAAGAAGTCTGGTAAAACATCTAGTATTGTAGTGGTAGCCGAAGGCGATCAAATAGGGAAAAATATCTTTGGATTAGCAGATTATATAAACGAAACCTTACCAGAGTACGATGTGCGAGTTACCGTATTAGGTCACATTCAAAGAGGAGGATCTCCTAGTTGCTACGATAGGGTATTAGCTAGTAGACTTGGAGTAGCTGCAGTAGATGCTTTGCTGGAAGGAAAAACAAGATCAATGGTTGCCATACGAAGCAATACTGTCATCACAGTTCCTTTTAAAGAAGTTGAAAAAAGAGATAGAAAAGTGGACTTTGAATTGATTCGAGTTTCCGAAATTGTATCTATATAAAGAAAAGAAATAAAAATTAAATAATATATGCAAGTAAAAAAGATTGGTATAAATGGATTTGGGCGTATAGGTAGATTGGCTATGCGTGTTATTTTAGAAAATCCTAAACTAGAAGTGGTTGGGGTAAATGATTTAATGGACATAGAACAGCTTGCTTATTTGCTAAAGCATGATTCTGTTCATGGAGCATTAAATAAAAAAGTACAAATAAAAGGTGAGTCTTTAGTTGTAGACGGGGAAACTATTCGAGTAACAGCGATTAAGGATGCTGAGAAGTTAGATTGGAAAGCATTAGGGGTGGACTTAGTTTTAGATTGTACGGGCGTTTATAGAGAGTTAGAGTCTGCTTCTAAGCACCTGGAGGCAGGGGCTAAAAAGGTATTGATTTCGGCTCCCTCAAAAACAGCTCCTATGTATGTAATGGGTGTAAATCATGAGAAAATGACAGCACAAGATACTATTATATCTAATGCATCTTGTACTACCAATTGCTTAGCACCGATGGCCAAAATTATTAATGACAACTTTGGATTAAAAGAAGGCCTAATGACTACAATACATGCAGTAACAGGTTCGCAAGCTGTCGTAGATCAAAGTAACAGAAAAAATTATCGAATGGGGCGAAGTGCATTAGACAATATTATTCCAACAAGTACTGGAGCTGCAGTAGCCGTTACCAAGGTTATTCCAGAATTAAAAGGTAAACTTACAGGAATGGCATTTCGTGTACCAGTAGCTAACGTATCAGTCGTAGATTTGACTGTGAAAACAGAAAAAGCAACCTCTATTCAAGAAATAAATAAAGTATTTGAACAAGCATCTAAGGAAGATTATCAAGGGTTAGTAGCTTACGTAGACCAGCCTTTAGTATCGCAAGACTTTATTTCCAATACCTATTTATGTAACTACGATGCAGGTGCAAGTATGGAATTAAATCCAAACTTTTTCAAATTGGTAGGTTGGTATGATAATGAATATGGCTATGCTGCAAACATGGTAGATTTAGCTATTCACAGTTTGAATCTATAAATAATATGATTTTAATTGCCGATTCAGGATCTACAAAATGCGACTGGCTGCTCGCTGACTCTAAGGGGAATATAGTACAAGAACAGAATGCACCTGGTATTAATCCAGTTATGTTTACTCCTGATGAAATTAAAGAACGAATTAGACTTGCTTCGGCGATTATACCTTATGCCGAATTGATAACACGAATTTATTTTTATGGTGCGGGATGTGGACTTTCTGCTAACCAAGAATTAGTTAGTATAGCATTGCAGAATTTCTATGATAATGCAAAAATTGAAGTGCAAAGCGATTTGGTAGCTGCTGTTCGTGCAACAGCAAAAGAACCAAGTATAGTATGCATACTAGGAACGGGATCTAACAGCTGCTATTTTGATGGAAAGAAAATTCACTTTGGATTCGATTCGCTTGGCTATAGCGTAATGGATGAGGCAAGTGGCAACTACTTTGGCAGGCAACTTCTTAGAGACTTCTTCTATAAAAGGATGCCAACGAACTTATCGAACAGATTTGCAACAGAATTTAACTTGACAACCGAACAAGTTTTGTTGCGTTTATATAAAAGTCCAATGCCAGCAAAATACTTAGCATCATTTGCTAAATTTATTTTTGAAGTAGGATATACAGATACCTATATTAAAAACCTTTTAGAAAAAGGTTTTGAGGAATTAATAGAGTATCAATTAAAGTTATGGCCTGATTATAAAAAAATCCCAATTCATTTTATTGGTTCAATAGCTTATTTTGCAGAAGATATTTTGCGAAACACATTATCATCAAAGAGTATACTAACCGGAAGGGTACAAAAAGCGCCTATTCAAGGATTATATAACTATCACGCAGTCAATAAGTAAATTAATATAAAGTACAGCTTACTTATCTCTGTTGTTAAGTAAATCAAAATTTAGCTTTTAAGGTGAAATAATTCTTTAGGGAGTGGTTTTGTTGGTGTTCTTTAGTTATTTAAGAGTATTATTGCGATTAATCTTCAGGATATTGGTAATTTGTTTGATAAGAGATATGTGTAGTTTAAGCATAAAGTGATCTATATTTCTCAAAAAGCAATAGTTTTTAATATTATTGTATACTTTTAAACACAGAAATAACAATTATTGGTTCTCAATCACAATTAAAAATAAATTATTTAATGAAAAAAAATACACTCATAGCGTGTTTGGCCATCGCTTTATCTGCTTCTAGTATTTCTATTGCTCAGACACTTCAAGACAGAGAGAAAATAATACAAGGATATGATCTAGTAAAGTCTAAAAAGCTAACGCAAGAAATTAAGTCTTATACAAAAGAGAATTATGATCGTGCTATGCGATTAGCACAGCGCCATGGTTGGCCTTTGACAATAGAGTATAAAGATGGAGGTTTTGGTGAATTAGTAGGAGTTTTAGAAGATGACTCACCATTATACTACCGAACATATAATAAAGGAGGCGTTAGTACAATACATGCTGATGCCGTTCACACTGGCGGAAGCGCCGGTTTAGATTTGAACGGTGAAAATATGATTGCCGGTGTTTGGGATGGTGGTACAGTACGTAGCTCTCATGTTCTATTCGAAGGCAGAGTGGTTAAAAAAGATAATAGCGCTGATCAAAGTCATGGTACGCATGTAGCTGGTACAATTATAGGTAGTGCAACTATAAATAATGGTAGGGCCGTTGGTGTTGCGCCTCAAGCGACAGTCTATAGCTACGACTGGAATAATGATTATGCTGAAATGATAAGTGCAGCACAAAGTGGTTTACTAGTTTCTAATCACTCTTATGGTATAGCTACAACCGATTATTATGGAAACCCAATTCCAGCATCTTATTTCGGGAAATATGATGCTGGCTCCCAATATTTAGATAATATGCTTTATCAATTAGAATATTATTTAACAGTTTGGGCCGCAGGAAATGATAGGTCTGATTATAGCATTTTAAATCCAGGAAAAAGCGGATATGATTTATTGACTAGAGAAGGTAATTCAAAAAATAACCTAGTTGTTGGTTCTATTCGTCAAATAGATAATTATACAAATCCAAGCCAGGTTAGGATTTCATCATTTTCAAATTATGGTCCCACGGACGATGGTAGAATTAAGCCAGATATTACAGCGAAGGGTGATGAGGTGTATTCTGCTACCGCAATTTCAGACTGGTCTTATGGAACTATGTATGGTACATCTATGGCAGCACCTTCTGCTGCTGGTGGTCTGGTGTTGATGCAACAGCATGCAAATGAAACGTATGGTGATTACTTACGAAGTGCTACATTACGTGCTCTAGTGGCACATACTGCTTTAAAAGCTGGTTCGGAAGGTAGTCCAAATTACCGATTTGGTTGGGGAGTAATGAATGTTGAAGGAGCAACAAATATAATCACTAATGACGGAGACAGTACATTACTTAAGGAAATGAAATTAATAGATGGTCAAAACTACTTAAGGAGTTTAGAGGCATCTGAAGTGGAAGATCTTATTGCTACAATAGCATGGACAGATTTACCTGGTGAAACAAGTCAAGGTACGGATGATAGAACACCAGTGTTGGTAAACGACTTAGATATTCGGTTAATTGAAATAGAAGGAGATACCTATTATCCATATGTTTTAGATCCTAATAACCCAAGTGCTTCAGCAACTACTGGGGATAATTTTAGAGATAATATAGAGAAGATAGAGGTTTCTAATCCTGAAGGGGAATATAACTTATCGATCTCGCATAAGGGAATTTTAGAAGAAGGTGAGCAAAAACTTAGTCTGATTATGAGCGGAATCACAAATAAACCTTTAGTCTTAGAAACATATGATAATAATAAATATATATGTGTTAATTCTGTTGATGAGAACGCTATAGAACTGTTGGTATCTTCTGAATATAATATTGAAAATACAGTTTTAACAGTACAAGATGCACCACAAGGAGTTACTGTAATCATAGATGATTCCGACTTAGGAAATGGTATTGTAACATTGAATATTAGTGGATTGTTGAACTTAAATAGCGATACCTATGTTTTTAAAATTAAAGCTGTAAATGGTGCAGATGAAGCTCATTTATATCCTGTAATCAATATAGCAAATGATTTATTTGAACCTGTAGAACTGGTAAGTCCAGAAAACGGGGAAGATATGCTCAGAAACTTTGCTAGATTAGTTTGGAATCCTGTAAACGATGCTAGAGTGATTTCATATACTGTCGAAATAGCTACAGATGAAGATTTTGTAAATATTCTTGATGTGATAGAAGATATTGAAGGTGATTACCATTTATATAGGGGTGTAAACAATCAGGGAATTGCCCATGATACAGATTACTATTGGAGAGTTAAAGCAATTGGGGAATGTGGAGAAGGAGAATATAGTGATACTTATGTTTTCCACACATACGACCTATCAGTAGAGGATTTTAAAACTACAGATTTTGTGGTACATCCAAATCCAGCAACAAATCAGGTTACTATAAGTAGTCCTACCTTAATTAAGGAAGTTAAAGTAATGAACGTTCTAGGACAAGAGGTTATGGTTTTAAATCCAAATACAGATCAAACTCTAATAGATATTAGTGTTTTACCTTCAGGAAATTACTTGTTACAAATTTCTGACGATACAACTACTCAAGTTAAAAGATTAATAAAGAGATAGTTTAGTATTTAACATATATTTTATAAAGCTCCTGTTAATTATAGCAGGAGCTTTTTTATTTAGTATATTTAAGGAGATTTCTATAAAGTTTTATTAATAATGGTAACTAAGGTATATGGAAGTGCTGTTTATGGCGTCGATGCTATAACTATTACTATAGAGGTTCATGTAAATAGAGGAATTGGTTATCACTTGGTAGGATTACCAGATAACGCAATAAAAGAAAGTAACTATAGGATTGCTGCCGCATTGCAGAATAATGGATACAAGATTCCGGGAAAGAAGATTACATTAAATATGGCTCCTGCCGATATGCGTAAAGAAGGATCTGCATATGACTTACCCCTGGCTATGGGAATATTAATTGCTACGGAACAAATCTATTGTCAGAAAAACATTGAAGAATATATTATTATGGGAGAACTTTCTCTCGATGGGACATTGCAGCCAATAATTGGTGCTCTTCCAATAACCTTACAAGCCAAAGTGGAAAACTTTAAGGGGATTATTTTACCAAAACAGAACGCTATGGAAGCTGCTATAGTAGAAGGTATGGAGGTTTATGGTGTAGAAAATATTATGGAAGTAATAGACTTCTTTGTGAAACAAAAACCCTTAGAACAAACCAAAGTTGATATTAAAGCTGATTTAGCCGAAAATACTATATTTAAGCATGACTTCGAGGACATAAAAGGCCAAGAATCTATAAAACGATGTATGGAAATCGCTGCTGCTGGTGGACATAATATAGTTCTTATCGGACCACCAGGTTCTGGAAAAACCATGATAGCAAAACGTCTTCCAACTATTTTACCACCGATGACAATAGCAGAAACTCTAGAAACAACAAAAATTCATAGTGTTGCTGGTAGAACTTTAGGTCATAACGGTATTGTTCAAGAACGTCCTTTTCGAAGTCCACATCACACCATCAGCGATGTTGCCCTTGTTGGTGGAGGTAGTTATCCTAAACCAGGTGAAATTTCATTGGCACATAATGGCGTGTTATTTTTAGATGAATTACCTGAGTTTAAAAGAAGTGTATTGGAGGTTATGCGTCAACCTTTAGAAGATAGAGAAGTGACCATTTCTAGGGCTAGATTTACCGTAAACTATCCTGCAAGTTTTATGCTTGTCGCTAGTATGAATCCAAGTCCAAGTGGATATTTTAATGATGGTAGCTCTTCCTTTACTTCAACACCTGCCGAAATGCAACGTTATTTAGGTAAAATATCGGGGCCATTACTAGACCGTATCGATATGCACGTAGAAGTTACTCCTGTTAAATTCGAAGAATTAAGCGATTCACGTAAAGGGGAGCCTAGTGCAAAAATTAGAGCAAGAGTCGTGAAAGCACGGAATATACAATCGGATCGATTTAAAGATTATAAGGATATACATTACAATGCGCAAATGGGGGTTAGACAGATTAGAAAATATTGTCAGTTAGACGATGCCTCTAGTAAAATACTAGAAATTGCTATGAAAAAATTAAATCTTTCGGCAAGGGCATATGATAGAATTTTGAAAGTGAGTAGAACAATAGCCGATTTAGAAAACACTAAAGAAATTAACACCATCCATATTTCCGAGGCAATTCAGTATAGAAGCTTAGATAGAGAAGGATGGATAGGCTAGTACAGAAAATAACATTTATTAATTTGACAAGTATTTATCGACAATATTTATTTTTTACAATTATGAGGTAATTATTAAAAACAATAGTCATTTATGAAAGAAGAAATACCAGGATTAATTGAGTACACTGAGGCAAAAGCTCTTCATGCAAAATGGTTGGATACAAGAGGTGAGATTATAGCAAATGCTCTTGGTCATGAAGAGTCTTACGAAATAAATTTTTCGGCAAACGATTTGTTGAAATACTTAGAATATGTAATAGAATCATCTAAGGAGCAAGGAATAGATGAGCCGGGGATTCGTATTTTATTTGGAACATACGATGAAGATAAAAATCCATCACTAGAAAAGCTTAGAACCAAAGCAACAGTTGTCTTAGTTCCAACTGTTGAAAGTAGTGCTGATAGTAGTTGTAATAAAACTATAAACGCTCTAAATCGTGCTCATACTGGTTGGCCACCAATCGGACTTTAATATAGTATGTGGATAATTGATTATTTAAAATCGGTTGGGCTTATCTTTTCATTAGAGATTATTACGGTAATAACAGGGTTATACTTTTTATTTACTCGTAAAGTGTCTAAGACGATTAAACTATATATATATTTAATTTCTGCTACATTACTTGTAGAAATCTTAGCTTTATATACGGCCGTAGCATATTTTAGTGATTATAAATACTTCTCCATCGTTGAAGGCACTCGTTTTGCAGCTAACTTTTGGATGTATAATATCTTTGAGATAGTTACTATTGTTTTTCTGCTATATTATTTCGGCCGCCTATTAACGTCTAAAGGATATAAGAAACTATTATTGGGATTTGGGAGCGTTTTCGTACTCAGCAGTATAATAGTTTTTATTATTAATGATGATGCTTTTTTTAGTCAAGTGTCAGCATTCGTTACTATTACAGGAGCGTTTTTATTATTAATTAGTATTGGTTTCTATTTGGTAGAATTATTACAAGGAAAAATAATATTAAAAGGACAAAACAGGTTTCCGCTATTTGTCGCAGTCGGTGTTGGTATATCTTATTTAGCAAGTTTACCATTCTTAATTTATAGCAATAATTATCACTCCTCTGGAGATCAGGATTTTATAGATTTGTATATAAGAGGGCTGCAAATAATCAATATTATTGTTTATCTAATATTAATAAATGGCTTTTTTATATGTCTGTCCAAGAAAAACAGCTGATTATATACATCTCTATTTTTGGGGTGGCA